>QWCE01004137.1_pt1 | contig 16130 bp, 10 predicted proteins | sample 1972531 | NCBI WGS metagenome assembly QWCE01 (sample SAMN09866716, study PRJNA288562) | Human gut metagenome isolate term4_stool, whole genome shotgun sequencing... | reverse complement strand
AAGAGCTTCATCGACCTGTCTATATCATCCACATATGAGCCGAGAATACGGATAGACTTTCTCATGCTGTGTGCCAATCTACCGATTTCATCCTCTGAACGGTAATCAAGTGTGCTGTGAAGATTTCCTTCTGTCAGCTCCTTTGCCACTTCCTCGATTGCATGTAATGGCTCAAGGATTGTATCAAGCACGATCTTTCCTGTTCTCTTTGTCAACTGCCATGCACATATCAGACAGATAATGATGACCATGAGTCCGACTGCAGCACATACATATGTCCTTACAACTGCCTGATGGCTTCTTTCGTCAGTCAGCTTGTTGATTTCCTTTGCAAGCTCAACTGTTTTATTTAACTTTGGTGTACACTCATTGATAATCTGATCAACAGCCTCATCCTTCTGTCCGGCTTTAATCTTATCCATGATTGAGTATCCGATATTCGCCCAGTCAGAAAGAGCCTTTGAATATTCATTATACTGATTCTCAGGAACGATACCTGATTTTTTTATTGTTTTTAACTGCACATCAACATCTTCAAGCTTTTCTTTTGCGCCCTGCTCATAGTCGTCATATGTTGATTTGTCAGGATTAAGTGCCATCTCTCTTACATTTCTAGGCATTTACCTTGTTTACATAGTTTAACATATTGAAAAACAACACACCAATGACCGCAATCGAAAGCAGTCCCGAAATAAGCATCATGGTAATAACCATTCTATAGCCATAGTTAATCCTTTCACCCAAATGCATGTTTTCCAATTTCTTTTTCATCGCATCTTTTTTTGAAGACATAGTTTGTTATTTCCTCCTATCTTATGATACCTTTTGACCCTTTAATCATATTATTATTTATACTCAAGTCTGAATTCATCAGACAAATTCAGTATAGTACTATTTTTCTAAGGGAGCAATACTATATTCTCAATAATCTTTATGTGAATCTTTCCATTAAATATGTGGATTTGCACAAAATGGTAGTTTTTTTCGCAATCCCCCTTAAAATACATATGATGATTTTTTCTTGTTTTATGTAATGATGTAAGCCCCGGCTGCCCGACCGGCACACACAGCTTCCCCGCGTGCGAATAGCGAAGCTGCTTAGATACTGCAGAAATTATGCCATGAAGCACAGAAACGCTCCTGCACGGACGCAGGGGCGAGGAGAACCGCGCCACGGACGGCGCGTTTCGACGGTTTCGTCAGGCATAGAAACCCTTCAAGCATAATTTTGTACAGTATCTTAGCAGTGCAGCGTAGCACGCGGGGAAGCTGTGTGTGCCGGTCGGGCAGCCGGGGCTTCGGGGCTTACAGTTATATATTCAAGAAAAATCAGCTCAGAAGTGAAAATGCAAATACCACGATGCCAAGTATTACAAGCACAATACCTGTGGCACGGTTTAAGGTTTTTGCGGATGCCTTGTTTGCAAAGACCGCTGCAATTCTCGCCCAAAGGAGTGTAAATGCAATACATAAAAGCAGCACAAACCAGTCCGGTTTTCCACCGATGGCAAAGTGCGAGGCAGCTCCTGTAAAGGCTGTAAATGCCATGATAAATACGCTCGTTCCGACTGCAGTCTTAAGCTCATAGCCAAGCACCGATGTGAGGATGAGGAGCATCATCATACCGCCTCCCGCACCTATGAAGCCACAGATAAATCCGATAAGCACGCCGCAGATGATTGACTGGACAGCTCTCTTTTTAGCTGAAACTCCCTGCATGGCCTCCTTTGTTGTCATGACAGGACGGACTATAAACTTGATTCCGAGTAAAAATGTCATAAATACCGAAAAGTTGCCCATTGTTGCTGACGGCACAAGGCTTGATACATAGCTCCCGACAACCGTGAAGCATAAAACCGTGACCATCATTATGAGCCCGTTTTTTACATCAAGGTTCTTGTTCTTTCCATATGTATAGGCTGACACTGCGCTGGCAAGTACATCAGACGACAGGGCTATTCCCACTGCCATATAAGGGTCCATTCCCAAAAATGTAATGAGCATAGGGCTTATTACTGCTGCTGCGCTTAGTCCCGCAAAGCCGGTTCCAAGGCCTGCGCCCATACCGGCAAAAAATGTTACTATTATAGTTATTAATGTGCTCATTTGTGTGATTTCCTCCTGATTATTTCATCCATATTATTCTCAAGCTGTTCCATAACAATCGTCAGCTGCTTTTTCTGCTCCTCATCTATCCCTGCAAACAGATTTGCTGTAAACTGCTGCTGTATACGCCTTCCTCTTTCAATGACAGTCCCGGCCTTTTTTGTACAGACAAGCTCCGTCTTCCTCCTATCATTTTCCACAGGTTTTCTCTCCAGATAGCCCTCATTCACAAGCTTATCAACATTTACAGACACAAGATTTGCCTTGATTTTTCTTATTTCAACTATATCCCTTGCCGTCTTATATTCCGGATTGTTCGCCAGAAACATGAGTATATCAAAGGCTGTCTGCGGAAGCTTCAGCTCATGGCACAGTGGTCTGCACTCATCGCTGTAGGTTCGCGAAATCTTCTCTGCAAACTCAAAGTTAAATTTCATATGTGATATTCCTTCTTTTCTTTTCCTATTTTGCTGCTTCGTTATACATTTTTGAATTATTCATTTTTGAACTAATTATATATCTCTCTGTCATTTTGTCAAGCGGTTATCGTAATTTATACCCTGCAATGCTATACTTTTTGAGGCATTTTTTCATTAACTATTATGATATGATTTAACAGTTATATAATACCTTGAAAGTATCCTGCAGTCATGGTATTATATGTAATTGGCGCTTTGTTGCACATTTTAAACACCGGCTAATCTACCGGTGATTTTAATTTTAATAACTAAAGCTTCGTACATATATAATGTAGGAGTTTTAAATTAACAATCATTTACAATAGGAGGAATTATGAGTCAGGAAACAAATTCAGCCCCTGTAACAGAGAACAAGATGGGAACCATGCCTATCGGCAGACTTGTATTTAACATGTCTTTGCCTATGATGATTTCCATGCTCGTACAGGCTCTATACAACATCGTGGACAGTATTTTCGTTGCAAAGCTGTCCGAAAACGCACTCACAGCAGTTTCACTTGCCTTCCCTTTGCAGACACTCATCATCGCTGTCGCAACCGGTACAGGTGTAGGTGTAAACGCGCTGCTGTCAAAGTCCCTCGGCGCCCATAAATACGACGAGGCCAACAAAATCGGCATCAATGGTGCCGTGCTATATGCATTCAGCTACGTAATATTTCTGATTCTCGGACTTACAATCGTAAAGCCTTTTTACATGAGTCAGATTGGAAATGCTGATATCGAAATCATGGATATGGGTGTGAGCTACCTGAGTACTGTTATGATTTTTTCATTTGGTATTTTTGCGGAAATCTTTTTTGAGAGGGTGCTTACCTCGACAGGAAGAACTATTTTCAGCATGACCTCACAGCTTTGCGGTGCCATCACAAATATCATTCTGGATCCTATCATGATCTTTGGACTGCTTGGCTTCCCTAAGCTCGGTGCTACCGGTGCAGCCGTGGCAACCGTTGTGGGACAGTGCGTGGCCGCCGTTGTTGCCTTTGTCTGCAACCACAAATTCAATCATGAAATCAGCCTGAGCTTCAAGGGCTACAGCCCGGATTTCAAAATCATGGGAACCATTTATGCTATCGGTATTCCGTCAATCATCATGCAGTCTATAGGCTCTATAATGACATATGCCATGAACAGAATACTTATCGGCTTTTCATCGACTGCCGCTGCTGTTTTCGGTGTTTATTTCAAGCTGCAGAGCTTCTTCTTTATGCCTGTATTCGGACTGAACAACGGAATCACACCTATCATCGCATTCAACTACGGTGCTCAGAACAGAAAGCGTATGGTTAAAACAATAAAGGTCAGCCTGATAACAGCATTCTGTCTGCTCTTCGTTGGCTTTGCCTGCTTTGAGTTCATACCACAGGTGCTTCTTGGAATGTTCAGCGCCTCTGACGATATGCTCCAAATCGGTGTTCCGGCGCTCAGAATAATCGGCGTGCATTTCCTCATCGCATGGTTTTGTATTATCGTCGGCACAGTATTCCAGGCTTTGGGAAAAGCAGTCTTTTCCATGATCGTATCAATCATGCGTCAGCTTGTGGTTTTAATTCCGGCAGCATACATCCTTTCAAAGCTCGGTGGACTTCACGCAGTATGGTGGGCTTTCCCGATAGCAGAGGTGATATCCTTTACTGTTTCGACATTATTCTTAATCAGGATCAACAGAACTATCATCTCAAAGATTCCTGATGGAAGCGATGTGCTGTAAAAAATTTTACTTGAGCTTTAAAATAATCAACAATAAAATCCGCTGCATTATATCATGTGCGTAATCATATGATATAGTGTAGCGGATTTATTATATTTATGTCATATTTTCACATATTTCTGATTTCTTTGCCAGCTTGGTGCAGCTTATGAACCGACTTTATCTTGCGTATTTTCTTACGTATTTTCTTCCTCTATTATACGTATTTTATGTTGCTGGTCACACTGTTCGGTGTGAACAGTAACGATTTTATATAAAAAGTGTAATCTGCAGATTCAAACCTCTTTTAAAAAATACGATTTTGTGGTAAAATAGCAAAAAAGAAAATGCGATTTTGTGGTAAATCGTTGAAATAAAAAATGCGATTTTGTAGTAAAACATCAAAATAAAAAATGCGATTTTGTAATTTTATTAGGAGAATGTCATGTTTAAGCGAAAAATATATGATAAATTATTGCAATGGAAAAAGGATTCCGATGGTAAAACAGCACTCTTAATCGAAGGAGCCCGTCGTATAGGCAAGTCAACCATCGTAGAGTCATTTGGACGAAATGAATACAAAAGTTATATAATCATTGATTTCTCAATCGTCTCAAAAAATATACGTGAACTGTTTGAGGATATTTCAGATCTGAATTATCTGTTTTTGCAGTTGCAGCTCCAATACAAAGTAGATCTCTATGAGAGAGAGTCTTTGATTATTTTTGACGAAGTACAATTATGCCCCCGCGCAAGACAGGCTATCAAATCACTTGTAAAAGATCACCGATATGATTATATAGAAACCGGTTCTCTGATTTCTATCAAAAAAAACGTACAGGATATACTTATTCCAAGCGAAGAGAGAAAACTAAACATGTATCCTATGGATTATGAAGAATTTTTATGGGCTTTGAATGATGAAACAACTATCCCCCTAATCCATAAGCTATTCGATTCTCAAAAACCCTTCGGAGAAGAGATTAATCGTAAATTGATGCGTGATTTCCGTCTTTATATGCTTGTCGGGGGAATGCCACAGGCAGTTGATGAATATATCAAAACCAATAACTTCCGTAAGGTTGATGACGTAAAGCGTGATATTCTGAATCTTTATGAAGATGATTTCAAAAAAATAGATGCCACTGGAAAAATATCTATGCTTTTTGATGCAATTCCTGCGCAGCTAAACAAAAATGCTTCGCGATATCAGGTATCAAGCGTACTGACAAACAATCGCGCCGATAATACACTGGAACTGATTGCAGAGTTAAAAGACTCAAAAACTGTTTTGGTATCATACCATGCAAATGACCCAAGTGCCGGTATGTCAACCAACAAAGACTTAACCCGGTTTAAACTATTTTTATGCGATACCGGGCTGTTTACTACATTGATGTTTAAAGACAAAGATTTCACAGAAAACATAATTTATGAAAAATTGTTAAATGACAAGCTAGGAACTAATCTAGGCTATCTTTACGAAAATGTAGTTGCACAGCTTTTAACGTGTAATGGCAACGAATTATTTTACTATACTTTTTTTAATGAAAGTTCGCGCCATAATTACGAAATAGATTTTCTTATTGCCAAAAAAAATAAGGTTTGCCCTATTGAAGTAAAATCCAGTGGCTATAAAACCCATAAGTCCCTGGATGAATTTTCAATAAAATTTTCAAACCGTATTCTTCAAAAATATCTCGTATATACAAAGGATTTCTCAAAAGACAAAGACATACTCTGTCTGCCTGCTTATATGATTTCGTTTTTGTAAGAAGAATACTTTTTAAATATGATTTTAATACACACACTTATATGGAGGACTAAGACATGAAATTTATATCGTGGAATGTAAACGGACTGCGCGCATGCGTCCAGAAAGGTTTCCTTGATTTTTTTAACAGTATAGATGCGGATTTCTTTTGTATACAGGAGTCCAAGCTACAGGCGGGACAGATTGACCTTGACCTGCCGGGCTATCACCAGTACTGGAATTACGCCGAGAAAAAAGGCTATTCCGGCACAGCCATTTTTGCCAAAAACAAGGCATTATCAGTGTCTTACGGCATAGGCATTGAGGAGCATGATAAGGAAGGACGTGTCATCACACTTGAATATGACAATTTCTATCTCGTAACCTGTTACACTCCAAACTCACAGAATGAGCTGAAAAGGCTGCCGTACCGTATGCAGTGGGAGGATGATTTCCGTGAATACCTTAAGACTCTCGATGCCAAAAAGCCTGTCGTACTGTGCGGTGATCTGAATGTCGCACACAATGAAATCGACCTGAAAAATCCAAAAACAAACCGCAAGAATGCAGGTTTTTCAGACGAGGAACGTGCTAAAATGACGGAGCTTTTAGGTTCCGGCTTTACCGATACCTTCAGATACTTTTATCCGGATGCCGAGGGTATATATTCCTGGTGGTCATACCGTTTTAAGGCTCGCGAGAAGAACGCAGGCTGGCGTATCGACTACTTTATCACATCAAAGCGCATCAATGATAAGCTTAAAAAGGCAGCAATCCATACCGATGTGCTCGGTTCAGACCACTGCCCTGTTGAGGTTGATATTGAATTTTAAATTTAAGGTTATGTATTTTTACAATCCCTTATGCAACACTTTCTTCTCAAGCTTATCCCCATCCAGGGTATACTCAACAGCATTATACGCACCGTTTCTGTATGCGAACGTCTCATTGTCATCCTGATAATGCACGAAACTGCCCTTGCCCGGATATGTCAGTATGCTGATCTTATCCTCTGTAATGTCCTCTGTAGAGCGGATTTCTCCGTCTGCAACAGGGATAATGGCTCCTGCTTTTATGAAGACAGGTACTTTATCAAGTGGTGCATCTGCTAAAATATATCTGCCGCCACTGTATTTTTCGCCTGTGTAGTAATCATACCAGTCGCCGTCAGGCAGATAAACCTCTCTTGCCTCCTTGCCCGGTGCGATCACAGGTGCAACCAATACAAAGCTTCCGAGCATATATTCATCGGAAATATTTCTCACATGCTTATCTGCAGGATACTCGTATACGAGTGGACGCACGATAGGTGCTCCTGTCTTTTCACACTCATGTGCCAGATCATAAATATATGGGATAAATCTGTATCTGAGCTTTACTGTCTTTCTGACTGCATCTATCGTAGTCTCGTCAAACTGCCAAGGCTCCTGTCTGCGTGTTCCCATCGCTGAATGATTTCTGAAAAACGGCACAAATACTGCTGCCTCATAAAATCTGACAAGAAGCTCCGGTGTAGTATCACTTCCGAAACCGCCTATATCGCTGCCACACATGGCAAGTCCGCTGACTGACAGATTGCACACCTGCTCGAGTGAAAGTGCTATATGTGCCCAGATGCTGTGATTATCTCCGGTCCAGCCACCGCAGTATTTTTGGCTTCCGGCATATGCAGCCCTGGTAAGTACAAACGGACGTTTTCCACCATCATTTTTCGCAAGTCCCTCATATGTGGCTTTTGCCATAAAATGTCCGTAAATATTGTGAACCTTTTCATGTGCTCCATACTCAAACTGCACATCATCCGGCAGGGGTCCGTTGAAGCTTGCAGGCTCATTCATATCATTCCATATGCCACTGATACCGTGCTCGAGAAGTATCTTTGTCTTGTCTCCCCACCAGCTTCTGACGCTTTGCTTTGTGAAGTCCGGAAATACCGATGTGCCCGGCCAGACAGCATTTTCATATACACTGCCATCTGTATCATGTGCAAATGCATCCATCTCCATACCCTCTTTGTACATGAAGTAGTCCTCATCCTTCTTCACACCCGGGTCAATGATGGATATGAGCTTTACACCCCTGTCAGCAAGCTTCTCTGAAAGGCCCTTTACATCCGGGAATTTCTTGTCATCAAAGGTGAATACCCTGTAGCCGTTCATGTAATCGATATCCATATGTATCACATCGCATGGGATATCAAGCTCGCGGAATTTGTCAGCTATATCAAGCACCTCATCCTGTGTGTAATAGCCCCAGCGGCTCTGATGGCTGCCGTATATCCATCTCTGATAAAGCGGTGTGGTGCCTGTCAGTGATGTATAAAGTCCTACCACCTCTGCCATATCATTTCCCGGCATAAAATAGTAGTCCAGCTCGCCCTTCTCATGCTCGACGAAATAGTAATCTGTGTTTTCATAACCGAAATCAAAGGTTGTCTTGTAGGTATTATCCGCAAAAATTCCATAGCAATATTCATCGCCCAACACGATAAAAAACGGTATGGATTTGTACAGCGATTTGAAGCTGTCCACATGTGGCGCAGGATCATCTGTGTTCCAGTTTACATATGAATATCCACGCTTGTTGAGGCATCCCGGCTTATCTCCCAGACCGTAAATAGCATCATCCTTTCCAAGCTTTTTGATGATGGTAACAGAGTCAGTTTTTTCTTCATCTTTTCCGACAGTATGTCCCTCAAGCTCTGCGATGGCAAGATCCTCGTACGGATTCTTCTCACTCTTTTTGCGTGCTTTTTCATAATCTGAAAGCACAAGCTTCCCTTTGTAATAAATATCAAGCTTCTCGTTATCCTTCACATATACAGTAATATCCCTTGCGCTGATAACTGCTTTAACTGCTGCATCGCTTACACCGGCTTCTGCTGCGGTCCCCTTGGCATCAGACGTATCCTTGCAGGTCACGTCCGGTGTGGCAGCCTTCGGAATAAAGCCCTCTTCTATTGCAACACTTTCGATGCCTGGTTTTTGTGCAACATGCACTATGTTGTTTTCAAATATGGTAACAAACAGACTGCCTTTCTCGTAGATCAGCTCTGCTGTGTTGTCCTGTATTTTACAGTTCTTATATAAATTTCCCATTGCATAATCCTCCCTTGAATTATATAGTTTCTCCTGATGTTTCTTATAAAAATACTTCCGTTTACTATAATAGTATCATCCATTTTTAATTTTTACAACAAAGAAAGTCACCGGTCACACCTAGTATGACCGGTGACTGCCTCAGGCTGTAAGTATCTCTGTCAATACACCATACAGCTCTGTATCAAGCTCCTTTGCCTTGAGCTCTGATAAAATCACTGTTGTTTTCTTTCCCGATGTAATAAGACCGTAGATTTCATCCTTTAGCACAAAGCCTATCTCTGCCTGATTCAGGAAATCAAAGCATCTTTTTTCGATTTGATTATCAAGCGCCACTGTGTCTTTCGATATTGCAACGCTTATTTTGCTTGCTGTCGATGCAGTTACAGTAACGATGAGCTTTCTGTTTTCTTTATCATATTCATTCTTTGCCAATACCTCTTTACCATCCACGAATACCTTTACCTTATCGGCTGCTGCCTCGGTTCTTCTTTCAAAGACAAGCTTATAGGTTCTGTTGTCAGGTATTAATGATGTATCTCCATCTGCCGGAGAAATGACAAACATATCTTTATCCGCAGAATATTTCATAGCTGTGGTCACACATCTGCCATCCACATATCCGCAGGATTCATTGTCATCCTCGTATAGCTCAAACTCACCATCAGCCTCCGGGAATACCCTGACACATAATACATAAGGATTTTTGATAACAGATCTTGCATCAAGCTCATCAGCATCTGCACACACAAGTATGCCTCCCGCCTTCGCAAACACCGGTATGCTGCTCAAATCCCTGTAAACCTCCAGCATTCTTCCACCATCATAGCGCATGCCTGTATAGATATCATACCAGATGCCCTCCGGGAACCATACTTTGGTTCTTGCCACATTAAGTCCCTTAATACGTGGAGTTGTAACAGGTGCTACCATAAGCTGGCTGCCAAAGAAATACTGATTCTTTACCTCATAAGCCTCTGCATTTTCAGGATACTCATAATACATAGGCTCAATCAGCGGCATATTCTCGGCATAGCTGCGATAGTTCATAGTATACAGATACGGAATCATACAATGCCTCTGTCTGAGCGCTGCCTCCATCGCTTCCTCAGTCTCTTTTTTAAATCGCCACGGCTCCTTGCCGTTAAATTCGCTGCATGAGCTGTGCAGACGCATTATCGGAGAGAATATACCATATTGTGTCCATCTGGCTGTCAGCTCATCATCCTTGTAGCCAAGCATATGTCCGCCAATATCATGGCTCCACCATCCATATCCGATGTTTGTCGCTGTCGTTGTAAAATACGGTTGAAAATCAAGCGACTCCCATGTAATATGTGTATCTCCCGAAAATCCAATCGGATATCTATGGCTTCCCGGACCTGCATAGCGCGAAAATGTCATTGGACGCCTGCCGTCTCTTTTATTATCGAGATAATGAAAATGATTAAAAATCCATAGCGGATCCAATCCTTCAACCTTGCAGTTGCTGCCCTGCTGCCAGTCAATCCACCAGAAATCCACACCTTCAGCCTCTCTCGGATGGTGAAGATACTTAAAATATGCATCCATAAACTTTGGGCTTGCCGGATCACATACAACCGGGTCCTCATTTTCATAGTCCACGCCCATTTCCTTTGCCATATCAACATACATTTCTTCACAGCCCTGCACACCATCCGCAGGGTGTACGTTCAGGGTAGTATGCATTCCTCTGTCATGGAGCTTTCCAAGAAAGCGCTTCGGATCCGGGAAAAGCTTTTTGTTCCAAGTATATCCTGTCCATCCGCTTCCGTATTTAGGGTCCACATCAACCTGATGCCAGTCCATATCTATTACAGCTACTGTGAATGGGATATTCTTTTCATCGAATTTGTCCATCAGCTCCATATAGCTTTCTTCTGAGTATTTATAATATCTGCTCCACCAGTTTCCCAGTGCATATCGCGGAAGCATCGGAGTCTTGCCGCAAAGCCTGTAAAAATCATTGAGCGCCTGTTTATAATCATGTCCATATCCAAAGAAATACAAATCAGACACACCTTTTTTTCTTGGCTCAATCCATCCATCGTCAAGTAAAATCTGTGATTTACTGTCATCAAGAATTGAATATCCAAAGCGTGAAACAACACCGTGTCCAAGCTCAACCTCTCCGTTTACGTCATCAAGTGTACGCGCTGTACCCTGCAAATCATGCACCTTCTCGCCATAATGCCAGATGCTGTGATATGCGCTCAGGTTTCCCTTAATCTGTATACTCAGTCCGTGTGATGAGAACTCCTTCTCATTATATATCAGGTGCAGCATTGATGTATGAACCTCAATTCCATCAGCGTTACGCACCACATGATAGCCGGTCTTTGGAAAATCCCTGAACAATACTGTCTGTGTTGCCCTATCCTCGAATACGCCATCTTCACTGTATTCCAGACGGACAAGGGCTTCTGTCAGAACTGTAATCCTGTATTTTTCACCTATTATCATATTGTCCGATAATGCCACCGGACTTGTCTTTACTCTGTATATTTCCTGCATGAAATACTCCCTCTCATATAAATTACGCTATCCCTTGACAGCCGATGCCGCAATTCCTGCGATAAACTGCTTCTGGAAGAACAGATATATCAGTAAAACAGGTATGATAGATATTGCCGTTGCCGCAAAAAGTGCGCCATAATCTGTTGAATACTGTCCGTTAAACATCTTAAGACCAACTGCCAATAGCTGCTTTTCCTTGGTATTGATTACAAGATAAGGCCACAGATAGTCTTCCCATGTCCACAGGAACTGAAAAATAGCTATACTTGAAATTCCGTTTTTTGCCATCGGAAATATAATCCTGTGAAAGATATAAAACTCATTAGCGCCATCCATTCTGGCAGCTTCAATAATCTCATCCGGGATGGTCTCAATGTGCTGCTTCATCATAAATATTCCAAATCCGCTGAACATAGCCGGAATAATAAGTGCCTTATAGCTGTCCATCCATCCGAATTTCTGAATCATAGTGTATTTTGGAATAATTGTTACACACCATGGAATCATCATAGTAGCCAATACAAAGCCAAATAGGATATTTCTGCCCTTAAACTTATATTTGCTTAATACAAAACCACAGATTGTGCTGGTGTATACCACAAGCAGGGTTACAACAATCGTGATAAACAAACTGTTTCCAAAAAACCTCATGAAATTGAAATGCGAATTCATGCTGATGTAATTGTCTATTGTAAACTCTTGTGGAAGCAGATGTTGCTGCAACGCCATTATTTCCTTATTCTGCTTAAATGATGAGCATAGCATCCATATAAACGGATAAACTGTAACAATGCCCAATAATAGAAGGAATACATTTAAAACTATACTGCTTACTTTTTTTCTCATGATATTCTCCTCCTACTCTTCCTTGCCCGATACTTTGAAAGAAAGCACGGTAAGCACTGCGGTAATCACAAAAAGCACAAATGAAAGTGCTGATGCATATCCAAAGTTGTATTTGACAAAGGCCTCATCGTAAATAATGTAAGAAGCCAGATATGTTGATGTTCCCGGTCAACCCTCTGTCATGATGAGTATCTGAACATATGCCTGGATATACGAAATAATTGATGTAATGACTACAAAAAGTGTCATAGGCTTAAGCAACGGCAATGTAATGTATCTGAATTTCTGCCAGCCACTCGCTCCGTCAACCTGTGCTGCCTCCATGACATCTGCCGGAAGTGAGTACAGGCCTGCCATATACATGACAACCGCATATCCAAAATCCTTCCAGATGGTCATTATAATTACTGCAATCAGAGCAGTTTTGGGATTCATCAGCCAGTTGATATCGAGCCCGAATATTTTGTTGATGATTCCAATCTGTGGATTGTACATGAACTTCCATACAAATGCCACTGCAACCATAGGCGTTACTACAGGCATATAGTAAACTGCCCTGAAAAAGCTCTTATGCTTTATAAGCGTTGAATAAATAGCATACGCGATTCCCAGTCCCAGACCGACTCTGAAAACAATTACAACTACCGAAAAAATTACGGTATTGAACATTGATTTGCCGAACAATTTGCTCGTGAACACCTGCTTATAATTTTCCAGACCCAAAAACTTGTATGTTCCGCTTAACGGATTCCACTCATGAAAACTTCCTGCAAATGCTATACCAATCGGTATTATCAAAAACACTATAAAGAAAACTACCATAGCTAAAACAACTATGTTTCTTAAAATTATTTCACTCTTACTTTGTAATGGATGTGATTTTTTAAACATTAATAATCCTCCGTAGTGAATCTTTACCTGTTATTTTGCAAACTCATATAGATTCTCGACTGATTGGAATGAACTGTTCTTCATATCCTTTATAATATCAGCCTGTGCCTTGTCTAAAGCTGTATCAATATCCACTCCATTGTAGAATATGTCCTCTCCGGCCTTTTTCATATCCTCCTCAACACATGAAGGCATCGGACCCGGCCAGATGTAGTGGTCAATGTGCTCTGCAAGTACCTTAAGCGATGGGTTTTTAAGTATTTCCTCATTGTCTGCAAGGGATTTCTTTGCAGGGAAGGTACTCATAGCAAGATTGAAATCTACCTGAGACTCATCATCGCAGAGGAAAAACTTTACAAAATCCTGTGCAACTGCCTGCTGATCCTTTGGTGCTTTTTTGTTTACACCGAATGTTGACTCACCGTTATATCTATTGTATGCATATGGATTTCCGTCAAATGTAGGAATTTCAAATACGCCAAAATCTATATCGCTCCATGTGGTCTTAAGTGTATTGTAATAATGTCCCCACTGAATAACCATTGCCGACTGTCCCTGTCCAAAGCTGTCTGCGCATTTATCGCCAAAATCCTTTGAACCAATCTGATCCTTGTCGTACATATCAACAAGCATCTGCATTACCTTCTTCATGGCATCCGAATTGACATTAGGTGTCTTTCCATCCTCCTTAAAGAGGTTCTCACCAAGCTGATAATTAAGACCAAGCAGATAATTCTGGTGGAAATCATTATTGAAATTGAGTCCGGCCTGGACTATATTGTCTCCATCCTTGATTGTGAGCTTCTTTGCCACCTCAATCATTTCATCCCAGGTCTTTGGAATATCATCATCTGTTAATCCGGCTTCCTTCCACATCTCCTTGTTGTAATAAACAGAGCCTGTCATCATTCCGTAATCAATGTAATAAACCTTACCATCAATCACATGAGCGCTCACTCCATTGAAGTCCTGCTCCAAATCCTCAACAGGAATATCAAGCGGAGCCATATAGTTGATAAGATTCTCATGATAGCTGTTATGTACATCGAAGAGTGCCGGTCCGTCCTCACCATCGAGTGCCAGAGGAAGCTTTGTCCAGTAATCTTCCCATGGATTATCCACCAGGTTTATAGTTACATTAGGATGAATAGCTGTGTATCTGTTAATAACCTTCTGAAATAATTCATCGCTTCCCCACTCCCACAGGTCAATTGAGATATCCTTTCCATCATTAATCTCAACCGAAGGGTCATACTTCACCGTATCGCCAAATGGCTTTGTTGGTACCTTTATGTCCTTTTTAGCTGATGAAGCCGATGAGCTGCCACAGCCTGTAAGCGCTGTCACTGCCATTGTAGCTGCCATAACTGTTGCAATAAGTTTCTTCTTCATAGAAATCCTCACTTTCTTAATTCAATATCCTCTTTTTCGTTCAAATTAGTTTAGCGCTAAATCTAACTATAATCTACCACCACCTTATACATTCGTCAATAGTTTTTTGTTTTTTTATCACTTTTCATATTATTTTCATATGTTTTTTGTGCATTTTTACATGTAAATTAGGGTTTTGTCTAAATATTTGCAAAAACCGATTGCTATTTGCAAAATAAAAATGTATACTTAAGATAATTTATAAACCCATATTTTGAATCATATTCGGTTTATGTATAAACTCATCATTGTTTATGTTCAAACTTATTGTGGTTTATGTATAAACTTTATAGTAAAAAAATTATAATACTGAATAGAATGGAGTTTAATATGACGCTTAAGGATATTGCCGAAATGGCAGGTGTGAGCACAATGACCGTCTCAAACGTAATCAACGGAAAGACAAGCCGTGTTTCACAGAAAACAAGGGATAAAATCAATTCAATTTTAGAGGAATATAATTATGTTCCGAATATGAACGCAAGAAGTCTTTCAAACAATTCCTCACACATTATCGGAGTTGTTACATTTCTGGAGGAGAAAGAATATGCTTCAGGATACAATTATTTTGAGAACCCATATGTCAGTACAATGATTGGTACGATAGAGACAGAGCTTCACAAAAACGGATACTTCACCATGCTTCAATCAGTATCCAGAAGCTCAGACATATTATCTTTGGTTAAGAACTGGAATGTAGATGGGATGATTCTGGTTTTCCCCACCTCTGTCCAAAATCTTGAAAAGCTGATGGATGCAGCCAACTGCCCTATTGCTGCCTTTGACAGCAATTACTCTCACCCTAATCTCATAAATGTAATATCTGATGATGAAAAGGGCTTATATTTGTCAACCAAATATATGATAAATCACGGTCACACCGAGATTGCATTTGTAGCTGATTATGAGGGAAATATCGTCCTCACCAAACGTTTTAACGGATACAAAAAAGCTTTGGAGGACAGTCATATTCCTTTCCGTCCTGAATATATTTTCAGCTATCCACCTTCATATGAGGGCGGTATCGAAGCCGGCCGTGCCATTGCAGGCAGCAAGTCACCAATCACAGCAGTGGTAACAACTGCCGATATATGTGCTATCGGCATCATGGAGGGTGCGCGTCTCGGCGGTTACCGTGTCCCGATTGATTTATCTGTCATAGGCTATGATAATTTGAATCTATGCCAGTACACCGTGCCGAAGCTTACATCGGTATCACAAAATGTACCAAAAAAAGCCCGGCTTGCAACCGAGCTTCTCCTAAAGAAAATACATGACAATGAATCAGACAGTAATTT
>QWCE01003766.1_pt1 | contig 16158 bp, 11 predicted proteins | sample 1972531 | NCBI WGS metagenome assembly QWCE01 (sample SAMN09866716, study PRJNA288562) | Human gut metagenome isolate term4_stool, whole genome shotgun sequencing... | reverse complement strand
TTCCTGATGACCGAGTCCGGCAAGATCGACTGGGCCTGCCACGCCAACGATGCCGCCGCTTCCATCCACGATGTGCTGGAGATGAGCAACGCCGTGCAGGCTGCTGTGGACTTCTACAACGCCCACCCCAACGAGACCCTGATCCTGGTCACCGCCGACCACGAGACCGGCGGCCTGGCCATCGGCTACAAGACCACCAACTACGACACCTTCCTCACCAACCTGACCCACCAGAAAATGTCCTACGCCAAGTTCGACACCGACTATGTGCAGAACTACATCGCCAACAAGACCCCCTTTGAGACGGCCATGCAAGATGTGAAGGCAGCCTTCGGCCTGACCCTGCCCACCGACCCGGATGCCGCCAACGCCGGCAAGCTGCTGCTGACCGATTACGAGGTGCAGAACCTGCGCACCGCCTACGACCGCACCCTGGAAGTGGGCTCTGCCAGCCAGAAGGACATGACCCAGCAGGATTATGAACTGTACGGCACCTACATTCCCTTCAGCATGGCCATCTGCCACACCATCAACCACAAGTCCGGCATGGACCACACCACCTATGCCCACACCGGTGCCATGGTCAACCTGTACGCCATGGGCGTCGGTGCCGAGAAGTTCGGCGGCGTGTACGACAACACCGAGGTCTTCCACAAACTGGCCGAGCTGACCAGCGTGCAGTGATCACTTCATCCAAAAAGCCCCGCTCTGTGCGACACAGAGCGGGGCTTTGCTGCGTATTGGGAAACGGACTCAGGAGATCACGGCGTTGGTTTTCAGCCACTCCATCACAGCCGTCTGCAGGGCGGTCTGATGGACGAAGTTGTCGCCGTAGGAGCTGCCGGAGTAGGAAGCGGCAGCGGCATCCAGCTGCTCCTGGGTGGGCTCGATGCCCTGGCTCTCGGCAATGGCCTGATACAGCAGGTCCTGTTTGGCCAGGTGAGTGATCACGGTGTCCGAAGCGCCCAGCATGGCGTTGGCGTCGGTGTAGCCCTGGGCCTGGGCCAGGGTGTTCAGATCGCTGCTGTAGTAGCTGGACAGCTGGTAGTAGTAATTCAGGAACATGCAGGCGTAGTAGCCGGGCACCTCGCTGGGCAGGTCCTTAAAGGCGGCGTTGTCCAGCAGGCTGTCCATGATGGCATCCTCCAGATTCTGGTCATACAGCGCATCGGAGAAGTAGGTGCGCAGCGCCTCCACGGTGTGCACGTCGTCGCTGGTGCCGAAGGTGCTGTCCACCCACTCGTCGGTCAGCTCCGGCGTCACCGGCTCGGAGATGGAGTTCACGGTCACGCGGAACACGGCCTCCTTGCCGCTGAGCTCAACGGTGTTGCCGTCGGAGTCGGTGGAGGCGTCGTAGCCGTCAGGGAAGGTGACGGTCACATCAAAGGTGTCGCCGGTGTTGTGGCCGACGATCTGGTCTTCAAAGCCGGTGATGAAGCTGCCGCTGCCCAGCGTGAGGTCGTAGCCCTGGTAGGTGCCGCCGTTGAACGCCACACCGTCCACGGTGCCGGAATAATCAATGTTCACGACGTCGCCGTTCTGCGCGGCGCGGTCGGTCACGGCCTGGGTAGTGCTGTACTGGCTCAGCAGGCTGTCGATGCGGGCCTGGACGTCCGAGTCGCTGGGGGTGACGTCTGCCTTCTTGATGGGCAGAGCGGCCACATTGTCCGGCAGGGTGACATAGTCCTGTGCAGTGATGCCGGTGCGGTAACCGTTTGCATCCAGACCGTCGCTGTAGGTGAAATTCTGGTAGTCAAAGCTGTCCACCGTGCCGTACTCCGAGACGGCAGGAGCGGAAGAAGCCGCACTGGAAGAAGCGGCCGCAGAAGATGCGGACGAATCACTCTGCTTTTTGGTCAGCGTGAAGATGGCAAAGATCACGCACAGGGCGGCTGCTGCCGCACACAGCACGCAGAGCAGGGTTTTGGTTGAATGTTTCAAGAATAGACCTCCTAAATAAAAAGACCGTTTGCACGGCCGGATCGGATCGTGTGCTTTCCTATTATATCGGATAAAACGCCAAAAGGAAAGTTTTTTGCCAAATTTCCACAAATCCGGTCCGCCGCAGCGCCGCACTTTTGCCCGCCTGCCCCCTGCAAAAGGCGCAAAACCGGTGGAAATGCCCCGGCGGTTCTGCTACAATAAAATTATGTGACCTGAACCGTTTCCCTCTCAGGGGGAGCCTGATAAAAATGGAGGAAAAACCCATGGATTACAACAAAGCCGCTCTGGAAATGCACGAGAGCCACAAGGGCAAGGTGGGCATCGTGAGTAAGGTGGAGGTCGCCACCCGCGATGACCTGTCCACCGCTTACACCCCCGGCGTGGCCGAGCCCTGCCGCAAGATCAAGGCAAACCCGGAGGACGTGTACAAGTACACCTTCAAAGGCAACATGGTGGCCGTTGTCTCCAACGGTACTGCCGTGCTGGGCCTGGGCGACATTGGCCCGGAGGCCGGCCTGCCGGTCATGGAAGGCAAGGCTGTGCTGTTCAAGGAGTTCGGCGGGGTGGATGCCTTCCCCATCTGCATCAACGCCCACAGTGCCGAAGAAGTGATCGCAGCCTGCAAGGCCATTGCGCCTACCTTCGGCGGCATCAATCTGGAGGATATCAAGAGCCCCGAGTGCTTTGAGATCGAGCAGACGCTGGAAAAAGAGCTGGACATCCCGGTGTTCCACGATGACCAGCACGGCACGGCCATCGTGGTCACCGCTGCCCTCATCAACGCTCTGCGTGTGGTGGGCAAGAAGATGGAAGATGTGCACATCGTGCTGAACGGCCCCGGCGCCGCCGGTACGGCCATCATCAAGATGCTTATGACCGCCGGTGCAAAGGACATCATCGCCGTGGATCAGTTCGGCACCCTGTACAAGGGCTGCAACAGCGCCGAGGCCCACAAGAACTGGCTGGGTGAGGTGACCAACCCCCGCCAGATCAAGGGCGGCCTGAAAGAAGCCATTGCCGGTGCCGATGTGTTCATCGGCGTGTCCAAGCCCGGCATCCTGACCACCGAGCTGTGCAGGACCATGAACAAGGACGCCATCGTCTTTGCCATGGCCAACCCCACCCCGGAGATCATGCCGGACGAGGCCAAGGCCGGCGGCGTGCGGGTGATGGCCACCGGCCGCAGCGACTTCCCGAATCAGGTCAACAACGTGCTGTGCTTCCCCGGCCTGTTCAAGGGTGCCCTGAGCGTGCGTGCCCGCGACATCAACGACCAGATGAAACTGGCTGCCGCCTATGCCATCGCAGACCTCATCACCGACGATGACCGCAGCGAGGAGAACATCATCCCCGGTGCCTTCGACCCCCGTGTGGCCCAGGCTGTGGCCGACGCTGTGGCCCAGGCTGCCCGGGACACCGGCGTGGCCCGCCTGTAACCGGAGGAACTGCCCATGAGAAGGATTTCTGCACAGGAGATCACCGATACCGTTGCACGGCTGTGCATCGAGGCCAACACCCGCCTGCCGCAGGATGTGCAGGCCGCACTGGACAAGGCCCGGCAGGAAGAGCCCTGGCCGCTGGCCAGGAACACCCTCGACCTGCTGTGGTCGAACCTGAGCGCCGCCAAAGAGAAGGACCTGCCCATCTGTCAGGATACCGGCATGGCCTGCGTGTTCGTGGAGCTGGGCACCGATGTGCACATTGACGGCAGCTTTGAAACCGCCATCCATGAGGGCGTGCGCCGGGGCTACACCGACGGCTATCTGCGCAAGAGCATCGTGGCCGACCCGCTGCGCCGGGGCAACACCGGCGACAACACCCCCGCCGCCATCACGGTGCATCTGGTGGACGGCGAGGGCTGCCGCATCACGGTGGCCCCCAAGGGCTTTGGCAGCGAGAACATGAGCCGCATCCAGATGCTCAAACCCGCCGACGGCGTGGAGGGCTTCAAGAAGTTCGTGGTGGAGACCGTGAAGCTGGCCGGTTCCAACCCCTGCCCGCCCATCGTGCTGGGCATCGGCGTGGGCGGCAGCTTTGATAAGGTGGCGTATCTGGCCAAAAAGGCCCTGCTGCGCCCGCTGGATGTCCCCAACCCCGACCCCTACTACGCACAGCTGGAACAGGAACTGCTCACCGCCATCAACGGCTTGGGCATCGGGCCCCAGGGCTTTGGCGGCCGGACCACCTGCCTGGGCCTTGCCATTGAGCAGATGCCCACCCATGTGGCGGGCCTGCCGGTGGCCGTGAACGTTTCCTGCCACGTCACCCGCCGCGCCAGCGCGGAACTGTAAGGAGGGAGAAGCATGGAATACAGACTGACCACTCCCTGCACCGCGCAGGACCTTGCCCCGCTGAAGGCGGGTGACACCGTGCTGCTGTCCGGTGTGGTGTACACCGCCCGCGATCAGGCCCACAAGCGGATGATCGAGGCGCTGGACAAGGGCGAAGCGCTGCCTTTTGACCTGACCGGCAGCGCCATTTACTACGTCGGCCCCACCCCGGAGCGTCCGGGTGAGGTGATCGGCTCGGCCGGGCCCACCACCAGCGGCCGCATGGACGCCATGAGCCCCCGCCTGCTGGATCTGGGCAACAAGATCATGATCGGCAAAGGCAAGCGGGACGCCGCCGTCAAGGAAGCCGTGGTGCGCAACGGGGCCGTGTATCTGGCGGCTCTCGGCGGTGCCGGTGCCCTGATGGCAAAAAGTGTCGAGACGCTGGAGGTCATCGCCTGGCCGGACCTGGGCTGTGAAGCGGTGCGCCGCCTGACCGTGCGGGATATGCCCCTGACCGTGATCCTGGACGCCCACGGCGGCGACCTGTACCAGTCCGGCCCGGCGGCGTATCTGGAAAGCGAAAACTAACGGGGTTTTGTCCCCTTTGCACAAAACAAAACCGGCCTGGAATTGGCAAACCCGCTGTTTTGTGCAGAAGAAAGTTGGTTTGTTTGCACAAACTTCCTGCGAATTGCTTGCATCAACGGCAAAAGTGTGATATCCTGTAACATACAAACCGTGGTGCTTTGCATCCCGGCAGAGAACTTCCCGCCGTGGGGCGGGGCAAGGCAGGAGGCAAACAAACCATGCAGATCCACCAATCCGCAGAAGATTATCTTGAAACGATCCTGATGCTGACCCAGCGCATGGGCAAGGTGCGCTCCATTGACGTGGTCAATGAGCTGGGCTTTACCAAGGCGAGCGTGAGCATCGCCATGAAAAAGCTGCGGGAAAACGGCTATATCGCGGTGGACGGCGAAGGCAACCTGACCCTGTTGGAGCCGGGCCGTGAGATCGCAGAACGCATCTACAGCCGCCATCGTCTGCTCACCCACTTCTTCATGCAGCTGGGCGTAGACGAAAAGACCGCCGCTGAGGATGCCTGCAAGGCAGAGCACATCCTCAGCGAGCAGACGCTGGAAAAGATCCGCGAACGCGCCCTTGAGACTGACGCCGAAACCGGCAGCGCCCAATAAGCAGCAATTCGCACGATACCGCCCTCTGTACCTGTGGTACAGAGGGCGGTATTTTTTGTGCACCGGGGCGGGGTTGGCCCTTGCATCCGGGCAGCGGGTGCGGTATTCTTATAAGATAAGAACCGTTTTACGAATCGACCGGGGAGGGAAAACGACCATGGACGCAGACGAGATCCGCACACTGCTGGGCGAAATGGTATTTGAGCGTGCCCAGAAATACCGCCGCCGCATCCTGCAGAGCAGCTGCACCACCAACGAGGATGGCGTACGCCATGTCTCGGCGCTGGTGCAGGGCAATGGAGCCGACTGTTTTTATACACAGGTCTGGCTGCGGGAGAACGGCAGCTTTGTCAGTGCCTCCTGCGACTGTCCCTACAACCAGAACGGTGACGGCACCTACTGCAAGCACATTGGCGCGCTGCTGCTGGAGGATGCGGCCAAGCACCCCGCCCCCAAGGCACCGACCGCCCCGGAATCCATCCCGGGCGTGGTGCGGGGCACCGACGGGCTGAACCCCGCCGCTTCCCGGAAGGACAGCTATGCTTCCGGGCTGGAAATGCTGTTCGGCCGCAAGTGGCGGGGCGACGCCCCCGTCACCGACCAGGAGGCCCGCAAGCTGCTGGAGACCTACCAGCAGAGTGCCCTGCAGGACCTGGGCGAGGCCGGAGATCCCCCTCAGGACACCGGCTTTGTGGAGCTGGAACCGGAGCTGACCATGCTGTCCGGCGGGCAGCCGTGGCTGCGGCTGCGCATCGCCAACCGGGAGCGGGGGCGGCAGTATGTGGTCAAGAGCATCCCTGCCCTGCTGGACGATGTGGAGCACGGCCGCAGTGCCGGCTATGGCCGCTTTCTGACCTTTGTGCACCGCTGGGACGCCTTTGACGAAGAGAGCCGTCAGCTGCTGCAGCTGCTGCGTCGGCAGGTGAACGCCAAGCAGAGCATGGAGACCAACGTGGTGCGCAGCTACAGCTATGCGGCGTCGGATGCCCCGGCAGGCGGTCTGCCGCTGACCGGTGAGATCTTTGACGCGCTGGTGCAGCTGTATGCGCCCACCGGCACGCTGGGCGGCTACGCCCTGCAGGAGGGCCTGCCCGTCATCACCATGACGGTGCAGCGCCGCCGGGGCGGTGTGCAAATCGACACCCTCCCGGCCCTGAACGCCGTGCACGGGCTGGACTATGATTACCTTTACAGCGCCGATACCCTGTGGCGGCTGCAGCGGGCTTCCAGTGCCCGCATCCTTCCGGCTTTGCAGGCGCTGTGCGGCAAAAGCCTGTTTTTCACCAGTGCCGACGCCACCGAATTCTGCAGCTATGTGCTGCCGGAGCTGGGCAGCAAGCTGACCATCGTGGACCCGGAACGCCTGCTGCTGAACCAGATCCCGCTGGAACCCGTGGTGCAGTTCTATCTGGATGCGCCCCGCGACCGTGGTATGACCGTGACCGCTCACGCCGAATTCCTGTACGGAGAGGACCGGATCACCCCCTCCGGCCCGGCCCCGGCGGGCCTGCTGCGGGACACCCGCGCCGAGCGCCGGGCCGACCGGCTGCTGGCCACTTGGCTGGAGCCGGACCCCACCGAGCCGGGACAGTACATGGTCACCGACGAAGAGCCGCTGTACCGCCTGCTGGAAGAGGGCGTGCCCGCCCTGATGGACGAAGGTGAAGTATACCTAAGCGACGCCTTCCGCAATCTGCAGGCCGCCCCGCCCAAAATTTCGGTGGGCGTATCGGTGCACGGCAGCGTACTGGACCTGGAGGTGGACACCGGCGAGTTCCCGACCGCAGAGCTGCGGGAGCTGCTGCAGTCCCTGCACCAGAAAAAACGCTACCACCGCCTGCGCGACGGCCGCCTGCTGCGGCTGGACGACAATCTGGAAGGGCTGGACGAGCTGAACGAAACGCTGGAGCTGTCCGGCGCAAAGCTCAAAGATGGACATGCAGAGCTTCCGCTTTACCGCGCCCCCACGCTGGACTGGGCACTTTCGGGCCAGAACGGCCTGCGCTTCAGCCGCGACGACGCATTCCGCCGCATCAGCCGCAGCTTCCATGCCGTGAAGGACAGCGAGTATACCCCGCCCCAGTCCCTGCACAGCGTGCTGCGCAAGTATCAGCGGGACGGTTACCGCTGGCTGCGCACGCTGGACGGCTACGGCATGGGCGGCATCCTGGCCGACGATATGGGCCTGGGCAAGACCCTGCAGGTGCTGAGCTACCTGCTGGCCCTCAAGGAGGGCGGGCAGCCCCTGCCCAGCCTCATCGTGTGCCCGGCGTCACTGGTGCTGAACTGGGAGGAAGAGTGCAAAAAGTTCACCCCGCAGCTCACCTGTGTGGCGATGGACGGCGACGCCGCCCACCGCGCTGTGCTGGCCCGCCGGTGGGCAGAGGCCGATCTTGTGGTGACCAGCTACGACCTGCTGCGCCGCGATGAGGACCGCTACGCCGAACAGCCCTTCTATGCCTGCATCCTGGACGAAGCGCAGGCCATCAAGAACCATACCACCCAGAAATACAAGGCCGTGTGCCAGGTCCGCAGTCAGGTACGCTTTGCCCTGACCGGCACCCCGGTGGAGAACCGGCTGGGCGAGCTGTGGAGCATCTTCTCCTTCCTCATGCCGGGCTATCTGCCGCCGTACAAGAACTTCTGTGCCCGGTTTGAAAAGCCCATCGTGCAGGAGGAAGATGCCAACGCCGTGCGGCGGCTGAATCAGCTCACCGGGCCGTTCATCCTGCGCCGCATGAAGGCGGATGTGCTGCGGGAGCTGCCGCCCAAGACCGAAAATGTCCACCGCATCGAGCTGGACACCGAACAGCGCAAGCTGTACCTTGCCGCCGTGGTGGACGCCCGCGAGAAGCTGCGCGCCGCCAAGCCCGAGGACAAAATGGCGGTGTTTGCGGTGCTCATGCGGCTGCGGCAGATCTGCTGCGACCCCCGCCTTGTGGCTGACAACTGGTCCGGCGGCAGCGCCAAGCTGGACGCCTGCATGGAGCTGGTCACCGCCGCCGTGGAGGGCGGCCACCGCATCCTGCTGTTCAGTCAGTTCACCTCCATGCTGGACCTGCTGGCCCAGCGGCTGGACGAGGCCGGGGTGAGCCACTTCACCCTGCAGGGCTCCACCCCCAAGCCGGTGCGTGCCGAGCTGGTGCGCCGCTTCAATGCCGGGGAAGCCAGCGTATTCCTGATCTCGCTGCGGGCCGGCGGCACCGGCCTGAACCTGACCGCGGCCGACATCGTCATCCACTACGACCCGTGGTGGAACGTGGCGGCCCAGAATCAGGCCACCGACCGCGCCTACCGCATCGGTCAGAAGAACCCTGTGCAGGTGTATAAGCTCATTGCACAGGACACCATTGAAGAAAAGATCGTGGAGCTGCAGCAGGCCAAGCAGTCGCTGGCGGACACCGTCACCGGCTCGGCCGACGGCGCGATCCTGTCCATGAAGCCTGAGGAGCTGCTGCGGCTGCTGGGCGAAGAAGCATAAGGAGAAAGCATTATGAAGGTTTGGGATCTGCACTGTGATACCCTCAGCGAGCTGCGCCGTGCCGAAAAGAATGGCACCCCCGCAAGCTTTGCCCACAATGATCTGCACATCGACCTGGAAAAATTGCAGGCCGGAGACTACATGCTGCAATGTCTGGCCGCGTTTGTGAACCTGGCCGACCCCACCCCCGGTGCCGACCCGCTGGTGACGGCGCTGGAAGAGATCGACGTGTTCAAGCGGATCATGGCAAAATACCCGGACCGCATTGCCCCGGTGTACACGGCGGCCGACATCCGCAAAAACGCCGAAGCCGGAAAGATCAGCGGCCTGCTCACCGTGGAGGAGGGCGGCTGCTGCAAGGGCAGCCTGGGCGTGCTGCGCCGGATGTACGAGCTGGGCGTGCGCATGATGACCCTGACCTGGAACCACGACAACGAGCTGGCCGCCCCGCAGGCAAACCCCGGCGGGCCGCTGGCGGCTCAGACCCAGCGCGGCCTGACCGAGACGGGCTTTGCCTTTCTGGCCGAGATGGAGCGCCTGCACATGATCGTGGACGTGAGCCATCTTTCTGACCGGGGCTTCTGGGACATCGTGGAACACGGCACCCGCCCCTTTGCGGCCAGCCACTCCAATTGCCGCGCCCTGTGCCCCCACACCCGCAACCTGACGGATGCGATGATCCGCGCCCTGGCCGAAAAAGGCGGCATCGCGGGGCTGAACTACTATGCTGCTTTCCTGGACACCGACCCCGCTCACCCGGAAGCCTGCCACAGCACGGTGGAGCGCATCGCAGAGCACGCGGCCCACTACAAGCAGGTGGGCGGCATCGGGGTGCTGGCCCTGGGCAGCGACTTTGACGGCATCGACGGCCACCACCAGCTGGAAACAGCGGCGGACATGCCGCTGCTGGCCGACGCCCTGCGCAGGGCCGGCTTTACCGAGGACGAGGTGGAGCGCATCTTCTGGCGCAATGCCCGGGATTTCTTTGAGCACAACCTGTAAAACAGACGGGAGCGTACCGCAATGGACAAGAACATGACACTGGAAAAGCGCATCGACGCCGAACTGTATTCCTATCAGGGCAGGATGAGCGTTTTTGTGGACGACCTGCAGGGCCACACCGTGGAGCGCGGGGCTGACGAGGAATTTGAGACGGCCTCGGTCATCAAAGCCTTTCTGCTGGCGGCGCTCTACCTGCAGGCCGAGCGCGGCATGGCAGATCTTTCCGCCGAGATCGAATACGAGGCCAGCCAGTTCGTGGACGGCAGCGGCATGCTGCGTGCCCTGGGCGTGGGGGCCCGCCTCAAGGTGAAGGATACCGCCACCATGATGATCATCTGCTCAGACAACATCGCCACGAACATGCTCATCGACTACCTGGGGCTGGACACCATCAACGCCTGCATCCGGGAGCTGGGCTTTGCCCACACAGTACTGCACAACGCCCTGCACTTTGACCGGTACCGGCAGCTGGGCACCACCACGCCCCGGGACTACGCTTCCCTGCTGGCCCAGATGGCTCGGGGCACCCTGGTGAGCAAAGCCGCCAGCGTCGAGATGCTGGCCATCCTGCGTCAGCAGCACTACAACACCATGCTGACCAAGGACTTCCCGCAGTATTATCTGGACTGCGAGGAAACCGGGGCCCCGGAGCTGCTCTGGGTGGCCAGCAAAAGCGGCAGCATGAACGCCTGCCGCAACGACGGCGGCATCGTGCACACGCCCTATGGGGAGTATGTCATCGTGCTGATGAACAAGGACTTCCACGACATCATTGAGTACAACGACCACCCCGCCATCGTGTACGGAGCACGGGTGTCTCGCATGATCCTGGACCAGGTGCTGGCCTGCGAAGGGAAGCTGTGGCTGGACTGAGCCGACCTCAAAATACCGCAAAAACAAAAAGCTGAGCATCCGCCGTCTGGCAGGTGCTCAGCTTTTTCAGGTTTCGTTCAGGCGATGCAGCCCATGCTCCGCAGCAAAAACAGCCAGAAAGTCAGGCTGAATGCGCTGAACAGGGTGGTGGTGACGCACACACTGCCGGTAAGCACGCCCTCGTGGCCCATCTGCTTTGCCATAACATAGCAGCTTGGCGTGGCAATGCTGCCCAGCATCACCAGCAGGGCCACCAGTTTTTCGTCCGTAAAGCCCAGATGCACCGCCACCGGCAGGAACAGCGCCGGCAGGGCCATCAACTTGACGGCAGTTGCCACAGCCGTGGGGCGCAGGTAGCCCAGCGCCTTGCGGCCCTTGAACCCGGCCCCGATGGCCAGCAGCGCCAGCGGGCTTGTCAGGCTGGCAATGCTGGAGAGGGTCTTGCCGGCCATGGTGGGCATGGGCAGGCCCAGCAGGCTCCAGGCAAACCCGGCGGCAATGCCCAGCAATGTGGGATTGGTCAGGATGCCTTTCACGCTCTTTTTCAGCTTTGCTGTCATGCTGCCTGCCTGGGCCGCCTCCGGGCCTTCCAGCATCAGGATAACCACCGCCATCACGTTGTACAGCGGCACGCTGCCCAGGATCATCATACTGGACATCTCCGCCGTGCCGTAGATGCTCTGCAGAAAGGCAGTTCCCAGAATGGCTGCCGACGAGCGGTAGCACACCTGCACGAACTCGCCCACAAGGCGCTTGTCCGGCAAAAACAGCTTCGCCAGCACCCAGATGCCCAGGATGCTGACCAGTGTGACCACGAAGCAGAACAGCACATAGGCCCCGTCAAAGGCCGCGCGCACATCGGTGGCGGCCAGGTCCCGGAACAGCTGCACCGGCAGCGCCACATAGAACACAAACTTGTTGGCCCCGGCCACGAATGCATCGCTGAGGAACTTTTTCTGGTACAGCACATAGCCCAGCAGCATGACGAAAAACAACGGCATGGTGCTGTTCATGCTGAACCGGACATTTTCCCACATGGCTCACACGCCCCCGTGGCGGCGCTGCTCAGCGGCCAGCTCCTGCTGCAGGGCAGCTTTGCGGTGGTCCAGCAGCAGATCCTTGTTGTACTGGAAATAGCGCTCGCAGCCGTTCTCGGTGAGGAAAGCATGGGACACCGGGTTCACGGTGAGCTCGGTGACGAACACCACCATTTCCTGGCTCTCGGCAAAGGCCTGCTCCATAAAGTCAAAGGCTGCTTCCAGCGCCGCGCTGGCGGTCTGCTGAGCTTTTTCGCGGTCATCGGCCAGCGTCTGGAACTGCCCACGCAGCAACTCAAAGGCCTCCTGGGTCCCGGCGGCGTTGGCGCGGCGCAGTTCGCCTTCCCACCGGCGCAGCACGGCCTGCACCTGCAGGCGGGTGGTCAGGGCGTCGTGGCTCAGCAGGCCCGCGTCCCGCTGATGCTGGGTCTCGGCATCGTAGTCTGCGATCTGCTGGCTGAACAGCTCTGCAGAGCCGTCCGGCAGATCGTCCGGCAGGGTGGCAAGGGCCTTTTTCGTCTCCCGCAGGAAGGCATAGCAGGCATCGGCCACCGCATCTGCCTGCCGGGACGCAGCAAACCGGGTGTTCAGGCCCGCCAGAAGCAGGCTGACCAGCGACAGTCGCTCGTCAAACGGGGCCTGCAGCAGCCGGGCGAACACGGCGGGCTTTGCCTGCCCGGCCAGGATCTCCTCCACGCCGTAGTCATCGCGGTACTTATAGTAAAGGTCCAGATAGGCCGAGAAGTCCTCAGCGATCTTCGGGTGCTGGATGTATTCCTTGATGAGGTCCTCATCAGCCTGCAGGCCCAACTGCTCGTAGGTGTCCAGCAGATTAGACAGGTCCTCCCAGCCGCGGGCGGTGACGAACTGGGTGCCGTCCACGTCGGCGTTGATCTGGTAGAAGTTCTGAGGGTGCAATTCCAGATAGCTCAGGATGGCGCTGTGGATGTGAGCTGCCCGGGCGTAGTCCTTCCACACCGGCAAGTCCGGTTCGATATCCATGCGGCGCACACGGTCGAGGGTGACGATGTCAAAGTCCCGGACGGATTTGTTATATTCCGGCGGGTTGCCTGCTGCCACGATGACCCAGCCCGCCGGCACCGCCTGGTTGCCGAAGGTCTTGCACTGCAAAAACTGCAGCATGGTGGGTGCCAGCGTCTCGGACACACAGTTGATCTCGTCGATGAACAGGATGCCCTCCGAAAGGCCGGTGGCCTCCATTTTGGCGTAGATGCTGGCGATGATCTCGCTCATGGTGTACTCGGTCACCGAAACGTCCTTGTCGCCGTAGTGGCGCTGCCGGATGAAGGGCAGGCCCACGGCGCTCTGGCGGGTGTGGTGGGTGATGGTATAGGCCACCAGTGCCACCCCGCACTCCCGGGCCACCTGCTCCATCACCTGGGTCTTACCGATACCCGGAGGCCCCATCAGCAGGATGGGGCGCTGCCGGATGGCCGGAATGGCGTATTCCCCCAGCGCATCCTTGGCAAGGTAGGCTTTTACGGTATGCTCGATCTCTTCTTTGGCGCGTTTGATGTTCATAACAGCTTCCCCCTCGTTTCAGGAGTTGTTCAGGTCACGGTACAGGTCGTCCTCTTCGGCCAGCGCGTCGGCAAGAGCGCTGGCCGGGCGGGCCGCCGCACCGGTAAATTCTTCTTCGTCCAGCACCACTTTCATAGCCCAGGGCGGCACATTGGCGTCGTCGAACCGCTCTCCTAAAAACAGGAAGGCCGTGTCGTAGGCCGGGCGCTTTGCCGGGTAGGTGCCCATGCCGTCGGTAAAGTAGAGCAGTCCCCGCAGGTTCGAGAACTTTTTCTCGGCGCAGAGCCGGTCCACATAGGCAAAGGCGGGCCGGAAGTCGGTGCCGCCGCCGCCCCGCAGCTCAAAGTGGTTCATGGCGTGGATCAGCTCGTCCTCGTTTCGGATGAGCAGGTCCTGCCGGATGGCATTGTCAGCCTGGATCAGGTGCAGGTTCATGCGGTGGAAAAAGTTCTCCTGCCCCTTCAGCAGGGTGTAGGTCTCGGCCAGAAAGGCCCGCACCAGCGCACCGGAGGTGGAATAGCTGGTGTCGATGACCAGGGCCAGTTCCTCGATCTTTTTGCTTTCCCGCGTTTCCAGCGGCTCGATGAGGGGCAGGTTGCCGTACACCGACAGGCCGTAGGTGTAGAAGTTCAGGTCGAACTCGTCCGGGTCGAGCTTGACTTCCTCCCGCATGACACAGAACCGGCGCAGAAAATCCTTGTAGCTGCGGCGGCTGCGGTTGGCGGCCTTCACCTGCTGTTTCAGGGCGTCGGCCCCTTCCCCGGCTTCTTTGTCCCGCAGGTCCAGCTCGGTCTGCATCCGTTCCCCGATCTTCTGCCAGGTCTTTTGGGGCAGCGGGGTGGGCATCTGCTGGGGCTGTTCCGGGGCATCCTTCGGCCACAGGCGGTGGTCATCGGCCACGAATTCCCGTTCCAGCTGGCGCAGCACGCCGGGCGTCTGGCGGGTGAGCCACCGGTACGCCGGGGCCGCCGCCACTACCTTTTCTTCGGCGGTGATCTGCTGATACGCATTCTGCCGCACATAGGTCAGGGGCCGCTTGACACTGGCGCGGTTCAGACTGTCGATCACGTTTTCCACCGCGATGTCACAGGCCAGGCTCCACAGCTGCGGCTCCCTGCGGCCTTTGAGCCACAGATGGCAGAATACACAGTGGAATACCACATGCAAATACAACCGGTTGAGATACTTCGGGTTCTGCTGGTAAAGCTGCAGCAGCCGGGCGGGCTGGTAGTACAGCATCTGACCGTCGGTGGCCAGCACCCGGCAGCGCTCATCCGGGGCAGGCGTGAGGGCCGAGAGGGCCATATCCAGAAAGCGGAAGTCCAGATACAGCCCGCTGCGCACCACGGCCAGCACCTCGCCGCCCATGCGGGCCTGCCACTCCTCATGGGTCTCCGGCCGCTGGGAGCGGAATTCCTTGCGCGGGTCCACAAATTTTTCCTTTGGCAACCGGATTCACCCCCTTAAAAATCAAAATCATACCGCCGCTTCGGTTTTGCCGCGGCGAATTTTTTGTGCTCCGCGTCGGCTAGCAGGGCAGCGGCAGCGGCATTTTCCGCCTTTGCGGCAAGGGCAGCCCCCTCGGCAAAGGCAGCTTTGTCCAGCACGTCCAGTGCCAGCAGAGCGCGGATGCTGTCGGTGTCCTGCGCCTTTAAAAGACGGGCGAGCACCCGACCGGTGTTGGCGGAAAGAAAGGCCCGGTAATGCCCGGCCGCCGTTTCACTCAGCTGCCATGGCCAGCGCAGACGGTCGAAGCAGAGCATGGCCATGATGTTGGCATCGTCGGCGTCGTGCCCCTGCGGGAAAATGGCGTCGTATTCTGCCGGGAGGAATTTATTGTTCAAAAAACACTGCCGGTAATGATATCCCTGCCCGGAAAAGGTGTGCAGCAGGATGTGGGCCGGGGTCTCCTCAATGTCCTCCCAATAGGCGGGGTACCACAGGGCCGCCAACGGGGCCGCCGCACCAGCGGGCCGGAACTCCGCCCGCACCGCCTCGGTGATGTTGTTGACCAGCGCAAACAGGCCGGTGGCCGCGTCCGCCTCTGCCTGCACCCGGATGGTCTCCAGTGCAAAGCAGTTCAGGAACACATCACTGCCCAGCGTCAGGCCCTCGGCTCCCACCGTAAGCAGGCGCAGCTTCCGGCAGTTGTAAAAGGCACAGCTGCCAATGACCTGCAGGCGGTCCGGCAGGGTCACCTCTTCCACAAAGCTGCCGCACACGGGGTGCAGGTCGTCGGGGTCCGCCGCCGGGGCATCAAAGTCAAAATCGTACCGGCGGGCACTGCCGCCCACCGCCTGCCCGAAGGCCCGGGTCAGCCGGACTGCACCGGTATCATCCACCTGATAGCGGCAGACGGCATCCGATGCCGGCAGACTGCGGGGCTTTTCGGAGAAGCAGTAGTCCCCCAACTCGGTGATGGGCCAGCTGCCTCCCGCCGGGGCCGGAACGCTGCCCGGCAGTACGACGCAGGGGTCCTGGCCGTACACCCGCACCAGCCGCGCACCGCCTGCTTCCAGCGGCAGAACCTCCAGCATCATCCCGTTTTCCTGTACCATTCCGCACTCCCCTGTTCCTCTGTTTTTTGCTGCTCCCAGTATAAACCACCCGGCAGAGGATGTCCAGTGCCCGCCGGGGTTTTGGTTACCTTCGCTGCGCTCGGTCCTGTACCGTCCACCACAAAAAAATCCCCAGACCAAATGGTCTGGGGATCGTGGTGGAGCATTGTCCACGGCACTCGAACCCAACACTTCCTCACGGGTGACCGTTTTGGCATCATCCGTGAAGTTGAAATTGAGTACGACCCGGTC
>QWCE01004153.1_pt1 | contig 16169 bp, 15 predicted proteins | sample 1972531 | NCBI WGS metagenome assembly QWCE01 (sample SAMN09866716, study PRJNA288562) | Human gut metagenome isolate term4_stool, whole genome shotgun sequencing... | reverse complement strand
TTTACTTTTTTAAATTAAAGGCATTAATTCCCGTGGGAATACTGACTTACTTGGGATATTTCTTGTCTGTGCACATGGAAAAGGCAACCTTGGGCAGGAGTAAAACCTTCGGATATTTGAGAGGAGTCCTTGAAGTTTCAAGGGCCGTTATAAAAAGCGACTTGGACCTGGGAGAGTTTCAAAAAGATTTGCAAGACAAATCTCAAGACGTTAACAGATTTTTAAAAAGACTTAGGAGAAATTATGCCAAGACCGGCAGCGACTCGGACTTTTTATACTCCATGATAAATATTTTGTGTCAGTATGAGTCCGTAGTATTTTTTAGAGCTGTTAAATTTATTAACGACAACTTAAAGGACCTGCAGGAGATCTACATGTTAAGTGCACAGTGCGACATGTACATAGGACTTGCATCATTTAAAAAAGAAATGGGATCGGAAATTACAAAGGCAGGTTACGGCGAAAATATTTCGGCAGTAGACCTTCACAATCCCATCTTATTTTTTAAAGGCACAAGCGTGGGCAGCACTTTTAAATTTAAAAACTCCGTTCTACTCACAGGCTCAAATGCTTCAGGCAAGTCTACCTTTTTAAGAACCTTGGGCATATCTCAAATTATGGCAATGTCCCTTGGCTTTGTAATAGGAAAAAAATTTACCACACACAGGACGGATTTAATTACGGCGGTAGACATTAGCGACTCAATTGAAGAGGGGGCAAGCTACTTTGTCCGTGAGACAATGGCGATTAAAAGAATGCTTGAGAAAAAAGGCTGTATCTTTTTACTTGACGAAGTCTTTAAGGGCACAAATACAGTGGACAGAATTTCTGCAGCAAGAGCCCTTCTTAAATATCTTTCCAAGGACAATTTTGTAATGGCTGCCACTCACGACATTGAGCTCACATATCTATTGGAGAAAGAATTTTCAAACTACCACTTTGAAGAACAAATTGTAGATGGCGACATTGAGTTTGACTTTTTAATAAAGGAAGGCCCTGCAGTCACTCGCAATGCCGTGGCAATTTTGGAACTCTTCGGTTACCCGAAGGAGATAACTGAAGAGGCGAAAGATTTTTCGAGAGAACTCTCTTCGGAAAAGGAAAATATTTTGCCGAAAATAAAATATTTTTAAATTTTTTAAATTGATATATTTTTAACCAAATTAAAAATTATCAATAAAAAGTAATCAAAAACTAAGAAATGTCAAAAATTATAGCCCAATATCTTTGATTTCTTTAAATTTTTATTGGTATTTGTATTTTTTACAATGCAAATACCACTTTTTTTATTTGGGCGGTTGATATATAATTCACTTGTAAGGTTTTATATCTAAACATAGTTTAGGAGGTATTTATGTTTAAAAAATTTACTAATGGTTGCGTAGCTTTAGTACAAAAGTATTTGCCCGACGCATTTATCTTTGCTATTATTCTTTCAATAATAACATTTTTCTGGGCAATGTTCGCAACAGGCCAAGGCCCCATGGCAATGGTTATGCACTGGGGAAACGGCGTATGGAATTTACTTGCATTTACAATGCAAATGGTATTGGTATTGGTACTTGGTAGTGCATTTGCCAACTCAGCACCGATCCAAAAACTTCTTCAATCTATTGCTTCTAAACCGAAGACTCCGGGTAGTGCAATAGTAATCGTAACTTTCGTTTCAGCAGTATGCTGCTGGTTAAACTGGGGCTTCGGTCTTGTAGTTGGTGCTTTACTTGCAAAAGAAGTTGCAAAGAAAGTTAAAGGCGTTGACTACAGACTATTAATCGCATCAGCTTACTCAGGATTCGTTGTATGGCATCCGGGTGCTTCAGGATCAGTTCCGCTGGCACTTGCATCAAACGCTGACGAAGTAGCAAAAGTAACACTTGGCGCTTTGACAGAAATTATTCCTGTTAGCGAAACTCTTTTCTCAACTCAAAACTTAATCATGGTTTGGTTAATCATCTTAACTATTCCATTCATCAACAGAGCAATGCATCCGTCACCGGACAAAACTGTAACAGTTGATCCTAAGATGTTTGAAGAAGAAGATGCAATTATTGCAGCTCGTGAAGCAACTCGTAAGACAAGAGCGGAAATGACTCCTGCTGAAAAACTTGAAAACTCAGTATTCTTATCATACTGTGTAGTAGTTGTAGCGGTTATATACCTTGTTAAACACTTTGCAACAAACGGTTTCGTTCTAAGTCTTAACATCGTAAACTTAATTTTCTTAACATTAGGTATTGCATTCCACAAGACTCCAATGAACTACATAAACGCTATTGGAGACGCTTCAGGTACAGCAGGCGGTATCATCCTTCAATTCCCATTCTACGCAGGTATCATGGGTATGATGGTTGGCGCTAATGCAGACGGTGTATCACTTGCATCAGTTATTACTAACGGATTCTTAAAAATTGCAACTACAAGAACATTCGGTATGATTACATTCTGGGTAGCAGGTATTATCAACTTGTTCGTTCCGTCAGGCGGTGGACAATGGGCAGTTCAAGGACCTATCACAATGCCTGCAGGTATTCAATTAGGTTGCGACCCGGGACAAATCGCTATGGCTATTGCATGGGGAGACTCATGGACTAACATGCTTCAACCGTTCTGGGCATTACCGGCTCTTGGTATTGCAAAACTTGGTGCAAAAGACATTATGGGTTACTGCGTAGTAATCTTGTTATATGTAGGAATTATTGTTTCAATAGGTTTCTTACTATGGTAGATAATAAAACCAAATTCCCTCGTTAAGCGGGGGAATTTTTTTTATTCTTTTTCCAAATCGGGTATAATTGATTTAGAAATACACGGGAGAAAATATGAAGTACGCAATTATAGACATAGGTTCAAACACTATAAGATTAAACATGTACCTTGTAAGAGGCGGAAAGACTTTACCTCTTATTCAAAAGAAAGTTACGGCAGGTCTTGCATCATATATAGATAAAAAGACTATGAGTGAAAAAGGCATTAACAAATTAGTCCTGACTATTGAGAAGTTAAACAAGATTATTGATTTGTTTGAATCAGACAGGAAGTATGTCTTTGCCACAGCTGCTGTAAGAAATGCAAAGAACTGCGATGAAATTATAAAGAGAGTGAAGAAAGAAACGGGGGTGGAAATTGATCTTGTAGCCGGAAAAAGAGAAGCCCTTTTGGGACTTAATGCCGTGCGAAGTGAGTACAACTTTGACAGCGGCATTGTACTTGATATAGGCGGCGGCTCAAGTGAAATTACAATTATTGACAAGGGGAAAATAATTTATGAAGAGTCAATCCCTTTAGGATCTTTAAGCACCTTTACAAATTATGTTGAAGGACTTTTCCCCACGAAAAAAGAAGAGAAAAAAATCAGAAAGGAAGTTCGCGAGGCTTTAGAAACTTTAAAGGCGCCTGTTGTTAAAAAGAAATATTCCGCCTACGGCATCGGCGGCACAATAAGGTGCGCAGGAAATTTGTCCTCGGAACTTATGTCAACAGAAAATCCGAAGTACATTTCAAAAGCCGACTTGGATGAAATTATAAAGGGACTTTCGGAAAATAAAAAAGAAGTTATAGGGACTTTACTTCAAGTGAACCCTTCACGAATTCATACTGCAACTACGGGATTTATTGTGTTAAGTGAAATATTAAATTATTTGTCCGTAGAAGAAGTTTTTATCAGCGATAAAAGTATTAGAGAAGGATTTCTACAAGAGAAAATAGGAGAAGAAAATGAATAATGCCGGCAAATTAAAAGAAAAAGAAATTGAAGACAATAAACAATCACCCGGTGAGAAGATTTATGCCATAGCTCAAAACAGAGAGCTGTCCTGGCTTAAATTTAATGAAAGAGTTTTGAGAATTGCCCTTGACCCCTTAGTGCCTCTTTATGAAAAGCTAAAATTTATTTCAATTTTTGTAAGTAATTTAACTGAGTTTTACATGATAAGAGTTGGATCACTTACTGATCAATCTCTACTTAAAAACCCTGAAAACGACAACAAGACAGGTATGAGTCCCAAGGAACAGCTGAATGCAATTTTTAAAGAGACAAAGGATTTGTTAAAAGTCAAAGATCAAATTTATTTCAGCGTATCACAGGCCATGAAAGAATGGGGAATATGGGAAGCTCATATAGAGGATTTGTCAAAGACAGACCTTAGAGAAGTGCAAAGTCATTACAGACACAATATCGAGCCTATACTTTCGCCGATGATTATCGACACATATCATCCATTCCCCTTTATAGAAAACCAACAATTTTGTGTAGTGGCGGAAATTTCAAACGAAATGGGAGAAAAAATTGCCCTGCTGCCAATACCCAAGTATTTAAAGCCAATTCTCCATTTTAAAAATGCAAATGGCATTAAATACATTTTAACCGAACAAATTATTAAATATTATTTTCAAGACATATATCACGATTGGCAAGTTAAAAACACGGCCATTATTTGTGTTACGAGAAATGCCGATCTCACAATGGAGTCTGAAATTTTAGACGAGGATTTGGACTACAAAGACTCCATGAAAAAAATTCTAAAAAAGAGAAACAGATTGCAACCAGTAAGGCTTGAGACGGACACACTTCTTTCCAAAAAGCTGCAGGAATTTCTATGTCGCAATCTTAACATTGAGCCGAAGCAAATTTTTGTTGTTAAATCACCGATGAAAATGAAATACGTCTTCGATTTATCGGCATATATGAGCTCGGCTGAATTGGAATCTCTGTCTTTTTACAAATTTGAACCACAGATAAATCCACACTTGAATATGTCAAAACCTTTGCTACCTCAAATAAAATCAAAGGACATAATGTTCATCTATCCCTATGAGGACATAGGGCAGTTTGTCGAGCTTTTAAATCAAGCTGCGGAAGACCCGGATGTCCTTTCAATTAAAATTACAATTTACAGATTAGCTTCCAATTCAAAAATTGCATACAATTTGATGAAAGCCGCTGAAAACGGCAAGGAAGTTACGGTCTTAATGGAACTTAGAGCCCGCTTTGACGAACAAAATAACATCGACTATTCCGATGAGTTTATAAAGTCGGGGATAAATGTAATCTATGGAATTGAAAACTTTAAGTGCCATTCTAAAATTTGTTTAATTACAAAGAAGGGCGAAAACGGAATAGAGTATATCACCCAAGTGGGCACAGGTAACTACAACGAATCCACTTCAAAACAATATACTGACATATCTTTAATAACTGCGGACAGTATTATCGCAAAAGATGCGGTGGACTTTTTTAACGACATGCAAATGGGCGACTTAAATGGTGAATACAAAAAACTTTTAGTTGCTCCTCATACTTTAAAGCCGAAGCTTTTGGAATTAATGGACGAAGAAATTAAAAAAGGCAAGGACGGGAGAATATTTTTCAAATGTAATTCCCTTACAGACAAGGAGTTTATTTTGAAACTTTCAGAAGCATCTCAACAGGGTGTGGATGTAAAGCTTCTCATAAGAGGCATATGCTGTTTGGTGCCGGGAATAAAAGGACTTACAGACAATATTGAAGTGAGAAGTATTGTTGGCAGATATCTTGAACACCCGAGGATATATATTTTCGGCGAAGGAGAAGATGCCAAATACTATATCTCATCTGCAGATTTAATGACGAGAAATACGACCAGAAGAGTAGAAGTGGCGGCACCTGTTGAAGACGAAAAGTTAAAGAGAAAACTAAGACACTATGTGGAATATCAGTGGCGAGACAATCAAAAGGCGAGAGTTTTACTTTCAAATAAAAACTATGACAGAATATATTCGGAAGACGCCATGTCATCACTTTCATCTCAGGACTACATGATGGAATATGCTATTTCAGAGGTCACGGACTATAAAGAAGAAGAAAGAAAAGAAGAGAAAAAAACCTTCTTCCAAAAAATTGCAGCAATATTTAAAAAATAAAATACAATTTAAAAATAAAAATAGAATTTTTTTAAGTACAATTTTATTTTTATATGTGTTATAATTCAGTTAGGCATTTAGTTACTATTTATCTATGTCAAAGGAGTGAACATATTGGATAAAGTAATCAATTTAGAAAAAGCCGTTTCACAAATTAAAGACGGCGACGTAGTTATGGTTGGCGGATTCTTAGGATGTGGGGGTCCAAACAAAATTATCGACTACATAGTAGAAAATACAGATCTTAAAGATCTAACACTTATTTGCAACGACACATCTTTCGTGGACATGGGCGTTGGTAAAATGGTAGTGAAGAAAATGTTTAAGAAAATTTATGCTTCACACATTGGAACTAACAAAGAAACAGGAAGACAAATGTCTGAAGAAGAAACAGAAGTTATTCTTGTACCGCAAGGAACTCTTGCAGAACAAGTAAGAGCAGGCGGATACGGACTTGGCGGAGTACTTACTCAAACAGGTCTTGGAAGTAAAGAAATTGAAGAAGGAAAGCAAATTGTTGAAGTTGACGGCGAAAAATGGATTTTAGAAAAACCATTAAAAGCTGATGTAGCTTTATTAAACTGCGAAAAAGCAGATAAATTCGGCAATATGATTTTCCATGGCAGCACTCAAACATTTAACACTGTAATGGCATTTGCAGCAAAAACTGTAATCGTTGAAGCAGATGAAGTTGTAGAGATCGGCGAATTGGATCCTGACAATGTTAGAGTTCCCGGCGTACTTGTATCCTACATTGTGGATGGAGGTAAGATCAATGGATAAACAACAAATTAAAGAATTTATTGCAAAAAGAGTAGCACAAGAATTAAAAGACGGTGACGTAGTTAACCTAGGTATCGGTCTTCCGACACTTGTAACAAACTATGTACCTGAAGGAGTTTTCGTAACACTTCAAGCCGAAAACGGATATACAGGAGCAGGTCCTGCACCGTCAGCAGAAGATGCAGACCCAGGTATTGTAAACGCAGGTGGACAACCGGCAGCAGTACTTCCTCACGCAGCATTTTTCGATTCAGCAACATCATTCGGTCTAATCAGAGGCGGACACCTTGACATGACAGTTTTAGGTGCACTTCAAGTAGACGAAAAAGGAAATCTTGCAAACTACATGATTCCTAAGAAGATGGTTCCCGGCATGGGCGGAGCAATGGACTTAGTATCCGGAGCAAAGAAAGTTATCGTAGCTATGGAACACACTCAAAAAGGAAATCACAAGATCCTTGAAGAATGCAACCTTCCACTTACAGGAGCTAAATGCGTAGACATGATAGTAACTGAAATGGGCGTTATGGTTATAACTGACAAGGGAATTAAATTAGTAGAAATTAATCCTGAATACACTGTAGAACAAGTACAAGAAGCTACAGGCGCAAAACTAATCATAGCAGACGACTTAAAAGAAATGAAATAAGTTAATTAATAAACATGGTCTCCAATAGGGGGCCATGTTTTTTTGTGCAAAAATTTCGGTGAGTTTAGAAAACAATACAAAAAAAGGACCGCCTGATCCTTTTTTATCTTTACAACATGTTGTAGTAATATTCTAAAGTTTCATATTGATTTTTAATTTCTTGAACTTGCATATATTTTTTCATGTAGTCAAAATCCACATTACCAAATTTATTAACAGGTAATAATATTTTTTGCCTACTCATTCTTGATTCATTAAATTTATATCCGTATGCATATTTATTTTTTTGTTGAAGTATTGCTTGTTTTAGAAATAAATACGCGTATTTATTTTCTTCCGCTTTTTCTTTCCAATGAATTCTTTTAACATCATCAGAAAAAATTCCTTTGTAAGGGTGATAAAAATTTTCTACAACTGAACCATTATAATTTACGCCTAATACATTACTGTCCAAACTTTTATTATTGTTACTTACAAAGCCTGTAATACCGTTATTACTATCTGTAGATCCGATAAAAGCAATTGTACCGTCAATTTGATTAGCTTTAGTAAGTCTCACCCCGGATTTGATAGTAACAATATCTTCAAGCCAAAATTCCTTCCACTCTTTTTTGTTGAGAGGAACAAGTCTAGACTCGTAAGAAAGGGCTAACCTATATATATATATATATATTCGAGCACTTTTTGAAGATTTTCGGATTCTAATTTTTTCATAAATTCACTCATATATTTCCAATGAGGATTTCCATATTCGTCTATAGGGAGTATAAATCTTTCGTTTCTAATTCTCTTATCATTTATTTCTCTGTTAAAGGAATATTTCTCTTCCAGTCTTTTTACAATTGTAGACATAAATAAATATATATATTTATCTCCCTTATCTAATGTTAAAGATGTTACGTGATCACTTGCGATATATTCATAATCATGATAAAAGCAAGAACCGACACTGCCGCTATTAGCAATAGTGATATTATTTTTAAATTTCCGCACTTTATCTTCATTTCCGATAAACCGGTCAATCCCATTGTTTAGAGATGTGGATGATATATAGGGAACATCCCCATCTATATGATCATCTTTTTTTAGTCTTCTGCCCCTTTGGATTTTTCGAAATACGTCATTAAAATTAAATTCTTTCCACTCAACATCTTCAATTCCTATTAAATCAAAAGCGGTTTCAAGCATTTTTTGTTCATAATAGGAAATAACTTTCTGTGCAATATCTTTTTGCTCTTGCTTAATGTATTCTTCCATAAATTGCCAGTTAAGATTGCCTTTATTATCTATCGGTAAACTAATAATTTGATTTTTTATTCGAGTTTGACTAAATTTATATCCATACCTATATTTTGATGATTTTGAGTTATCTATTGCAGTTTTAAGAAAAAGTCCGACTTCTTTAGAAATTTTACTTTTATTTTTTAAAACTATTTTTTCAACATGATCGGTTGCCAAAAAGTCATTATTTTGATAAAAAACATAACCGTCTGTCGCACTATCTACAGTAAGAACTCCACCTTTTTCTGTAGCAGGGTTATTATAAAAATTATCCAAACCATTATTTGTACCTGCACACGTTATTCTTACATTTTTACCATTTGGAAGTAATATACTTGGATGTGTTGTTTTTGTTCCTTCAACATCAAATATATCTTTTATTTTAAATTCTCCCCACTCAACATCATTTAGTGACAATCTACTTTGCTTCATAGTCTTCACCATCTTCTGCCGCTATTGGGTATTCGTCATAGCACAGTTCTTTATCATCCTTTATACCGAAAAGATATCCTCTGTCATGAGTGATCATATTTACTTCGAAAGTAATATAGTCTGCGATTGTATTTCTAAAGTCTTCATCTGTTGGAATCTCGTCATTGAAGTAATAAAAAGAATGTAACCATTCATCATCAGCTTCAATAGTTGTCTCAACACAAAATTTAGTTTCTGCATCAATCCTGTCAAACCAAACATCTAATAAATGTTGTTTTTTGTCTTTTGCTGACGGTGTTTCAATTAAGCCTATATGTTTTGCAACTTCAAATCCGTCGTCCTCAAAATTTATAAATTTACAAACTTTATCTTTATGATGTGGAATACCTGCTGTAAAAACAGCTATACAAGGATTTGTTCCCACTCCATAGAAAGTATTTTTATTTAGGGTTATAACACCTTCTAAAGTATGGTGCTTTAAAATATTTGCCTTTGTATCATTCTCAAATTTTGTCTTGCCTGTCATTGTGGATTGAGGAACAATAACCGCAGCCCTTGCGCCTTCTGCAAGTGAGTTAAGTAAATGTTCTGTAAAAGATATTTCATAAAGACTTGGATTGTCTTTTGAACCTTGAGAATAGGGAGGGTTCATCATTCCTACAGTACAACCTTTGAGTTGTAACTGGGCAGATTTTTGCTTTAAAAAATCTTGATTCTCAAGATTACTCTTACCGTCTCCTCGTAAAATCATATTTGTAGTTGCAATAGTAAACATATATGATTGATCTTCTATGCCGAAGAGTTGATTTTTTCGAATGTTGTCTTTTACAAAATCATCATCGGTTTTTTGAAGCATATCATGCATAGCAGCAATCAAAAATCCTGCCGTTCCGCAACAGGGATCCATAACCTTATCGCTTGGTTTCAAGTCAAGCAAGTCGCAGAAAAGTTCTGTAATGTGTCTTGGAGTTAAAATTATACCAAGTGTTTGACCGTCTCCTCCGGAATAAGACATAAATTCTCCATAAAAACGGCCTAAATAATCTTCTCCGCTTTTGTGATACCTTATTGATTGGAATATGCTGTTATATAAAAATTCCGTATAGTGTCTGACAGGTGTTTTATTTAAAGTAGCATCTTTTTGATTTATTTTTGTTGTATCTTTTATTACTGAAAATTGGTTTAATAACTTGTCCCTTTTAACATCAGGCGACACATTCGCTCTATCTAAATTATTTTTTATTGCATCAAAAATTTTCTGCCCATCTGTTTTTTTAGTATCTCCTGTTAACATATCTATAGAAAAATTGCCATAATCTATTTCTCTAAGTGCAAGTAAAATGCCTGATACGATCAACGGTTTATCTTTATCTTGAATTGATCCGTAATTTCTTAAATCCTCATGTAGTAATGCCGCATCTTTTAAAATTTCTGTAGTTTCTTTTTCGAAATCAGTGTTTTCTTTTAAGATTTCTTTCGTGTAGTATTCATAAATATTATCCTCGCTGAAAGAAATAAAAGTTTCTATTTCCGGGAGTTCATAATAATCTAATCGGTCATTAATAAACAATGGACTAATTCTATGTTTTTTCTCATTGCCGGAAACTCCAATTGCAATAACTTTTGTGTATGATGTATTTTTTATTAGATGTTTTCCATAAAATAGTGCTCCATTTACAGCGTAATTGCAAATTGAAGCTATATCTTCTGCCAACAAATCATCATCAGTCCTATTTTCGTGTAAAGAAAGAGTGTTTTTATCTTCAATAACAATAATAAAATCTTTAACAACTCCTACATATTCAGGATATCCAACATTGCCGGTACCTCTTTTAGATGCTGTTTTAAGCGCTTCATTTATCTCTTTTATTGTAGAGCCTTGCGCATCTAAATGTATTTTTGCTTCATTTAGCAAATCATAAACCCATAAGTCAGTACTTTTTTCTTTTAAATTCATTTCAATTACCTCATACTTTATACAATTTAAGAATCACACACTGCAATTATTTTGCAAAATATAATTCAAGTCTTTTGCATCAGTTAAATCTGCAATTATAATTGGTTAAATTATATCATGTATCTACCGGTTAAGCCTACCGTGTAATCTTTTTATATTACGCAACAAAAAAGAGTGCTGTTTAGACAGAACTCTCTTGTTTTAATTTTATTATTTAATTCCCAACGTCTTTAAAGAGGTAGATAAAGTCCTCGCTGTTGTAGTCCTTACACTCGTATTCTTTTTCTCCTACACTTATTCTGTCTTCAGACAGGGAAATTTGTAACAGCTCATCCTCTGTCTTAATGTTAAACAAATATTCCCAACCTTTTTTGTCTTCGGGCTTAATTTCTTTAAGAGGATAGGAGTTTAACTTGTCAATTACATCTTCCCATTTGTCTTTGTCTAAATTTATTTCCGCCACGGGATTTGTCATCTGCGTGGTGATAGAGACTTCATCTACTTGATTAACGTCAATGTTAAGGTGTGTTTCATCTTTATTTGCGCAGCCGGTTGTAAGTATTAGTGCAATGAGCACTCCCACCAAAAAAATTCTCTTCATATGAACCTCCTCATGAGTCCCACTTAAGGAATAATATTTCACCTTTGTCTTCACTTATAATTATTGCGACGAAGTTGCCGTACATGTCGTAATATACATTGTCAGATGTGGGCTTGAAGTACACGTTTCGACTGAAATCGCAAGAGGCTTTAAAGCCTTTTTTCCTCACAATCTTAAGACAGGATTCAATTTGCGAGACTTTGTTTTTGTCTCCCGTAGCTTCATAGTTCTTTAGCTCATCTTTTATTTCATCTATATCAGCTTTGTCCACGGTAAATAATATTGCCGCTGCACCGTCGCCGTGAAAGCTCGGTTCTTTTCGAAGCTCTCTTTCACGCTTCACACTTGCAGGAAGTTTTATGCCGAATTCATTTTCCACTTCCTTTACAGCTTGTTCTCTGTTGTCTGAAAGGAAGTATAACACCGGAACTGCTGCCAAGAAAATTACAAACATTATGATTAAAATTTTTTTAAATTTTTTGTCACTCATCTTCATCACCTTCATACCTTAAAATATCTCCCACGTCGCAATTTAATACTCTGCAAATTTCCGACAGGGTGGAAAATCTTATTGCCTTTGCCTTGTTCGTCTTTAATATTGAGAGATTGGCAATGGTTATGCCCACTTGCTCCGAAAGTTCAGTCAAAGACATTTTGTTCTTTGCAAGCTCCACATCTAAATCTACAATTATTTTTCCCATAGCACACCTCAAATTGTAAGATCATTTTCTTCTTTAAGCGTGATGCCTTCTTTAATAAGATCACACAGGAGAAGAAAAATTTGCGCCACCAACATGGAGACAATTGCAGAGCCGATAAAGATTATGTTGGTAATTGAGCCGTCTAAATTAAAATTTGTAAATATTATTGCAAGGATTGAAAGGAAAAATATTCCGAAAAAGGAGAGTGAAATGACTTGAAGGTCAAACAACATTCCCCTTTCAAAAATTTTGTCCTTGCCGTACTTTAGAAGTGCTAAGAGCCCGAATACTATTGCAATAATTAATGCGACAATTATTCCCTCGCACAGGAAGAGCATGGGGTACTTCATATTCACAAACATGGGCAAGTTTTCCGCCATGATATTTGAAAATTTAAAGACTTGGTAAGTGGCTCCCGACAAAATTACAATTGCAATTATTAGGAGAGTGCCTATAAATTTTACTCGAATTGATTTCATATTTACCTCCCTTTATTTTTATATTAAACCCAATTTTCTTGAATTGCAATAAATATTTATCGAATAACAATAAAAAACCTCGTACTACTTTTTATGCCGAATGATTTTATATGTGGTAAAATCCTATTGTAAGAAATTTATTTAGGAGGAAAAATGACTAAGGAAAATTTAAACCCCTTTGAAAGTGCTCAGGCTAAGATTAAAAATGCCTGTGATGTCTTGGGATACAATGAAGATGTATATACAATTTTAAGTGAACCTCAGCGTGTGATGGAAGTAAATATTCCGGTGAGAATGGACGACGGAAGTCTGAAACTCTTTAAAGGCTTCAGAAGTCAACACAACAATGCCGTGGGCCCATACAAGGGCGGGATAAGATTTCACCATGATGTAAATTATGACGAAGTCAAAGCTCTTTCGGTGTGGATGACTTTTAAGTGCGGCATAATGGGCATACCTTATGGCGGCGGCAAGGGCGGAGTAATTGTAAACCCGGCTGAACTTTCCGAAAGGGAATTGGAACAAGTGGCCCGCGGATATGTGAGAGGAATTTACAAAATAATCGGCGAAAAAATTGATGTGCCTGCTCCCGACGTGGGAACAAACGGCAAAATCATGAGCTGGATGTTGGACGAGTATCTTAAACTCACAGGTGAAAGCGCAAACTTAGGAGTATTTACCGGCAAGGATCCCAAGTGGGGCGGCTCTTTAGGTCGAAGTGAAGCCACAGGCTATGGTATTTATTTAATCGGCAAATTTGCAGCTGAAAAACTTGGCATTGATATAAAAAATGCGAGGGTTTCAGTTCAAGGCTTTGGAAACGCCGGCAACTTTACTGTAAAAAATATGTCGGAAAACGGGGCAAAGGTTGTTGCCGTCTCCGAATGGGATAGGGAAGAAGGCGCATATGCAATTTACTCCGACAGAGGCTTTAACTATGACGATCTGAAGGCTTACATGGAGAAGAGCGGTAGCCTTTTAAATTTCCCAGGCAGCAAGAGAATTTCAATTGATGAGTTTTGGGCGCTGAATGTGGATATTTTAGTTCCGGCGGCTTTGGAAAATTCTATTACAAAGGATGTTGCAAAAAATCTTAACTGCAAACTTTTATGTGAGGCGGCAAACGGACCTACAACTCCCGCGGCGGATGAAATTTTAAAAGAAAGAAATATTGTAGTTACTCCGGACATTTTGACCAATGCAGGGGGAGTTACCGTGTCCTATTTTGAATGGACACAAAACATACAAGGTTTTTATTGGAGCGAAGAGGAAGTCTTTGAAAGACAGGAAGAGTCTATGAGAAAGGCCTTTGATACAATTTGGAACTTGGCGGAAGAAAAGAATGTGACCTTGAGAGAGGCGGCATACTTGGTCTCCGTTAAAAAAGTATATGAAGCCATGAAGCTTCGAGGTTGGGTAAAATAAACTATGGTTCGCCATAGTTTTTTTTATTACACGGATTTGCCCTATAAATTTTAAAAGTTTTTCACAGTATTAGGCTAAAATATAGTAAAATTAAAGTAACAATATATAAGGAGGTGTCCAATGAAAAGATATTTTAAACTAACGGTAATTTTTCTTTTGTCTCTTACTTTAATTTTAACTGCGTGTGCAAAGGAAGAACAGAAAACTGCCCCACAGGATAAAGAAGTTAAGACGGAAGAAAAGAACGAGACCGAAACCCAAAAGAGCGAGAAGGCTGCAGAAAAAGTAAAAGAAGAGAAGGCTACAGTTGTAGGAGCGACTATCGGCTCTTCCAAGTCAAACAACGTCGTGGACAGAGAAGTGTGGAAGGGCAGATTTGACGGGAGGTTTGACAAAGTTTTACAAGATCCTGTAAACGGGTTACATATTCCCGAAATTTTACTTGACTCTCCCGACGCCAAAAAAGTGAACAAAAAAATGGAAGATATTGTAAAGGGTAGTTTTGGTTATTTTAATTTTAAGTATTTATTTTAAAGCCCAAGACTATTGGACTATGGAAATAGATGAAAACGAGGTATTTAACTTTTCTATTCCCGATGGAAAACTTTTAAGCGACAAGGAAGTCCTTAAAATGTACGGCATACCGGAGGTAGAATTTCTATCCGACATGGAAAATTCCATTGCAAGTAAATTTAAGTTATACAGCGCAATGTATGACGTAATGTATAACGAGGAAACGGGGGAACTTTCTCACTATACATATGACTATGCAAACTTGGAAGGGGCAACTATAGATGCACTTTGGGACGAACACAACTCTGACGAAAATAGGCTTTACTTGGACGAAGGAGGAAATTTAAAATTTTTATACAGTGAAATATCCTTAGGAGAGCTGGGAAGCTATGTGGCAAGTGCCGACTTATCTCACAATTACGGAAGTAAGTACAATCCACACTATGTGAGAATGGCAAATGAATTAGGTGTCGACCTGAGTGACGATAGCAAAAAGGCTTTTATTATCTACATGGGACAAGCTTCAAATGAATATGACCTTCCCAATGTACTGTCAAAATTATTTCAATGGCAGACAGTTTTCAATGAATATGAAGACCCGAAACTTCTTTTAAATATTACGGGCGACAATGAAGAACTAAGGGATGAGTTAATAGGATATGAATACTATCTGTTGGTGCCCAAGTGGGAAAACACCACATTTAAACTTAAAGAGCTAAGCCTCGGCGATAATGGAAAATTAAATGAAGTTGAAAACTATATTTTGGAAGGCCTTTGCGAAAGAGGAACAACACTTGTTTGTGTAAACCAAAGTGAAATTGCACCAAATGCCAAAATTATAATGAGATACAGAGACGAGATGGAAGAATTCTCGCCTATGATCAGCGGTAAAGACGGCAGCATTGTAGTGCCGGATTACGTTACAGAGGGAGAAAAAGTTTTAGATTGGCAAAAGATGGTGCAAGAAGAAATGTATTCTCACACCTTATTTGAAAAAATTCTAACTGTAATGGGAAGGGGATAGAATGAAAAAGGGGTTAAAACTTCTTACAATATTATTAATTTTTACAATATTTATAAGAAGCGCCTACGCAGATGTGGGACCTAAGCCCTCTGTTAATATTGAGATAAAAGGACTTGAAGAGGGAAAGACTTACTATGTAACCCTCTTAAGTAAGAACGAGTCCACAGGACCTTACAGGTTGGGCAAAGAACTGAGTGATGAAGACTGCAGACCGGGGTATGAAAAATTCACCGAGCTTAAAGACAAGGACGGCTACTATTTCATTTCCTATTTGGAAAAATTAATGGGACCGGGCACTTTCTCCTGGTCCTACTATCCGCCCTATGAATTTAAAATCGCCATATATAATGAAGAAAATAATTCGGTTTTAATTTCAGATCCCATGAGTCGCTACGCCTTTAATTCAAATTATAAAATGGATTACAG
>QWCE01003761.1_pt1 | contig 16169 bp, 13 predicted proteins | sample 1972531 | NCBI WGS metagenome assembly QWCE01 (sample SAMN09866716, study PRJNA288562) | Human gut metagenome isolate term4_stool, whole genome shotgun sequencing... | reverse complement strand
GTCGTAAAAACCGGAACACGTTGCTTAGCTTTAATAACATTTTACTCGTTTCACCAGATGTTATTATTGGAGCCAGTTTCTTAATTTTCTTCACGGCAGTAGGGTTTATCAGTTTAGGTTTTACAAGTGTATTATTGTCGCATATTGCCTTTAGTATTCCAATTGTTGTTTTAATGGTTTTACCAAAACTACAAGAGATGAACGATTCTATGGTAGATGCGGCACGGGATTTAGGGGCCAATAATGTTCAAGTGATTAAAAATATTATTTTAAACAACGCAGAAGGTAAGTAAATGGAAAATTTAGAAAATTTAAAACCACAGAGGGTCTTCTACTATTTCAAAAAGCTAATGGATATACCAAGGCCAAGTGGATTTGAAAAAGAAGTTTCAGACTATTTAGTGGAAACTGGCGAGAAACTCGGCTTTGAAACCTATCAAGATGAATATTTAAATGTGATTTTAAAGAAAACTTCTTCAAAGGGCTATGAAGACGCGCCGAAGGTTGTACTACAAGGCCATATGGACATGGTGGGGTCAAAACTTTCAGGCTCCAACCACGACTTTACAAAAGATCCAATTATCCCAGTGGTGGAAAATGGATTTTTAATGGCGAAGGACACAACCCTTGGTGCTGACAATGGAATTGCCATTGCCATGGGTCTTGCCATAATGGAAGATGAAAACTACATTGGACCACAAATAGAACTTCTTGTCACAACGGAAGAAGAAACCAGCATGAAGGGAGCGTTAAAACTTTCTGACAAAGTTTTAGAAGGAGACTACCTAATTAACATTGACTCTGAAGAAGAGGGTATCCTTACGGTTGGATCAGCTGGTGGACTTACGGTTTTCATTGAAGAAGAAATTCAAAATGATGGCGACAAAGAGGGCTTTGAAATAAAAGTTCAAGACCTTAAAGGTGGCCACTCTGGAATGCAAATTCATGAAGACAGGGGTAATGCGGTAAAAATTTTGGGAAGCTTCTTAGCAGAACTAAAAGATATCTCCATTGGAGAATTTGACTGTGGCACTTTAGACAATGTTATTCCATCGGAAGGATTTGTAAAGGTCTATGGAAGTGATATAGAAGAACTTGAAAAAGCAAAGGAAAAGACAATTTCAAAATATTCCAAACTTCTTGGAGAAGTTGATATAAAAATAGTTGAAACCACAGGACGAAGTTATTCAAAGGAGCAATCACAAAGGCTTATTAAAGTTATAAATGAACTTCCAACGGGAGTTAACTCCTTTATGAATGACGAGCATACTGTAGAATCTTCAAATAACCTTGCCTTTATAAAGGAAGTTGAAGGAAAGATAAAAATTGAAATCTCCCTACGTTCATCGGAAAATCATGTGTTAGAAGAACTAACAGAAAAAATTACAAAAGTTTTGGATGCAAGTGGCTTTAATTATGAAATCGGAGCAAGATATCCAAGCTGGGAGTATAAAGAGGACTCAAAACTTCGTGTGCTTGCTCAAAAACTTTTCAGGAACATGGAAGGAAGAGATTTTGAAACAATTGTCATACACGCAGGACTAGAATGTGGAGCAATTTATGAAAAATATCCAAACATGGATATAATTTCGATCGGACCAAACATAACTGGAGCCCATTCGGTAAAGGAAAAACTTGAAATAAAATCCGTAGAGAGAGTTTATAATTATTTGGTGGAACTATTAAAGGAAATAAAATAATAGAGCATGGTGAAAGCCATGCTTTTTTATATAAAAATTTACGAAAAATACTTTTAAAATTATCATCTTTAATATAAACTTAAATCAGATAGGAGATAAAATGAAACTTATAGAAACAAAAGAAAAGCACATTATAAAAGTTTTAAGCATATATGAAGATGGAAGACGAAGCCTTAAGGAAAGAGGCGTAAATCAGTGGCAAGATGAAGGACCAGACCTTGAGACTTTACTAAGTGACATGGAAAATAATTTTTCATATGTGCTTGAAGACAGAGAAGAGATAGTTGGGACAACTGCAGTTATAGGTGGAATCGACAAAACCTATTTAGAAATTGATGGAGCTTGGCTAAATGGGGAGGACTATATAACGGTACATAGATTTGCTATATCACAAAAACAACGAGGCAAAGGCTATGGAAAGAAAATGTTTCAAGAAATAGAAGAACTTGCAATTGCAAGGGGGATTAAAAACATCAGAGTGGACACCCATAAGGACAATGAAAATATGAATGGACTTTTAAAGAGTTTAGGTTATATTTACTGTGGAATAATTCGCTTAGAAAACGGCGATTTAAGAAATGCATATCAAAAGGAGTTGAGAAAATGAAATACGAAATAGTTGGAGATAACCTTCCAGTACTTAAAGTGAAACTTGCAAACGGAGAAAGTGTCATAACAGAAGGTGGAGCCATGAGTTGGATGACAGCAAACCTAAAGATGGAAACCACATCAAGGGGTGGAGTCGGAAAGGCCTTAGGAAGATTTTTTAGTGGTGAAAAGATGTTTCAAAACAGATATACCTGCGTGGATGGAGCAGAGGGAGAAATTGCAATTGCATCCTCATTTCCCGGAAGCATATTATGCTTTGACATAGAAAATGGCGATATTATTGCACAAAAGTCAGCCTTTTTAGCTTGTGAAGAAGGAGTTGACATATCGGTACAATTCCAAAAGAAATTGAGTACAGGCTTCTTCGGTGGAGAAGGATTTATAATGCAAAGACTGTCAGGACATGGCAAGGCATTTATTGAAATAGATGGCCACTGTGAGATTATAAACCTAAACCCTGGAGAAAAAATAGTTATAAGCACTGGAAACTTAGCTGCAATGGACGCAACATGTGACATGGAAATAAAATCAGTTGAAGGCTTTAAGAATATGTTTTTAGGCGGCGAAGGTGTGTTCAACACAGTTGTTACAGGTCCTGGAAAAGTCTATCTACAAGGCATGCCAATATCTGGAATAGCAGATGTAATAATGGCAAATACAACTATAAAAAATGATTAATATTATTTTGTTAAAAGAGGGAAGCTCCCTCTTTTTTATTTTAAGTCTACAATGTAAGAATTAAAAAATTAATAATATTTTATATTAACCTTATGAGTAGTGTATGTTATAATATATAAGATAAATATAAAATTAAATCAATAGGAGGTAAAGATGAAAAAAATTTTAGCTAAATCTACCATTTGCTTATTGGCAGTAGTAGCATTATTTGGTAGTAACTCTCTTGCCAAAAATGTAAGTGAGAGAAATATTTTTTCAAAAAAGGATATTGGAGTTTTAAGTAGGGATATTAAGCTTCGTAATTTAAAAATGTTTGGTAGTGCTAATGAAGAACCAGCACAAAATAATATGGATGTGACAATAATGGTCACAAAAAATAATTTGCCATTTACTGAGGAAGAATTAAATTTTAATTTTAAAGACCTTGCAACCAATGAAGTTAAAACAGTAAAGACAGCCATGGGAATGATTATGACGGATTTGGAAGTTGGTCATAAGTATGAACTTACTTTAGATAGCGAAGACAAAGACATAGATAAAATTGTTTTTACAGTGATGGAAGGTATGGGACCTATCATAGAAGGTTCTGGAGAAGTATTATCCATGGTAGAAATAAAAGACAAGGTAGCTGAAAAAGAACTTTTTGCTACATTTTTCGTTGAAGAAAACAACGCACCATATACAAATGGATTAAACTTTTCATTTAAAGACGTTGAAACTGGAAAAGTTACTACAGTAGATTCAGAAAAAGCTATGGTAAATGTCTTTTTAACTGTTGGACATAAGTACGAAATAAGCTTAAATAGTGAAGAAAAAACTATGAAACCTGTTACTATCTTAGTTGGTGAAGAGTATCCTACTTTAATTGATTCAGAAGAACCATTTACAAATATTACAGTAGAACCTAAAAAAGAAGATACACCAGTAGAAGAAGGAATTGCTTTAGATAAATTAATTGTTAGAGTTTTAAAAGATGGTGAAGCTGAGGCAAATTATCAAATTTCTCTTATTTATTTTGATGAATTTGGAATTCCAAATACGGTTTTAAAACCAATAACAGATGAAAATGGAGAAATAGTTATAGATGAGTTGTTGGCAAATGGTAAATATCAACTTAGACCAGCAAGAAATGCAGACGAATTGAAATTTGAAAAGGATGTATTTGAATTTACAACTGACAAAAATGGAAAAGTTGTAACAATTGATGGAAAAGAAATTAAAAATGAAAGCGAAGGCGTTATTACATTTAAGGGGACTGAACCAGATAGTGATGTCTTCGAAAAATTTGATGTAAACTTCAAGGCTGTTGACAAGGATGGAAATCCTATTGAAGGAGTAAACTTTTCAATAATGACTCTTGCACCAAGATTTAAGACCCTTCAAAAAGTAGATTCAGATGCTAACGGAAATATTAAATTTAACGTTGAAGGTCAAGAAGGTGGCAAAGACTATTCAGTTACCATATCTAAGATGGCACAATTTAAATATGAATCAGAGCCTCATTCAATAGAATTTAAATTAGATGAAAAGGGAAATGTAAAAGTTTTAGATACGGAAGAAAAATATAATATGACTTTTACTGTTTACGAAAATGACCAAACTCATATTTATGATGAGTTCAAGAAACTATATGAAGAAGCGATAGACTATCTTAAAAATCAAAAGTTTGAAGATACAGAAGATGCGAAGACAGCAATAAAAAATCTTGAAGACGTAATTGAAGCTTCTAAGAAAGAAATTGAAGAAACTATTCCTATATATGCACAAGGAAAAATTGAACAATTAAAGAAGGCGATGGATGAACTTAAAAAGTATGAAGCAAAAGATGAAACTGAACCAACTGAAAAACCTCAACCAGAACCAGAAACAAAACCACAACCAAAGCCAGAAACAAAGCCAGAAAATAAAATCTTTGAAGGGGTAGACATTCAAAGACAATCGGGCAAAGACAGATACAAGACAGCTGTTGAAATTTCAAAGAAAAATTTTGGCAGTGCAGAAACAGTAATACTTGTAAATGGAATGACAGAAGCAGACGCACTTTCAGCAAGCGTGTTAGCAAAAGAAAAGAACGCACCAATACTATTAATCAAAAAAGATAGCACACCAGAAGAAGTAAAACAAGAAATAGAAAGACTTGGAGCAAAAAACATAATAGTAATTGGTGGAGATAGCTCTGTATCTAAAAAAGCCATTAAGGATTTTAAACAAAAAGTTTCAACAATAGCAGGAAAAGATAGATTTGAAACAGCAGTAAAAATTGCTAAAGCAGCAGGTAAAACTGATAAACTTGTAATTGCTAACGGCATGACCTTGGTAGATGCATTAACAGCATCAAGCATAGCACAAGTAGAAAACAGAGGAATAGTACTTGTGAAAGAAAAAGAAATACCACAAGGGGCAAAAGAAGTTATCGAAAATGCAAAAGATATTTTAATCGTAGGTGGTAAAAGTTCAGTGAACCTACCACTTAATGCAGATAGAATATCAGGAAAAGATAGATTTGAAACAGCAGTTAAGATAGCTGAGAGAGCATTTGACAAACCAAATCAAGTTGCCCTTGCAAATAGCACAGCCTATGCAGATGCACTTGTATTTGGAGCAGTGACAGAAAAAGCAAATGCACCAATTCTATTAACAAGAAAAGATACTCTACCAGAAGCAACAAAGGCCTATTTAGAAAAAAATAAACCACAAATAGTTTATATTCTTGGAGGAGAAGACAGCGTAAACACAAAACTTTTTAAATAGTAAAAAAGGCTATGGGAAAACTGACCCGTAGCCATTTTAATTTGAAACAAAAGTCAGTACTTTAGAAAATTACGCTAAAATACTGACTTAATTTTAAAATAGGATATGCATAAAGATTGAACCTATTATGATCGCAAGTATTGTTCTTTCTATGAACACAACTACAAGCTCCCATAATTTTATAGGTAATTTTGCAGACATCATTACTACAATGGTTTCAGCAAAGAAAATTATTTGTGAAATTGAAACTGAAACTACTAAAAATCTTGCTTGTGGATGTAGCATTGGTACTTTTTCCGCTATTAAAAGTACAGGCAAGAACATTTCTGCTATACCAACAGGGAAACTTGCGGCAATATCTGTTGCGTTAGGCACTCTCAATAGGTTTAGAAGTGGCACGAAAAGTTTACCTAAAAAATTAAATATAGGTGTGTTTTCTGCAAGTATCAAAGCTCCTGTACCAATTGCGCAAAGTGAAGTAACTACCTTTGGTATAACTTCCACGCTGTCCTTAAGACTGGATTTGATTTCTCCCGCAAGTGGTGGCGCTAAGAAAGCTTTTTTAACAGCTCTGTTTCCACCTGTCTTAAAGATACTATTTGAAGAAGACTTTGTATTATCAATGTCTTCTTTAGTTTGAACCTTACCATTTGGATAGATATCTCTCTTTTTACTAAAAGGAGGGATTCTTCCTACTATACCTGAAACTATAAGAGTCATTAATGCAGACACAAGGTATACAAGTGCAAAGTGATCTTGAAGTCCTGCAGTCTTAATTACCATGTAGGCGAAACCTACAGATACTGCAGAGAAACCTGTTGCAACTAATACTGCTTCTTTTTCTGTGTAAACTCCTCTACGATATAGTTTATTTGTAATAAGTACACCAACTGAACTACTGGAAAGGAATGAAACAAGTGCGTTTATTGCAGCTCTTCCTGGAAGTTTGAAAACAGGTCTCATAAGTGGCTCCATTAAAGTTCCTATTAAATCAATAAAGCCATAGTTTATTAAAAATGGCATACAGAAGGATGAAACCAATATTATCCAGAATACTGCAACGGCTATTGATGGAATTACTGTTCCTCCAGTTGACGAACCTACAACAATTTCTGGTCCATTGAAAGAAGTTGTTGCATCAAGGGTGTATAGTAAGGCAAAAGCTGCACCAATGGAATAGATTAGTGGATGAATTATAGAGTCGCCGTGATAATAGTTGTAGATTTTTCCACTCTTTGCAAAGTACTTGCCATATATACTAAGTAAAGCTGTCGCTATGGTTATTAACGTTACAAACCACAGACCATAATTTCCTGTTATGTTCATTAGTCCATTATAGATTATTCCGAAAGTTATATCAGTTTTGCCATTAATCGTAATTGGAATGAAAAAGATAAAGATTGCTATGACTGTAAAAATTAAACTCTTAGCAATCCCTTTTTTATTATCATTTGGTTTTAAGTCAAAAGAGTCTAACTGATGTAAGTCTTCGAGATCTAAATTTAGATCTCGAATTTCTGACTTACTAAGAGCTCCCCTAAAATTAGTTTGCTCTTTCATTATTTTTGTTTCTCTTTCTTATTTAAAGCAAGGATTGATAAAAATTCAAAGATTAAGTTAGCTGCAAGTAGAGCAGTTATTTCTGCATGGTCATATGGAGGTGCAACTTCAACTACGTCCATTCCAACAAAATTTAATCCTTGAAGTCTTCTGATAATATCTACACCTTCAAGTGAAGTGTAACCACCAACTTCAGGAGTTCCTGTACCAGGTGCATAGGCAGGGTCTATAAAGTCGATATCAAAAGTTAAGAATACTTTGTTGTCTCCGATGATTTCTTTTGCCTTTTTAATTGTTTCAGGAATTCCCATTTCACGAACTTTGTGAGTTGGAATAAGAGTCAATCCCAAGTCCTTAGCTAATTTAAATTCGCCAGCGTCATATAGAGAACCTCTCATACCTATTTGCACAGATTTATGTGGATCGATTAGTCCTTCTTCAATTGCTCTTCTAAATGGAGTTCCATGATTATATTTTTCTCCAAATACAGTGTCGTTAATGTCAGCATGTGAGTCAAAGTGAAGTAATGATACAGGACCATGTTCCTTAGCAACTGCTCTAAGTTCTCCAAGAGTAATTGAGTGGTCGCCACCAAGAGCTATAGGAATGGCGCCTGCTTTTAATATTTCCCCTGCAAACTTTTCAATTGCATCATATGTTGGATGTATGTATCCAGGAACAACGTTAACATCTCCAAGGTCTCCACCCTTTAGGTAGTCAAGAATATTAACTTCATGTACAGGATTATTAGTCTTCATCATTACAGAGATATTTCTTATGGATTGAGGACCAAATCTTGCCCCAACTCTGTATGAACAAGCTGTGTCAAAAGGAATTCCGTAAATTGCAAAGTCAAGTCCTTCTGCATTGTCGAATCTTTGCATACGCATAAAGTTTCCTGTGTTAACAAATCTTGGTGAAGCGAAAGCTGTTGCCGGTTGTTTAATATTTTTTTCTGTCATTTTTATTTCCCCTTTTAAATAAATTTAAAAATTGTTTTCCTTGCAAGAAATTATTTACAAACAAAGTATATGGGGTAATGGTTATAATTGCAAGTTTTAAAGGGAGAAAAGAGAGTTGAAAACAGAGGAAAACATTACCTCAAGAAGAATTGATATTGGAAAAAATTCCAAAATAAAATTATTGCACTAAAAAATGGGGAATATGAAGATAAAAAAATTCGGAAAAATCTCCGAACGTTTGGAAAAATTTCCGAAAAGAAATGTTACTAAAATGTAATATTTAAATTATATCTCTCAATTTTCTTTCGAAGAGTTGATTCATTTATTCCTGCCAGGATTGAAAGTTCCTTAATTGAAGAAACCTGCTTGCTATATTCAAGAATAAGTTTCTTCTCGTAGCTTTCAACTTTTTCTTTAAAAGTTTTGCCTTCATCTATCTTAGTGTAGAAATTATTTATAAAATCTTCAACGTGTTTTACGTCTATAACATCGTCGTCACTTGTTACAACAAGTCGTTCAATTATATTTTCTAACTCACGCACATTTCCAGGCCAACTGTAATTGATTAAAAACTTTTTGCAATTTGGAGAGATGACTTTGTCTTCGTTATAAAACTCATTGTACTTGTTTAAAAATAGATTGATTAGTGGGATAACATCTTCGTCTCTCTCCCTAAGTGGGGGAATTTTAATTGGAATGATGTTAAGAAGACAATACAAATCCATTCTAAACTTTCCGTCAGAAATATTTTTGCTGATGTTTTCGTTTGACGCCGCAATGATTCTTATACTTGGACTGTTTGATGTAGATGCCATTGACTCTTTAATTCTATTTAATTCATAGACAAGACGCTGTTGACAAGGCAGTGGCATATCGGCGATTTCATCGATGAACAAAGTTCCATTAGTTGCCTGTTTTAATAGTGAACCATTGTAACTATCATCATCGAAGAGTTCGGATTCAATTATTGACTTTGGAATTGCAGAACAGTCCACCTTTATAAATGGCTTGTCACTTCTAAGGGAGTTGTCATGAATATATTTTGCAAACATGGTCTTCCCACAGCCTGGTTCACCAAGTAAAAATATTGGTGTCTCCAATTTAGCAACTCTATTTGCAACTTTCATTATCCTCTGCATGGCCTTAGAATTTGAAATTATAATTCCCTCTTTTAGATATTTTGAATTATATTTTGAAAGATTTTCTGCCGTTGAATTATTTTCAATAAGCAAATCTTGAAGTTGTAGAGTCATGTCTCGCAGAACCTTTGAGTCTTTTACGAATACAACTACAGCTTCTAAGTCCTTACCCTTCATAATAGGCACTCCAGTTGCAATAACAACTCTATCATTAATGTGTTGAACTACATCTTTTTGTTCAAAAGAATCTATGACATCAAGGGCAACGGATCTTGAAAAAAGACCTGTCTTCACTAAGTCCTTCATGTTTTTTCCCAAAATATCTTCCCTTGAAATTCCATCAATCTCTTCAGCTACCTTATTATAATAAAGAGTTGTCCCAGTAGGGTCCACAATATGTATACCTTGATTGGATTTGTCCAGAACTTTAGTTAAAAAATTCTTATTTATTATATTTTTAGTCACAATCATTCACCTCTACAAATATCATCATGCACCTTTTCAGCAATGTTTATAAGTTTTTGTCTTTCATTAATTTTAGGCTCTCCAATAACCTGTTTCAATAAATACTTTAAAATCTTTTTTATATTTTCGCCTTTATATCCAAGCTCAATCATATCTCTTCCATTTACAGAAAGGTCCGAAAGTTTTGTTGGCCCTTCATAGACTTTTTTATATGCTTCCTTTACATTTTCTAAATTTTTCAAACGGTCAATGTAGTAGGGATTTTGTGAGGAAATGTCAGCTTTTTCCATTTCAAGTAAATCTAAAAAGTCATCATAGGTAAAGCCTCTGTCAACTACAAATTTCATAATTGACTTGAGTTTGGTATTTAGCACAGTGTCATGAAATTCAATTATTTTAAGAATATGATTTTTATCTTCATTTGAAAACTTTAGACGATTTAATACATTGCGGGCAAGTTCAACAGAGTAATTGTTGTGAAAATAGAAATGATCCGTTCCATCTTCTCCCGTTGTTTTTGCAGGAACCTTACCAAGGTCGTGAAGAAGTGCCACATACTTTAGCCTTACATCTTTTTTTATTTTACTAACTGCCATCAAACTATGGTCCCCCACATTATAAACATGAAAACTGTTGTTTTGAGTGGTCTTAAACATGTTGTCAATCTCTGGAAATAACACCTTAAACACACCACAGTTATATAACATACGAAGATTTTCAAAGTTTGATTCAAGAAGAATCTTGTTAAGTTCCTCCCTGATGCGCTCCATGGCAATTTCTTTTAAAAGAGGAACGTTTTTGCAAAGACTTGAAAGCGTTTTTTCTTCAATTACATAATTGAATCTACTGGCAAATCTAAAGGCACGCATAATTCTAAGAGCGTCTTCTTCAAATCTCTTTGAAGGATTTCCAACTGCGCTAATGACACCTTTCTCAAGGTCAAGTCTTCCATTAAATGGATCAATGACTTCATCATTAAAATAGTCATATGCCATGGCGTTAATTGTAAAGTCTCGTCTTTTCAAGTCCTCAAAAAGATTTTTTGTAAAACTTACAGAAGATGGATGCCTACTATCAACATAGTCGTGGTCATACCTCATGGTGGTTACTTCATATATATTTTCATTTAAAAGAACGTCGATGGTTCCAAACTTTTCGCCAAGGCGAATGGTCTTTTGCTCTTTAAAAACCTCCAAGGTTTCACTTGGAGTTGCGTCAGTTGTAATATCAAAATCTCCTGGAGTTTTTCCAAGGAGACTGTCTCTAACACAGCCTCCAACAGGATAAGCGGAAAAATCAAATTCTTTAAACCTCTTTAATATATAAATTACTTCTTTAGGTAAAATCATAAGGCGCATCCTATTTAAAAATATCGTAATCTAATTCATCGTAGTTTTTTATAAATTGATTTGTCAAAGACTTTATAAGCTCTTCATCGTGGGAAGAAGTTTCGTCAGCGATACCAATGATATTTCCCTCTAAACCATGTACAGTTTTTATACAATAGAGAGCATCTTCAAAAACCACAGTTCCGGAAATATCTCCCTCAAGTCTTAATGCTGCCTTTTTCCAAAATAATGGTTCAGATTTAAGATGACCGATGTTGTCACAGGTTTGAACGAATTCAAAATACTTAATTAAATCTTTGGCTCTAAGAGCTTCCATGGCAATATGTTCCGGAGTTGCAGTTGCCACAGCCATCTTGATGTCATATGCCTTTAGTTTTTCCAAACAGTCAATCACACCAGGTTTTAAATCAAAATCATTTAAATAACCTTCAAGCATCATTCCCAAAATATTATTGTAGGAATCTTTAGGATTTTCTTTAAGACCAAAGTCATGGTTAACATTATTTATTATATCGTCCATTGATAGCCCAATTAATTTTCTTTTGTAATCTTCATCAAAAAAAATACCCAAGCTTTTGAAATAGTCTTCCAAGACCGTATTCCACCTTGGCATTGAGTCGATGATGGTACCATCCATGTCGAAAATTGCGTTTTTGCTCATTCACTACCTCCTAAGGTAAGTATAACATGAGAGTAAAGTATTAAAAAAGATTTAAATCTAAGGTGTTAAAACTTATTTTGATTTTTGTTCCAACATTTACTTTACTGACAATATTAAATGTAAATGAATTTGGGAACATCAATTTAAATCTGGAGTATACATTAAAAATTCCTACATTTTCATTAAAAACTTTGTCATTTAGTAAAATTTTATTTATATCATCAAGCTTTTCGGACTCAATTCCTATTCCATTATCAATTATTTCTAAGTAGCAAACATCTCCTAATTTTTGTATTATTATTTTTAGTTGGCCCATTTCTTCTGTGTGTTTAAAACCGTGTTTAAATATATTTTCTACTAAGGGTTGTAGTGAAAAATATGGTATTATCACATCTAATGCAGAATCGTCAACTTCCAAGCTATAATCAAATTTTTTGCTAAATCTAATCTGTTGAATGTTTAGATAGTCTTGTATGCATCGGAGTTCTTTTCTGATGGTTGTTGAATTGTCGGTGTAGGAGAATACATATCTCAGCATATTGCTGAAACTAAAAATCATGTCACTTGCTTCAGAACTTCTGTCCAAGGAAATTAATCGAGATATGCTGTTTAGCACATTGAAAATAAAATGTGGCATTATCTGTTTTTGTAGTGTAGAATATTTAATCTTAGAAAGTTCCGACTCTAAGATTAAATTTTGTTTTTCTACTTCAAATAGTATTTCCTTTTGTTTACTAAGTTCTTCTGAATAGATTCTATTTGCATTTAATTGAATTATATAGTCGGTAATATTGCTTAAAGCAATGACGGTAGATTCTATTTCTTCATCAGACATTTCCGGAATTTCATTAAAGTAATCATCTAAAAGTTTGCTATCTAAGTCATCTGGCCAGTTTTTTTTAAGCTCTTTATAAAATTTTGATTCCTTTGTACATCTTACTTGACCTGCCGTTAAAGCTCCTAACAAAACACCGTTTAAGTACAGGGGAATGGCTATGTTTACAAGGCCTGCATGACAGAGGTAGATGCTTGGATTATTGGTGAGTTTTGATTTTTTTATAGCAGCTTTGTTACATTCTTTACATTTAAGAGAACCGGTTTTAGAAGAATTAATTAATGTACAGAAGTTGCAGAAGTTACCACCTTTTCCTATGTGGCTTCCCTCTTCATCTACAAAGACCACTCCAAAACCTGTAGCATGGCCGAAGGAGTTTTCAAGCTCCTTTTGTTTGTTTCTGGGTATTAGTTTACTTATTGAATTTGTCATTTTTTTCTCTTCTCTCCATTGGTGTCATTTTAAATTTTGAATTAAAGGATCTATAAAATTGTTGTTTATTTTTAAAACCTGCAATACTCCATATATCAGAAATTTTAAGTTCAGTAGAATCAATTAACTCCAAAGCTCTACTAAGTCTTAAATTTTCGATATAGCTGTCAACGGTTATATTTTCTTCTTGCTTAAAAACTCTACTCAAATAGGTTTTATTTACGAAGAAGATATTGCTAATTTCATTTAGTCCTATTTCAGGATTAGAAAAATTGTTTTCTATAAAATTTTTTACAATTGTTATTGAGAAAGTCTCTTCAGATCTTATATTAAATGATTCTATACAAATTTTTTTTAGAGAATCAGTTATGTTTGAATAGGTTAGGTCATCTTCTAAAAAGGATGACAAGTGGCCAAATATATTATATTTTGTGTTCTTTATATTTCTCAATGTAGTTTCAATTGTCAATAGAAAATGATTGATGTAAGTCATCTTAGCTCTGTAATTTATCTGGTTTGCAACTAATAGAGAAAGTGATTCAACTGTTGATAATCCACCAGACAAATTGTTATTTATAAGATGTTCTTTGAAAAGGTCAATTGTTTCAACTAACCTAAATCGGTCTTCTGTTGAATTACTAAGAATGAATGTACTATCATCATTAGCTTGAAATAGATTTTCTATTGTGTTTATTATCTTTGATTCGTCTGTTGGCTTTAATAGATAATCGTTAAAGCCATATTTTATCGCCTGTTTTGCATATTGAAATTCGGAGTAAGCAGAATTGAGAATTATTTTAATATCCGGGTTATATCTTTTAATTGACTTACCTGCCTCAATACCATTTTTAAGAGGCATCGATATGTCCATAATAACAAGATCGGGGTTAAATTGTTTTGTCAATTTAACTGCGTCAAGTCCGTTGTTACAAGTTCCTACAACTTCCATATTATTATGTTTGTTTATTATATGTGACAAGTATTCAAGTTCTAAAGATTCATCTTCTACTATCAATATTTTTATCACTTAGCTTCACCTCGGTAAATAAATGATACCAAATAAGTTAAAAAATGCAACTGCTATTTGCGAACGTTTCCACTATAATTATATTAACATCAATAAGTGAGATGGTAAAACATAGGAGGTAGATTATGAGAGTAAATGAAAGACATTGTTCTTTTTATTATGAAAAAGAACAGATTAATGGAAAGTTGGAGTTTAACCTTGAAACAACGGCATTGTTAATAGTAGATTTACAAAATTATTTTGTAAACAGACCAGACTATGACTTAAATAATCTGGCAGAAAAAGATGAAGCAGAAAGATGGAAATACTTTTATGACAGGATTGATAACGTTATTCTTCCCAATAATAAAAAGCTTCTTTCTGAAGCGAGAGAAAGAAAATTGTTAGTATCATATGCAACTATTGTTACTCAACTTTCAAATGGAAGAGATAGATCCTTGTCGCAAAAAGAAAGTGGATTTAACAATCTTATGATTCCAAAGGGAAGTGAAGAAGCAAAAGTTCACGAATCTATAAAACCGATAGAAGATGAATTGGTTATTGAAAAAACTACGGATTCTGCATTAACAGGTTCAAATCTAAGATTATTATATAGAAATTGTGGAATAACCGACGTAATAGTTACAGGTGTCTTTACAGATCAATGTGTATCAGGAACAGTTAGAAGCTTGGCGGATGAGAGCTTTAAGGTTTGGTTGGTTGAAGATGCTTGTGCTGCAGCAACTGAAGAAATACAAAATCATGAGTTAAAAGTATTAAATAATATTTATTGTAATGTTGTAAACACAGAAGAAGTTCTCAACTTTGTAAGGAGTAAATAATGAAAGATAATAAATTAAAGAAAAATCTGTCTATATTCAACATGATAGCACTCTCCTCTGGAGCTGTTATTGGAGGATGGTTAGCGGAAGCTCCATATTGGTTTCAAACGACAGGAGCAGGGGCTGCATTCATATTTCCGATATTGGCAATATTATTAATTCCAGTTGGTTTGGCATTTGGAGAACTTACTGCAATGCTACCATTTGCATCGGGAGTAGATATTTGGACAACAAATGCATTTGATCACAGAATGGGCTTTGGGGTTCAGTGGATGATGTTTTTGGTACAGGTGGTTGAGCCACCTCTAATGGCTTTTATATTCGGTACAGTTATAAACCATTTTGTTCCACTAAGTCAAATGCAAATTTTAATAATTGCTTTGGTAATTGTTACAATATGGTTTATTGCATCCAACTATGATATAAAACTTGCTGGGACTTTATCAACAATATTTTTTGTAGTAATGATTGCCGCAAGTTTATGTGTATCATTTTCATTCTTTTTTAGTGGAAAGTGGTCAATTGAAAATATAAACACCAATGGTGGATTTTTCCCAATGGGAGGCAAGGGAATATTCATAGCAATGGCAGTGTTCTCATTAAAATATATAGGTTTTGAAATGGCACCAACGCTTATTGAAGAGACAAACTTCCCTGCTAAAGATATCTGGAAGGTTATTGCATCGGCACTTCTTATTCCAGCTGTCCTATATTTAATTGTAGTAATGGCTATTGGAGGAATGGCTCCATGGCAAGAAATTAGTGAAATGACAATGCCAGAACCACAGCTTGTTGCTTTACATGGACTGCCTAAAATAATAGGAACAGTTGCAATTATTTCTGGACTTCTACATGCATTCACAACTCTAATGGGTTTTTGGACATCTTCAACAAGAGTTCTGTATGGAGCTGCAGAAATTAATCAACTACCAAAAGCTTTTAGTAAGATAAACAAACATGGACAACCTTATATTTCAAATCTTGTAGTATATATATTCACAATTTATTCACATATACACACTTTATACTCTTTTATTTTAGTCATATTTAATTTTATACATTTACTTTTATAAATTATGCAAAAAACTTTATTATATTCAGAACAAATTAACCTTGTTAATTTGTGACTTAACAAGTTAAGTCATCGGATTTATCTTTCCGATTCACTATTCAGAACAAA
>QWCE01008009.1_pt1 | contig 16192 bp, 17 predicted proteins | sample 1972531 | NCBI WGS metagenome assembly QWCE01 (sample SAMN09866716, study PRJNA288562) | Human gut metagenome isolate term4_stool, whole genome shotgun sequencing... | reverse complement strand
CCCGACATAAGTCAGCAGCTAGCACCCAAATTTTGTTTGTTTTTATTAGGATTAACCTTCAAAAGGAGTACCCTTTAAAAAATCTTCCTCTTCTTCAACTTCTTCAACAACTTCTGCATCTTCAATGTTTTCAACTTCTTCTGCCTTAGATATACTTAAAAGCTTTGTAATATCTTCACAGATACCATTAAAATCATCTTTTTTTATATTCCTAGTACTTTCATATCTGTACTTGCTTAAAACTGCTTTTACGATACCCTCGTTATTCTCAGCTAGGTCAAATATTTTCTTTCTCTCATCATTTCCAATAAATTCATCTTTATTTTCTAAAACAATAGTATCTTCAATAGATGGATCACTTCCCATTTCTTCAGCCGCATAAAGCTGAGATAAATCATCAGGAAAGGCCTCTCTTAAAGCTTGCACCAGTGCAACCTTTCTTATCATAATGGCAGGCATATTTTTCCATGTTGCAGTACCCTTATTAAACTCAGAAAGTGCTACTGTGTGATCAAATGGAACATCCCAATCCTTAATATAAATTGATGCCCAACCACCTACTAAGTTTTCTTGTCCTTTTAGGTAGAAAGTACCTTCTCTCTTTTCAATTCCTTTTTCATTTTGGACTATAATCCCTGCCTTAAATCCTCTAAAGCTTTCATTTGCCCTTGCCCTCTTTAGAAAGACATCCTTACTAGTTATAATATTTGCATCATTGCCAAACTTGATAAGGTAGGCTTCCCTTAAAAAGGGATTTAACTTTTGAGCCTTACAAAGTTCCAAGAATAGTTTAAATTCTTTATCTGTAACCTTGTCAGCATCTCCAGTAACCAAAAAATTCTTAACATCACTTTGAGTAAGTTGTATTTCTTGGCCACCTGCTTCGTACTTAACCATTAATTCATTATTCATAATTACTCCCCTTAATATTTAACATTGAAGTTTCTGAATTCAGTAATTGTAATACCTTCAACAACTTCGCCGTTGCCATCAACTACAATATTATCTGCAACTAAATTCAAATCTTTCTTTAGTTTAGTCTTATCAATGGACTTCTTAACTTTTATAAACTCGTCTAAGTGCTTATCTTCTAAGTCTTTTAAAAGGACTTCCTCGTCATAATTCCATTTCTTCTGAACCTTGCCATAAGATGCAGAACCCTTTGCAGTCTTTAATTTAAAGTCCTTATCTTCTTCTAGTCTTTTATCTGTATAGATCCTTAAAAGTCCTTCGAAGTATTGAGTATCATCTGCAGCTTTCTTTTCTTCTGCTTCAATGTATTCCTTATACTTCTTAATCTCTTCTTCAGCATAGGCTTTTCTTTCTTCAAGATTTGCCTTGATGCCCTTAAGCCTTTCAAAGCACCAGTCAGCGCCTGAAAGAGAATTAATTTCAAAGACTTCCCTTTTCTCCTCAACTTCTTCTACTTCTTCAATTTCATCAATCAATTTTAAATTTTCCATAAGATCTCCTCTATTTATGCCACGGCAATTTCTTTGTTGTTTTCAATTCTGCTAACCTTTATATTGCTTACTTCCTGAGTTCCATTGATATTAAAATTATTTAAAATCTTATCAACTGTGTAGCAGTAACCATTTTGTGTAAGCTCATCAACAGTGTGAGTTTCAAGTAACATGTCTAAAATTTCTTTGTTTATAAAATCAAGTTCAAATTCTATTTTAAATTTCATAATTTCCCCCTTATTTGTGGTATAATAAAGGCAAATAAAATATATTTATTTACTCTTTAGTCCTGTTGTTTAGTCGCTGCAGGACTTTTTTCATTTGCCTTTTCTTCTAAATTTCCAAATTGTTTACTGACTATCCAACCTTTTGTGACTACAGACCTATTAAAATCTCTTTTATTTTTATGAACATTTGAACAAGCAAATCCACAAATTTCAGATAATTCTTTTAAGGTCTTTGTTTCTACCTTAGCCCCAGTTTCAATATTTACTGCAATCCAAGATTCTAATAAATCGTATGTTAATCTTTGTAACTCTAAGGCCTTTGCCATAGTCATCAAGCTGTCGCCGGTTAAGTTTCTCCCGAGCAAATGACAACCAATATTGCTTGGTAACATTAATATGTTATCTACTGCCAAATTATCTTTGTTTCCATCAATAAAGAATCTGGTTTCAGCATCTTTCCCTTTTTGATTAATAGTTTTAAATCCAAATCTTCTTCCCCAAAGCTTAATACTTGAATAAGATAAATCTAGACCTAATCTATCTTTTATAATTGTCATAAGTTCAATCTTGGTCACTTTGCCAGAATAATCGTTCATTATTTTTTTAATATCTGACTTTTTAACTCCATTTATATAATCATCTGCGTAGATTCCATTTTCTCTTAATATTTTTGATACTCGGGTACTTCCCATATCTAATCTTCTTGCCATTTCTCGTCCTGAAAGTTTATTAAAGTTCTTAAGAATAAACTCTTTTCTATCCTCTGGACTAACAAAAACTAAGCTATATAATTTCGGTTTTAACATTTTGTTTTTCAGCCCTAATTATTACTTGAGCATTGTTTATTATTTGCTTAGCCATATTAGAAATAGCATTTGCCTTATCAATGTCAAAAGCATTCTTTTCAGTGTCATCTGCTAATTTTTCTATTTCCTTACCTAATAATTCATGTAAATCTGTTAATTTCATTTTTCCACCTCAACCTACTAAAAACTTAAAAAATCCGTCTATAATTTTTGTGCCTGCATACAAGAGATAACAAATTAACTTAACACTAAAAGTGAAAGTCCAATATGCAAGCATAACGAGAATTAAAATTCCTAAAAATCTTCTTATTCCAACTGGTATCTTGTACCAACTAACACTTAAAGCTTTCATCTTAACCTCCTAAATAACTTTCAACATTTCCTACATAATCTTCCAACTTCTTTTTAAAAATAATGTAAGAGTACTGCTTCTCATTGAGGATTGCAGCTCCAAAGGGTAAAACCCCTTGCTGCAACCCAAGCCTTATAGTTTGCTCAGGCTTTCCAAGAATTTTAGCGGCCTCTTTTATAGTTAAAGTAAGATCATTTAACATAAGAAAACTCCTTTCTCTAAGCCTTGTTATTTGCTAACCGTGAACTTTGTTGGTAAAAAAATATCATCTTTATTTATATTCAATATTTGTGCTATATTATCCACTGTTTCTGCAGGAACATTTCTTTTCCCTGTTTCATACTGACAGTAAGTAGATACAGCGATTCCAAGGATGTCAGCCATATCTTTTTGAGACATTCTTCTTTCATCTCTTATTTCTGCTAATGTTTTTTTCACTAAACCACCTCCAAACAGTTTGCTCTATGTGAACTTTGATTTAATTATATATTCACAATTAGCAAAAGTCAATACTTATTTTCACTTTTTGTGAAATAATATTTTCATTTTGCAAATTATACTATATAATATTCACAAAGAGTGAAAGAGGTGTGACAAATGGCTGCTACTTTAGGTAATAAAATAAAATATTTAAGAGAGAAAAATAATCTATCTCAAAAGGAATTAGCTAAGATATTAAACATTGCAAACTCTACACTATCTCAATATGAAAGTGATGTTAGAGTTCCCAGTGATGATATAAAAATTCTTATAGCAGATTATTTTAATGTTTCTCTCGATTACCTTCTTGGAAGACCTAATAAATATAATGTTTCTAAAGAAAACTCTAAAGTTTCAGAATTAGAAGAAGAATTTCCAGAGGGGATTTCTGTGCTTTATAGAGCCAACCAAAACCTCACACCAGAGCAAAAAGAAGTCATGCTAAGAATGATAAAAGCAACTTTTTTTGAAGATGATGAAAAATAAATTTTAATAAGTTTAGAAATATATAAGGGAGAAAATCCCTATATATTTTTTATCTAAAAAAGAACTAAGGTTTGTAATATGAATAATTTAAACTATAACATACGCTATGCAGTTAGCATGGCACACTGTGTTCACAAGAAAATTACATATGAAGAACAGTTACTACCTATAAATGTGGAAGATATTATTAAATATAGAAAAGATATTAAGATAAAAAAAGAAGATCTCTTAGGTTTAGATGGTTATAGTATCTATAATGCCAAGACAAAAAGATATCTTATAGCACTTGATGATGTAAATTATGACTTATCCCGTCAAAGATTTACCTTGGCCCACGAGTTAGGTCACATCTTCCTGCAGCATCACACAAAGTATAAATATCTAAGTGATTATGTAAAAGAAAAATCTGCAGATGCCTTTGCAGGAGAACTCTTAATGCCTAGAGAAATTATGTATAAGACTGCAAAATTCCCGCCAAATTATGTCCTGGACTTATATGGAGTTAGCTACAGTGCTTACGAGCAAAGAAAGAGGTTTTTAGATGAGATGGAGAATTTCAGCAGAATAATAGAAGAAAATAAAGTAATGTCAATAAATGATGTTATTCAGTACTCAAAACACTCTCTGATTTTAAAGAATTCTTGTTAGAAAGGAGTCAAAATGAACAGATACACAATATTAAAAGTCCTATGCTTCATATTCTCTTTATTATTTGCAATTAGTTTTTTAGTAACAGCTAAAGCAGCTACTCAATTTGCACAATATGTTATCGGAACAATGATCTTTTTGGTACCCTCCATTTTATTGATAAAAATTGGTCTATGGGCATCTAAAAAAGAGAAAGATAAGAAACTAAAAGTTGATCCCGATTATTATAATAAGAAAGCTGAATTAAAAGAAGCTAAAGCTATGGAGAATATAAATAAAATAAAATCAGGCACTGATACTCCATATAAAAATAATAACCTTCCAGAAACATATACGAAAAAATCTCCAGAAAAAGAAACGGATAGATCTTATAATCCAAAATTTCATCGAACAGAAAGTGAGAAAGAACTAGACTTTAATTTCTTCTTTAAATATAAGAATGAAATAGAAAAATACGAAAATTTAATTTACGCTTTTATGGAGAGTAATTTTATAGAAGACACAGTAAAAAGTATTTTAGCATTCGACGACTTCAAAAAGTTCTGTTTTTCAAAAGGCAAAGGTGGAAAACTGTATTTCGAAGACTCTTGGTTAAATTGTCATAATAGTAATAATGCTCGTTTTTCTTATAGAGATCGTATTGTTGAGAATTTAGATAATATCTATGAGTATTGCTTAGAATTACCAACCGCTAATTTATATGATTATCTTTGCTTTGAGTCATTAAAAGTTGATGAATTAAAGAACTTATTAAGAGAAAACAACTTAAAATTATCGGGTAAGAAAACTGAATTAATTGATAGATTAATTACAAATAATATTAACCCAACCATCGATTCTATAACAAAAAGTAATTTAGATCTTAAGGAAGATATAATAAGAAAAAATTTAGACTATATAACAGAGGAAGATTATGAGATTACCCAATGGCTATGGAAGTGTATATAAACTTTCTGGCAATAGAAGAAAACCATGGAGGATATTAGCTCCTGCCGATAAGTTCGGCAACCAAAAGACAGTGGGATATGCAAAAACAAAATCAGAGGGCCTTACTATGCTATCTGATTACAATCAAAGTGAACCTCAAGACAGTAAACCACCACTATCAGAAATATTTGAAAGCTTTATGATCACAAAAAGACATAAAGCACAAAAAACACAAGATATGTACTATACAACTTGGAATTACTTTGAAGACTTAGAAGATGAGCCCATAGACACAATCAAGTCAAGACACATACAAGATATAGTTGATAATCTTTTAGACGAAGGTAAAAGCTACTCTTCAGTCCACAAAGTAAAAGTATTAGCTTCACAACTATATAAAATAGCCATGCAAGATGACTTAATAAGCAAAAATTATGCTCAATTTATCATTTTACCTGACAAACCAAAACCTAACAATGCAACTTTTAGTGAATTTGAAATAAATAAACTATTTGAAAGTGCAAAGAATAATTACTGGGCAAAAGTAATGGTAGTAATGATTTATACTTGTATGAGACCAAGTGAACTATTAAATGTCACAAAATTTAATGTACATCTTGACGAAAACTACATCATAGCAGGTGGAAAAACAGAAGCAGGAACAGATAGATACATTCCAATCTACTACAAAATTAAGCCTTTCATAAAACAACTTATGGCAACACAAGGATCAGAATATTTAGTGTCTATGGAAGGAAAAAAAGTAAGTTACAGATATTACTTAGATAGGCACTATGAAGTAATAGAAGAATTAGGACTTCAAAAACTAACCCCTCACAAATGTAGGAAGACTGGAGCAACAGAATTTCAAAAAATGGGAATGGATATGGTCACTTTACAAAAAATTATGGGACACGAAGATTTTAAAACAACAGAAAAATATTATATAGGAGATCTAACAGAAGCACTTCAAAAAGAAAATTGAGATTACAAGCTTTTAAGTGGTGCACCTTTACGGACTCGAACCGTAGGCCCACTGATTAAGAGTCAGTTGCTCTACCAACTGAGCTAAAGGTGCAAAATTTACAATTTCATTATGAAATTTTTACATCAAACAAATATGTCGATGCAACAGAAATAATTATAAATAAAAAAAACACTCTTGTCAAGTGCTTTTTTTTAAATTCTAAACATTTTATAATCTGCTTGTTCTTCAAACATCAAATAGATATTTTCAATAGTTTTTTCACTGGCTTTTCTTGCTTCATTGGGCTTTTTTTCCTCAATGAGTTTATAAATTTTTTGCAAATTATTGTAATGTTTTTTGTAATTTTTTTTGTCTCTAAAAATAAAATTTCCAAACCTATAAAGTCTCTGATTAATCATATTCATGACTTCAACTAAAATTTCATTGTTTAGGCAAGATACAAGTGCCATATTCCACTCGATAATTAAATTTTGAGCCAACTCTTCGTCTTTGTTTTCGATTGCCACTCTTAAGTCCTCATTTACCTTTTGAAAATACTCAGTCTTTTCATTAAAACCCTTTTCTGCTAATAGTTCTACTGCAAGAGGCTCCAAGGATTTCCTTACTATATAAAGATTCTTAGCTTCTTTAACGGAAATTTTTGAAACAATAAAGGACTTTCTTGGGAAACTTGTAACGAGTCCATCCTCTTCCAATTTTTTCAAGGCTTCTCTAACTGGTGTTCTACTTACTCCAAGTTTAGAAGCGATTTCTATTTCAATTAATTTGTCCCCTGGAAGTAATTGGTTTTTTAAAATCTTTTCTTTTAAATCTCTATAAACTAAGTTGCTAAGAGATTTTTTGTTGCTTCGAAGATCCAAAACTGCACTCTCCTATTTAATAAAATGTTTTCCTAATTCCTAGGAAGTATTTAAATTATTATATCACATAAAGGACACTTTAACATATATTTAATTATAATTATTTACATAAAGTTTACAAAAAATAATTAAGGGTAAAAAATTATAGAAAGAAATTTAAGATTTATTAATTAGGAGGAAATATGAATAAGAAAATTTTAGTTGGAACTTTAGGTCTTAGCTTAGTGCTTACACTATCAGCTTGTAATGGTGCAAATAAAACTGCTGAAGAAACAAAAAATAATGCAGCAGTAACTACTAATAACAAGAAGAATGTTAGTGAAGAAACAAAAAATGCACAGGGAACAGAAACTGTTGATCCAGCTAAAGCAAAAGTAATAGCTGATAAAAGTATGAGCCTTGACTTGTCAGCAGCAAAAATTACAAAGGAAGAAGCCTTTGATAACTTTAAAAAACTTCATGCTGATGCAAAAATCGAATCTCTTGGATTAGAAGCTGAAGGTGCAAAGCTACTTTATAAAATCGGCGGTTATGATGCAGAAAAAGAATATGAAGTTACAATTGATGCAGAAACTGGAGATGTTGTTAAAGACGAATTCGAAGCAGAAAATACTCAAAACAAGGTTGCTGACCTTCAAAAGAATATGCTTGCATCAATTGACGGTTTTGTGGAAAAAGCAACAGCAGAAGCAGGCGATGGTTTCATAGCAACAGACTACACTCTTGAATTTGACGATGGAAAATACATTGTTGAAATAGAAGTAGAAAAAGACGGCAAAGATATATCCTACGCTTATGATGTTGCATCTGGAAATTTAATTGAAAAAGATATGTAATTGATTGTTTAATCTTATGAGAGGCTAAAACCTCTCTTTTTTCAACTTTTAAGACTTCTTAATAGAAATATTTATTAGAGAAATATAATTTATTTTATAGTTTTAAGAGATTTATTTATAAAGATGGTTCGCCATCTTTTTTCTTTTATATTAAAAAATTCCTCTTTAACTAATTTATTAAAAAGGAATTTATTATATTTCTATTAAATTTTTATTTTGAAAATGTTAAGTTTAGTTGTGGCTTATCCCTTCGTATATAATAGAGCCATTATTACATAAGCAACCACCACTACCATCGACTCTTTTTGTTGATGCACTATAGAACACATTGTCTTTAAACATTACACTATTTAACATAGAGCTCATCATGTTATTAACAGAAATAGGCTTTATATCATGACCCTTTTTCTTTAACTTCTCCATAGTATCTTTAGAAATACCATATTCTAATTCTAATCCCTGTTCTTGAGTTAAACATGTTATAAAAGGAAAACTTACAAGTTGTTCAGGATTCATATCATATTCAATGGCATTTACAATTCCCTGAAGTATCCCTGTAATAATCCTAGGACCACCTGCAGCGCCAATAATTAAGTATGGAATATCATCCTTAAATACTATTACTGGTGACATACTTGATATTGGGGTTTTAAAAGGTTCAACCGCATTAGCTTCACCATATTCAAGCCCTTGACTTGTCTTTTCTCCTACACTTGCAGAAAAATCACTCATATTATTATTTAATGTAAATCCATAATCCTTTAAGATTATTCCACTACCGTACCAATCTCTTATTGTCTGCGTTTGCGAAACGCAATTTCCATACTGATCTATTACAGAAAAGTGTGATGTATTACCTGGATGATCTTCAACTAAAGAATCTTCTAAGCTTTTTGAAAAATCTTGTGAATAATTAGTAATAGATTTTGCTAATTTTTTAGCATATTCTAAATTTGTTAATTTTTTAATATCTGTCTTAAAAAAATCCGGATCTGCCATTAGTGTTGATCTATCTGCAAATCCTAGTTTCATAGCTTCAGCAATAGTATGAATACTGTCGCTTGAATTGTGCCCCATAGATTTTAAGTCAAAATTATTTAAAATGTTTAACATTTCCACTACTGTGCTTCCGCTTGAAGGCAATCCAAAAGTTTTTACCGAATATCCTTTGTAATTAGTTTCAACAACATCTCTCAATTTTATCTCATAATTAGATAAATCCTCTTTTATAAAACAGCCTTCCCTATTGTTTATAGCTTCTACAATTTTATCAGCAATATCTCCCTTATAGAACTCATCAAATCCTTTTTCAGAAATAATTTTAAGAAGATTAGCAATTCCCTTATTATATTGAATTTCTCCAAATTCATAACCATTGTGTCCATCTTTTAAAAACAAATCTCTAAAGTCCTTTGACAATTCAATTTTTCTTTTAACAGATTCGTCATTAACTGTGATTGATTCTGTAAAACTAGTTTTAAAACCAAATTCAGCATATTCGTAAGCAGGTTTAATTAATTCTTTAATATCTAAACTCGCAAAATTATCGTAAATATATCCGAGAGATTTTATTAATCCTGGCACGGTAACAGATTTTCCACTGTTATCTTTCCATTCGTTACAAACCTCGCCATCTTTTATAAATAAATCTTTTGTAGCATTTTGTGGAGCTATACCTCTAGCATCTACTGCATATAATTTATCTTGATCTTTGGAATAAATAAGGCTAAATCCTCCTCCTCCAATTCCTGAGTGATGTGGCTCAACAACTGATAGGACTAAACTAACTGCTATTGCTGCATCAAACGCATTTCCACCCTTTTTCAAAATTTCAAGACCCGTTTTAGTAGCATAATAATTATTAGAACTTATCGCTCCTTTTTCGCCCTTAGAATAAGGCCTGTCCCAATATCTAGGCCATAAATAACTCTTTTTATTCATTTAATAAGTCCACCTCTTCTTTATAAGTCATTTTCGAAACGACAAATCCAACTATATATGTTGTTAAGAAAACAGGATATATTGCCTCTAACTTATCTGTAAGTCCAAGTACCATCCAAGATATTCCCACCATTATTCCTAATAGCATACTCCAAAAAGCACCTTGTTTTGTAGCCTTGTTCCATGTTAATCCAACAATTATAGAGAAGCTTACAGGTGCTGCTGCAACGTGTTGTAACGTCAAGAATAAGTTTGTCAATGACTCGCTCGGTATTAGTGAAGCTGGAATTAAAGTTAAGTATGCAAAAATAAAAGTTACTATCTTTGAAGTTTTTAAAATCTTTTCATCTGTAGCATCTGGATTTATGTCTGTCTTATAAATATTTGTAATAATTGTTCCTGTAGCGAGCATCATTGTAGCCATAGTAGCCGAAATAATCAATGTCGTAAATGCAAAAATTATACCAGCAAAAATAGGAGAACTAAAAAAATCTATTGTATATGCAAAAGCAGTAGAACCATCTCCTAAGTTAGCTCCTGAAGCCTTAGCCATCATGCCACATAATGCTGTAAAAAAGCATATCGGTGCAGCTATTAAATATCCAATAATAGACCCCTTTTGAGCTGATTCAGGATCTTTTGCTGCTAATAGTGGCTGCAATACAGATTGCATTACAGCTGTAGAAATACATCCACCAAAGATCCATGCTATTATTCTTTGAATAGGCATGTTTGTCATACTGTTATATTCTTTCGGAAGCTGCGATAATAAACCGCCATAACCATCAAATTTTTTCAAGTTTAAAAATACAAAAATTATTAGTAATATGTAAATTCCTATGCAAACTATTCTTCCTACAGTATCTGCTCCTCTCATTCCTGAAAAACTAGTGTATAAAACAGCTAAAGTTAATCCAATAATCATAGCCACAGTTATATTAACATTAGGTAAAACTATAGCAATAATGCTTGATACTGTTTTTAGTTGAATTGGAATATAGAAAAAACCATATATAATCCAAGCAATTGAATATAGTTTTGCCGTTTTTTTATCAAATCTAGTTTGTAAGTATGATGGAACTGATTCTCCCGGCATCTTAGTTCTTATTATTTTAGCAAAAAACGCTAATGCAATGAAATAAAATGAACCTGCAATAGAATACCAAGCCCCTGAAATACCTAAATTATAACCATTTTGAGCAGCTCCTACGATTGCCATTCCTCCAATTTGCCATGCAGCAAAAATGCACCCTATAGAAATTGCACCTAAAGATTTGTCTGCTCCAGTCCATTGATTTGATGACTTTATTGACATCCCTGAATAGATCCCTAACCCAACAACAATAAAAAATGTTACTAGCCAAGTTAAAATTAACATGATATCCCTCCTATAATTAGAAATATATTACGTAATATATTTCTAATTATATTGGACTCTTTTATTTTTGTCAACACTTTATCACAAAAAATTCTCTAACTTATAAGCTAGAGAATTTTTATAATTTATTAAATTTTAATATCATACAGTATGCTTTTTTCCCAAATATCCTTTAATGTCCTATTGTAAGACTTTATTAAATGGGACTTCATGTTATTGCTTGCTTTTTTAGAATCTCCATTAAATATAGCTTCGGCTATTATTCTATGTTCTTCAAAAACTTTTTTGCCATCAATAAGATTGTTATAGACATTCTTATTCTCAAATCGTAAATAATTATCTAAGATCAAGCAGGTTTGTTTATAAAATATTTCATTTTTTGTTGCCTTTGCAATTGATTTATGGAAAGCATGATCAATCACGTATAAAGAAATGCTATCTTTTAAATGCAAACAGCTTTCAAGCTCATCCAAGCATTTCTTTATCTCCATCATATTTGGTCTATTTATAATAGATGCTGCAAAAAATGCATTATTTGCTTCTAATAATAATCTAGTTTCCAAAATATCTTTAGCTTTATCATTGTTTACTGGGACTATCTGTATTCCCTTGCCCCTAAGTATCTTTACAAATCCTTCATTTTGCAACTGTAATAAAGCTTCTCTCACTGGTGTTTTACTAACTTCTATTTCATCACATATTTCATCTTGAGAGTATATACCTTCAACTCTAAATTTATTAAACATAATCCCATCTTTTATTAAAAAATAAGCTTTTTCTTTATATGTCAGTTTATCTAGGTTTTCAGAATCCATCAAATGCACCACCTCTTATTAAAAAATAAAAATTAAATATTAAAAATTTGTTTTTATTTTTTAAATGACCTAAGTAATCTTAGGCCATTTGCTTTATTTTATTCAAATTTTCCGTGACAATTTTTATATTTTTTTCCACTTCCACATGGGCATGGATCATTTCTTCCAACCTTTTTTTCTTTTCTCACAAAAGGTTTTTGTTTTCCGTCATCTGGATTTACTGTTTCAACTTCTTTTGCAACTCTAACTCTCTTTACTCTTTCAGGGTTTACTACATGATAAAGCATTCTAATAGTGTCTTCTTTGATTGATTCGTTCATCTCTTCGAACATATCAAAGCCTTCTTCTGCATAAGCTCTAACTGGGTCAGTTTGTCCAACTGCACGAAGTCCAATTCCCTTTCTTAGTTGATCCATGGCATCAATGTGATCCATCCATTTTTGGTCAACATTTTGAAGTAAAGCAACTCTTTCGATTTCTCTGAATTTATCGTCGCCAAAGTCTTCTTCTTTTTCCTTGTATTTTTCATCAGCAAGTTCCTTAATATATGCCTTTAAAGATTCTGCTGTTGGATTTTCAAGTCCCTTTAAGAAATCTTCTGGGAAGTCAAAAGTATTTATTCCAAAACTTCTAATTGATTCAAAGTCTAAATAATTTTTGTTGTTGTCATCAAGCTTGTTGTAGAAGTCAATAGTCTTATCAATTACATCATTTCTCATTGCTATAATGTCATCTTTTAGGTTTTCGCCTTCAAGAACTCTTCTTCTTTCAGCATAAATTACTTCTCTTTGTTTATTCATAACATCGTCATATTTTAAGACATTTTTACGAATACTAAAGTTGTTGCCTTCTACTTTTCTTTGTGCTGATTCAATTAGTCTAGTTAAAATTTTTGCTTCAACTGGTTCATCTTCTGGTGAATCAATTTTTACCATTGTATCTTTAAATTTGTCGCCAGCAAAAAGTCTAATTAAATCGTCATCTGCTGATATATAAAATCTTGAAGAACCTGGGTCTCCTTGACGACCTGAACGACCACGTAATTGGTTATCAATACGTCTTGACTCATGTCTTTCTGTACCAATTATTCTAAGTCCGCCAACTTTTTTAACTTCTTCAGCTTCTTTGTCAGTTTCTTCCTTGAATTTTTTAACAAGAGCTTGATAATCTTCTCTAGCTTTTAAAATTTCTGGATCATCTGTCTTGAAATATGAATCTGCATATTCAAGCATTTCTTCTTCCATGCCTTGCTTTTTAAGTTCTTTCTTTGCAAGATATTCTGGGTTACCACCAAGTACAATGTCGGTACCACGACCAGCCATGTTTGTGGCAATAGTTACTTGACCAAAACGACCAGCTTGTGCAACTATTTCTGATTCTTGTTCATGCTTTTTGGCATTTAAGACATTGTGCTTAATTCCTGCACGTTTCAAATATTTTGAAAGTGTTTCAGATTTATCAATAGAAATTGTACCAACAAGAACTGGTTGTCCCTTTTCATGTGCTTCTTCAATTTCTCTAGTTACAGCTTTGAATTTTGCATCTTCGTTGATATAAATATGGTCATTGTCGTCTTCTCTTATTACAGGTTTATTTGTAGGAATTTCAACAACGTCAATATTATAGATGTCTCTAAATTCGCCTTCTTCTGTCATGGCAGTACCTGTCATACCAGAAAGTTTATCATACATTCTGAAGTAATTTTGGAAAGTAATTGTAGCAAGAGTTTTTGATTCAGCTCTTACTTCTAGTCCTTCTTTAGCTTCAATAGCTTGGTGAAGACCTTCAGAGTATCTTCTACCATACATTAAACGACCAGTAAATTCGTCAACAATTATAATTTCGCCATCTTTAATAACATAGTCAATATCCTTGTGCATTGTGCCAGCAGCCTTTAGGGCTTGGTTAATGTGGTGGGATAATTCCATGTTTGATGCGTCTGATAAGTTTTCAATTCCAAAATATTTTTCAGCCTTTTCAATACCCTTATCAGTAAGTGTTGCAGTCTTGTCCTTTTCATTTATAACATAATCAACAGTTTCTTCTTCAAATTCTCTGTTAAATCTTTCAAGATCAATTTCATCTTGGCTCTTGATTCTGTGAGATAAAGTATTTACAAAATCTCTTGCTCTAACATAAATTAAAATTGAGTCAACTTCGTCGACAATACAGAAGTGAAGTCCTCTTTGTACCATTTCTTCCTTGTAGATAACCATGTTATCTCTTAGGTAGTCAAAACCAAATTCATTATTTGTACCATAAGTTATATCAGAATTATAGGCAACCTTTCTTTCATCTTGGTCCATGTCGTGGATAATACATCCAACAGTAAGTCCCAAAAATTCATAAACCTTACCCATCCAATCTCTATCACGGCTTGCCAAATAATCATTTACTGTAACAATATGTGTACCCTTGCCTTCAAGAGCATTTAAGTAAGCTGGAAGTGTAGCAACAAGTGTCTTACCTTCACCTGTTTTCATTTCAGCAATTCTACCTTGGTGAAGAACAATACCACCGATAACTTGAACTCTAAAGTGCTTCATGCCTAGCACTCTCCAAGCAGCTTCTCTAACAACAGCAAAAGCTTCTGGAAGCAAATCGTCTGTAGTTTCACCATTTTTAATTCTATTCTTAAATTCTTCAGTCTTTTCTTTTAGTTCAGTGTCTGAAAGTTTTTCCATTTCGCCTTCAAGACTCATAACTTTATTTACAAGGGGCTCGATTTTTTTTAGTTCCCTATCACTGTAGGTACCAAAAATCTTTTCCATTAAACCCATTTTACCACTCCTTTTACCTGACGTTATATTCTATCATTAAATGGCATATTTTACAATAAAAACAACTTCATTTATTACCTCTATAAATTATATTGTTAGAAATATTTAATGTCAATATAAATAGCTTAAATACTTAATTTAAATTGAATTTTAAGTCTCATTAGCTATACAAAATAAAAATTTTATTATAAAATGTAGTTAATTACGAGGAGGTTAATATGATACTAGTAGTTGACTTTGGTGGCCAATACAACCAGCTAATAGCAAGAAGAATAAGAGATCTTAACATCTATTGCGAAGTTGTACCCTACAACAAGGCCTTAAAAGAATTAGAAAATAGAAATAATGTAGAAGGAATAATATTTACAGGTGGACCAAATTCAGTATATGAAGAAAGTGCGCCAAAAATCGAAAAAGAAATTTTTGACAAAAATATTCCAATACTTGGACTTTGCTACGGAATGCAAATAATGGCATACACATTAAAGGGCGAAGTAGTAAATGCACCAAAAGAAAGAGAATTTGGAAAAACTGAAATATATACAGAAAAATCAGAAATATTTAAAAATCTTTCAGAAAAAGAAACAGTTTGGATGAGTCATGTAGATAGAGTTGAAAAAGTGCCAGAAGGCTTTGAAGTAATAGCTCATAGCAAAAACTGTCCAGTGGCAGCCATGGCAAATGTTGATAAAAAACTTTATGCCCTACAATTCCATCCAGAAGTAAACCATTCAGTTCACGGCAAAGAAATGTTAGAAAACTTTGCAGTAAATATTTGTGGTGCAAAAAAAGACTGGACTATGGAAAATTATGCAAAGAAAGCAATAAAAGAAATAAGAGAAAAAGTTGGCGATGGAAAAGTCCTCCTTGCCCTATCAGGTGGAGTTGACTCATCAGTAACAGCAGCTCTACTATCAAAAGCAGTGGGCGAAAACTTAACTTGCATCTTTGTAGACCATGGACTAATGAGAAAAAATGAAGGCGACGAAGTAGAAGAAGCTTTTAAAGATTCAGGCATGCACTTCATAAGAGTTGACGCAGAAAAAAGATTTTTAGAAAAATTATCTGGCGTGACAGATCCAGAAAGAAAGAGAAAAATAATTGGTGAAGAATTTATAAGAGTCTTTGAAGAAGAAGGACAAAAAATAAAAGCAGTGGACTTCTTGGCACAAGGAACAATTTATCCTGACGTAATCGAATCAGGA
>QWCE01003752.1_pt1 | contig 16193 bp, 15 predicted proteins | sample 1972531 | NCBI WGS metagenome assembly QWCE01 (sample SAMN09866716, study PRJNA288562) | Human gut metagenome isolate term4_stool, whole genome shotgun sequencing... | reverse complement strand
TGTAGCAACTTTCATACCAACATAACCAGCAGCTACTGAAAAGATAGCTCCAACAATGAAACAAATAGCAGTTGGAATTGATTTAAGTCCTACTGCCAAAATAATTGCAAGTACAATGACAAATACAACAAGAGCCTTATATTCTCTTGTCAAAAATGCCATAGCTCCTTCTGAAATGTAAGAAGAAATTTCCTTCATTCTTTCATTTCCGGCATCTTGTTTTGACACGAAACTTGCCTTAAAGAAAGCAAATAAAAGTGCCAAAACGCCGACTATAGGAGCTAAATATAAAATATTCATTTTAATCCTCCTTAATTTTTAATTGCAAAGTATTTATAAAAGAGCTACTAATAAAAATACAATTGCAATAAAGACCACTACAGGAAGTAGAAAAAATATCATTTCTAATTCCTCTCTAATTTTACTTAATTGTAGCTAAAATAATAAGTGCAAGCGCAAAAACAATGCTTGAAATAATGACAATCTTGTTTTGAATGTCTTTTTTACTTGAGCCTTTGTGTGATCCCCAAGTTGTAGTTTCTTCACCTTGAAGAGTTCCAAGACCAGCTTGATCTGATTCCATTTGTGCTACTACAGTTATTATAATAATGCTAGCAATAATAATTATAATAGATAATAAAGTTTGCAAACAACTACCTCCCTTAAATTTCTATAACATATAAATTCTAACACAGCAAGTCTTCCTAATCAACGAAATTATAGGATTTTAGATAATTTTTTAAGATATTGTCTCTTTTTTCAAAGATTCTTCTATAAAATCTTGTCTATCTTGCATTGCTATAAGAGTTTTTTCGATTAACTCATCAAGTTCCCAACCTAAATTTTCTGCTCCTTTTTTTATAACATCACGAGAGCAACCTTCAGCAAATTTTTTGTCCTTAAATTTTTTCTTCACGCTTTTTAAATTCATATCCTTGGTGCTCTTAGATGGTCTCATAAGTGATGCTGCATAAATTAAACCTGTAAGTTCATCTACTGCAAAGAGAACTTTCTCCATAAAAAGCTCTGGCTCAACACTGGAACATAAACCATGACCATGAGATAAAATTGCATGGATTAGTTCGTCACTTCCACCTGCGCTCTTTAAAATTTCTGGCGTATTTTTTAAATGCTCTTCAGGATATTTTTCATAATCAACATCGTGAAGAAGTCCTGCCATTTTCCAAAAGTCTACATTGTCCCTATCAAATTCTTCTGCAAAATATCCCATTACACTTTCAAGGGTTAGACCGTGTCTTATGTGAAACTCATCTTTGTTGTATTCCTTTAAAAGTTTTAGTGCATCTTCTCTACTTATTCCGCTATTCATATTGCCACTTCCTTTTTACCTATATTATCACAATAATTTTTGAATTTCACTTTTTCCTACTTGTGTTATAATGAATATAACAATGTAATGATTATGGAGGTTTTTATGAAAAAAAATGTTGGCATAATGGGTTTTGGAAGAATCGGTAGAGATGCTCTTAGAATTTGGGCTCTAAGAGATGATTGTAATTTCGAAGTTACTCATGTAGCCGTTAGAAATTTAGAAAAAACTTTAAAGGAAAGAACTCACTTATTTAAATTTGATTCTATTTATAGAAAATTCCCTGGTGAAATTGAATTTACTGATGACGGAATGATTATCAATGGAAAAAAAGTTACTTTTGTTGAATCAAAAACTCCAGACCAAATGAATTGGAAAGAACTTGGCGTTGATATTGTTATTGACTCTTCAGGTGCCTTCAAAGATGAAGACAAGGCTAGAGGACATCTAACAAGTGGAGCAAAAAAAGTTGTCTTAACTTCTCCAGGCAAGGGCAATATGCTTACAGTTGTAATGGGAGTTAATGATGACAAATATGATCCTGCCAAAGACGATATTATTTCCAATGCATCTTGTACTACAAATTGTCTTGCTCCAGTTACTAAAGTTATTTTAGAAAACTTTGGAATTAAGAAGGGACTTATGTCTACAGTTCACGCTTACACTAATGACCAAAATATTCACGATGGTGTTCATAAAAAAGATATGCGTCGTGCAAGAATGGGCGCAGAAAATATTATTCCTACTTCAACTGGTGCAGCTAAGGCTGTTGGAAAAGTTATTCCAGAAGTTGACGGAATCTTAACAGGTTTTGCCCTAAGAGTACCTGTTCCAACTGGCTCTCTTGTTGATGTTACTTTTGAACTTGAAAAAGAAGCTACTGTTGAAGAAATCAATGCAGCAATTAAAAAGGCGTCTGAAAATGAATTAAAGGGCATCCTTGAATATTCTGAAGATGAACTTGTTTCTTCTGACATCATAGGCAACACTCACTCTTCTATTTTCGATTCACTTCTTACAACAGTTAATGGCAAAATGGTTAAATTAATTTCTTGGTATGACAACGAATGGGGTTACACTGAAAGAGTTATTGATTTAACAGAAAAAATTGCAGAATCTCTATAATTTTTAAAAAGGCTAGCTTGAGCCAGCCTTTTATTTTAAAAGGAGCCAAAGTTTTTACACTCTGGCTCTTTTTTTTAGTCTTTTATAATTGTTCCGTGATTTCTTGGATCATTAGTATTTAATATTTTTATTGTTATATTTTTTTCTTCAACGGGCTTTATGGCATCGCCTTGATAGACCTGAGCGCCCTTATCTATTATTTCCTTTAACTCCTTAAAATTTAGCTTGTCAATTGTTTTGGCATTGGGATCTCTATTGGGGTCTGAAGTCATTATTCCATTTACATCAGTCCAATTTTCATAAACTTTTGAATCTAGAGCATAGGCAATTAGGCTTCCTGTGTAGTCGCTGCCACCTCTTGTAAAAGTTACTATATCTCCATTTTTGTCGCTACCATAAAAACCTGGCACAACTGCTTTTTGATTTTCGACAATGTGATTTCTTATTGCCTCTCTTGATTTTTCAAGGTCAACTTGTCCCTCATCATCAAAAATAATTATGTCCTTGGCATCAATAAAATCATAGCCTAAATATCTTGACAAGAGTTTTGCGTTTAAGTATTCTCCTCTACTTACTATAAATTCCTTGTCCCTAGAATTTTTTATTTCATCAAAAACAAATTTTAATTCCTCATCCCAAAATTCTTCTAATTTTAATTCTTCAGCTATAGATAGAAATCTCTTTTTAATTTTTTCAAGTTGCGTATCTCTATAAGCTTCTTGAACTTTTAATTCTTCTTCAAGAGATTTAATAATCTTATCAAGTTCATCAATTTTTACATTTTTATCTGATAGAGAAATTAATTCGTCTGTAATTTTTGTGTCTTCCCTAAATCTTCTGCCTGGTGCAGAAACTACAATTACATCTCTATCATCCTTGGAGAAAATTATTTTTTTAACCTTGGCAAATTGTCCTGCATCCTTTAAAGAAGATCCTCCAAATTTTGAAACTGATTTGCCTTCTATTGTTTCAATGGCAAAAGGTGTCTCTTGATATACGCAGTAGTTTAGCCAGTTGGAGAAGAATAAGTTTCCTGCAGATCTCCATCTAATTTTTATTTCCTTTTTAGGGTCATTGTCTTCATAATAATTTTTAGGTGGAGCAATTTTTTTGCCTTGGGAAATATCTCTGATGTATTCATTGTGTAGAGTGTCCTTGTCATATTCCCAGTGGCCAAAATTAAATACAAAGCGGTTATCCTTTGTTGTTACAAGAGAAACTCCTGTGTCAGGTCTTGCTGCAAGAACTTCTAAATCTGGAAAGTCATAAAAATCTTCTATATCCACATAGGTGTGTCTTGAAGTTGGAACTAAAAAAGTATCGTCAAAACCCTTTACAATTTTATTGTCCTTTAACTTGTCAAATTCAAAGACACCAAATATTTTTCCCTTAGAAACTTTGTGCTCGATATTATAATAATGATAAAGGGCTGCCTGTGCAGACCAACATATAAACATTGTTGAATAGACATTTTCTTTGGCAAATTCAAAAATTGTCTTTAATTCATCCCAATATTTAATTTCTTCATAGGCAATAGTTTCAATTGGCGCTCCAGTTATTATCATTGCGTCGTACTTATTATTCTTTATGTCCTCATAAGTTTTGTAAAAGGCATTAAGTCTTTTGACATCACTATTTGTTGGATTATAGGACTCCATTCTCACAAGGTCAATATTTATTTGAAGGGCAGTATTTGATAGCATCCTCAAAAGTTGAAGCTCTGTCTCTTCTTTTTTTGGCATTAAATTTACAATTGCTATATTAAGAGGTCTTATGTCTTGCTCCTTGGCAGATGAATCCCTCATTGTAAAAATATTTTCTCTTTCTAAAACTTCTTCAACTATTAAATCCTTAGGTATTATTAATGGCATTTCTTATTCCTCACTTTTATAAAAACTGTACTTTAAGAAGAGATACAATAAAAAAAACTCTCATCCAAAAAAGGACGAAAGTTTCGTGTTACCACCTTAATTCTCCCTTATCTCGCAATAAGGGACTCTTCAAGTACTACCATACTCTATCGCTATAACGGGCGAGCCCGCACTCATCTAAATATCGACAAGCACTCGAGAAAGACCATGTTCACATATTCTCCCCTGCTTCTTTCACCAAACGAAGCTCTCTGTAAAAGTTTAAATAGGCTACTCTTCTTCCTATAGAGTTTAAATTTTAAGATAATGATAGCATCCTTTTGTCATTCTGTCAATTATTCTTATCTTTAAATGAAAAATTTTTTTATTTTTATTCATTAATTAAAAAAAAAGAGAGACCGCAGTCTCTCCTTATAGTATAGTTAGATTTTTTTTACTTTTAAGCTTCTTTGTTAATTACATCAATTATAGAACCATCTCTATATTCTACAACTGCAACTACTTCGTCAGAGAATTTAATTTCTTCAGGTTTACCTGTAAGTTTTTCTGCCATTTGTTGCAATTCTTTGATGTCTTTAATTTCAATTCCAGCTTCTTCAAATTTTTCGATTAAATCTTTTCTCTTTGGATTAACAGCAATGCCGTAGTCAGTACATACTACATCAACGGATTCGCCTGGTGTGCAAACTGTTGTAACCTTATCCATGATAATTGGATTTCTTGATCTTACAAGTGGTGCAAGAATAAGTGACATCTTTGCTCCTGGTGCAGTATCTTGGTGTCCACCAACTGCTTGGTTAATAACTCCATCTGATCTTGTCATTACATTTACATTAAAATCTGTGTCGATTTCTAGGGCGCCAAGAAGTACAAAATCAAGAGTATTTACTGCAGGGGTCGGATTATTTGGATTTGCATAAGATGATGCTGTTTGTTCAAAGTGCTTTGGATTTTCGCGAATTGATCTTACTGCATCAAGGTCAAAGGATTGTGTATCGTAAATACCATCAATAAGACCTTCTTCAAGCATTGTAACCATATATCCAGTGATTCCACCAAGTGCCATTGAAGCTTTTATATTGTCCTTCTTCATTTCTTCACGAAGAAGTTTTGCAACTGCAAGAGTTGATCCTGCTGCTCCAGTTTGGAATCTAAAGCCATCTTTATAAAGTCCAGATGCCTTAATTGTGGCATCAGGTAAAAACTTATAGGCTTCTTCAAATTTTTTTCTTTTAAAAGTTTTCTAACCTTAGAAGCAGAAATTACTTCGCCGTCACTTTCTATTCTAGGTATTTCTATTAGCTCAACTCCATAAGCTGGGAGAATCTTCTTCATGGTTTCATTGTAATTTTTTGTGACGATATCCTTATCTTCTGTGCCCACAAATCTCTTTTTTATCTTTAATGCACTAGCAAAGTATCTTCCAAAAATCTTTGTATCAAGTTCTGAATAGGCCTTTAAAACTGTCTTTTCGTCCTTATAAAAATATGTTGGAAAGGTGTTTTTTGAAATTATGTAATCATTGCCTTTATGGAGAATTACATTGTCAAACTTAGATACTTCCTCTGCCACAATTTTATAGCGAAATTCATAGGGAAAAGTTGAGCCATCTTCTTCCACCATAAAAATATGAAGAAGGTCTGTCATTTTTCTTGCCTCTTCAATTAAATAGAGATGCCCCTTAGTCATGGGATTTGCATTTATTACTATTGCGCCAGACTCTCTATCATCTTCCATATTTTTTAAAATTTTCTTCTCCATGACTTGTGACAACTTTTTTATTTAATTCACTGGTAATTCCCCTGTTTAGATAGGCAACTCTTGAAATAATTTTTTCAAAAGAAAAATTTTCTCTTTTAATTTCAATTGCAGTGGCATAGACCATAAGACCTAGAGAAAAAATGATTCCCTTGTGAGTGTTGGCACCATGAGTCGCCTCTCTCATCTTTTTTTCATAAATCACGCCAAATTTTCTAAGCTCTTTATAATCTTCTCCCTCTGACTTTTCGCCAAGTTCATAGGCAATTTTAAAGTAGTCGTGAAGAACTAAAGCCGACTTAAAAAAATCTATGTAATCCATATCCACATGGGCTCCTTTATCTATTAAAGTTACAAGACCAGGTTTTGGACTTAGTGATACTTCATAGAAAAGCGCATAAGTAGATATTCTCGCAATAATATCTGAATTTAACATAATCCCTCCACTTTCATTATAATAAATAAAAAAAATTTCATCTACTTATTATTTTTGTAACTATAACATCTAAATTTTGATAGTTTTTAAATTTTATTTAATGAGAAATTTTATAAAAAAAAGACCGAGCTCGACTCGGTCTTAAAATCTTTTTGGATTATTTATGAATATTCTAAAATATACTTATCAAGTTATTTTTTAATTTATAAAAGATTATTTAATTTCAATCTTTTTATTTTTCTTTTCATCAGCTTTTTTAGGAATTGTAATTTCTAGGATTCCACCTTCAAGCTTTGCAGTCATATTTTCTTGGTCAACGTCTTTAAAGAACATTCTTCTCATCATTTTTGAAGATTTTCTTTCTCTATGAATATAATTTTTTTCTTTGTTTTCGTCATTAACTTCTTCATTTTTTTCAGCTGAAATTGTAAGTTTGCCATCTTCAAAATCTACATCAATTTCATCTTTAGAAAATCCAGGAAGTTCAGCTTCTACTTTGTAGTCCTTATCTTCGTCAATAACATCAACCTTAAAAGTAGCAGATCTCATTGCCCTTTGAGGTGTAAAATCATCGTTAAAGAAAGAATCTATCATGTCATAAAAATCATCAAATCTTGTATCTCTCAAATAATTTTTTTCATATGGTCTAATACTCATTTAAAAACTCCCCTTTATATTAATATTATTAGCAGCCGATTAACTCATCTGCTAACCATCTTTAGTATAGACCATAGGTCAAAGAATGTCAATAGTTTTTTGACTATTTTTGACCTTTATTTAAAATTTTTATTAAAGCTAGTAATATCTCTTTATATTACAATTATTTAAGCCTAGCTACTTAAAAAATATTAAATAATTTTACTAATAAATTATATTTATTTTCCAAAAATTTTTTCAAAAAATGTTTTTTTCTTGTAGGGGTTATGAACTTCTATCCAATCAAAAAATTCGTCAGTGTAAAGACCAATATTTACTGCACCATGAACGCTGTTGACACAAACTTCTTGAGGCAGTGCATCTGCATAAACTTGTGCTGTACTTGTTCCATAGTACTTATCGTTCTCATTAAGTTTTTTTATGTTGTAATAGAGATGTCCTGTAACTTCATCATAAATAAAGTCACTTTTGGATCCTAAATAAAGATTTTTCCAATTTTCCTTATTACTTTCACTGTCATCATTATATTTTTTCTCTGGGAAATATCTTGGCAGAGGCATATCTACTTCTTCATAAATTTCTCTAAAAATTTCTCTTGAATTATATAAAAAATCAAAGCCGCCCTTTTCAGAATAATAATCCCATTTATAAGCAAAGGAATTTTCTAGTCTCTCTGACATTCTAAAAGAAAAGTCTAAAAATAAGGTGTCATCTATATTTTCGTAAATATTTTTAAAAAAGTCCTTTGACTCAGAATTTTTTGTTATTTCTCTATCTATTATGAGGTAATAACTTCTTCTCCTTGCTTCCTTGGGAAGAGAGTAAGATTTTGTATTTGTTGTTCCAATAAAAACTGGATAAGGATCATCTCTTCTTACACATAAGTTGGAAATGTTTACGATAAAGTCTCTTCCATAATTTGTTTTTGTAAAGAAATCTCCGTCGATTTCATCAACTAAAATTGGATTTACATTGTTTTCTAATATCCAATTTTGTATAGTATCAAGTCTTTCTCTCTTTGCCTTATTTTGCGACATTCCCAAAAGCTCTTCCCACTGATAATAGTCTCCTCTATTTATTCCTGTCATCTTTGACATAATAGACAATAGAGATGATTTTCCACTTCCTGCTTCTCCTCCAATTATTATAAATTGAGGTATGTCCAATCTATTTTCTTCAATTTCTATTTTTGATCTAAGTTCTTCTACAAAGGGACCTGTGAAAAGGCAAAGCAAGCTCTCAAAAACTCTCTTTCCATAATCATCTGTGTATCTTTTAGAATATTTTTCAAAACCCTTTATATAGCTATTTAAAAGTTTTAAGGCTTTAGTTAAATCTTCTTTACTTGCCAATTTCCCAAAGGGAATTAACTTTTCGCTATCAATATCAGATTTTACAAAAAGTCCAGATTTTCCTCCTTTGGTGTTTCTAAAATCTGATTTACTATATAAGCCATACCTGGTAAATCTATCACTTGTTTCAGATTTTTTCACTATAATTTTTTCAATTTTTTGCTTTACTTGTTTTGTAATTAAATCTTTGCTCTTTAATTCTGGCTCTTTCTTTCTCTTATTAATGACTTCATTTACAATTTCATAGGCAATGTCTTCTGCAATATCCTCTTGCTCTTTTTCCTTCTTTAAAACTTCTCTGTCACTTGTAATATCGTCAATTTGTGTAATTATTTTTTCTTTACATACTCCCAATGCCAATTTATCTCTTAGGTCTTCAATTATTTCACTTGCAGCTTTTTCTTTAATCTTCCCCAAGTCTTCGTTTGAAATAAAAAATACTTCATCTACATCTAATTCATCAATATTTTTTACTTCTTTAAAATTTTTTGCATTAATTCTTTTAAGTTCTTTAGGTATATAATCGCACAAAACCTTTGATAAATTTTCTTCGTAATACTTTTTATAAATATCAAATAAATTAGAATTATCAAAAATCACAATATTTTCAAACTGCGTACTATCTCTATTAAAAGCTCTTGTTGATAAATTTGCAGAGCCTAAAATAATTCTATTTTCGCCATAATCATTCCACAAAAGATAAAACTTTGAATGAATAATATAAGTTGCTGAAACCCAGATTTTCAAATTTCCCTTATCTATATTAAATTTAGACTTCATATTTAGCTCTTCATAAAATTTAATGGGCTCGCCATTTATTTGCTGGAGAATTCTATTTTTTAAATTCTTGGCAAGTTCATTGAAAGAATTTTTAATTTCATCATTATCAATTCCAATGACAATCTCAGACCTTTCAAAGTCCTTTAAAAAATCATTTACAAATTTTGAAGAAATTGAGTAAGTTACTCCTATGAAGTGTGTGAATTTTTCTTTGTCAAAAATTTTTTCTATGGACAGGTCTTCTTCCTCGCCATCCTTTAATATATGTATTGTATTTATTTTCTTTTTTTCATCAATTTCATCAAAGAAACTCAAGTTTTTATTTTCCACACTATCCTCCTTTTTAATATCATATAGCTTATTTTTCAATAAAATTATATCACTTTACTGCAAAAAATATTAAAAGTATAATTCTTTGCATAAAAAAAGAAGGCCCCTGCCCTCTTTTTATAAAAATTTAAAATTGTGTGTCGTTATAATTTGCTTTAAATACATAGAAGTTTTGGTTTAGTTCTGTAATTATTTGCTCTTGATGGGCCTTGTCCTTTGTATCTACAACAACGCTTACTATCATTGAGTCAATTGTGTCGCCAACTACATCTATGTTTTGACCAATCTTAACTATATTTGCGCCTTCTCTTTCAAATAATTTTGCCATCTTAGTCATTTCCCCTGGTTGGTCATTTAATTTAATTTTAAGTTCCATCCTTCTATTAGTTTTAAATAGACCCTTTTCAATAACTTTGGAAACTCTTGTTACATCAATGTTTCCGCCAGATAGTACACAACAAACTTTTTTGCCCTTGTGGCTAAACTTTTTATACATCAAAGCTGCCACTGTTGATGCTGCTGCTCCTTCTGTTATAATTTTATTTTTTTCAAGAAGAGTAAGTATTGCTGAAGAAATTTCTCCTTCTGTAACTAAAACAATGTCATCAACATATTCTTTTACTAGATCAAAGGTAAGTTTTCCTGGAGTTTTTACTGCTATACCATCGGCAATTGTTGAGCCACCTTTTACAGTTAAAATTTTTCCCTCTTTAATTGATTCATACATGCTTGGAGATATTTTTGTTTGCACTCCAATTATTTTTATATTTGGATTAATGCTTTTAGCTGCAACTGCAATTCCAGAAATAAGTCCACCGCCGCCAATTGGCACAACAATTATATCTGTATCAGGAAGCTTTTCTAAAATTTCAAGTCCAATAGTTCCTTGTCCTGCTATAACTTTTTCGTCATCAAAGGGAGCTACAAATGTTAAGCCTTCTTCTTTAGAAAGTTTTGCTGCGTAAGCTGCTGCATCATCAAAAGAATCTTTAACAAGTTCTACTTCTGCGCCATAATTTTTTGTTGCTTGAACCTTTGAAAGTGGTGCATGAAAAGGCATACAAATAATTGATCTTATTCCTCTTTCAGTTGCAGACTTTGCTACGCCTTGTGCGTGGTTACCAGCAGAACAAGCTACAACGCCCTTTTCTGCCTCTTCATCAGTAAGAGTTGCAATTTTATTGTAAGCTCCTCTTAATTTAAAGGAGCCTGTGTCTTGCAAAACTTCTACCTTTAAATATACATCTTCGCCTAGGTTTGGTGCATAAACTATTGGAGTCTCTTTAATGTGACCCTTTAATCTCTCTTTAGCATCATAAATTTCTTTAACATCCATACTATTCTCCTTCTTTCTTGTGATGGACTATACTAACAAATTTATCATCTTCTAAAATTTTTCTAACCCTTTTTTCAAAATCCATGCGACTCATCCAAATAAGTCTTTCACAACCTAGGCATTTTAATTTTATATCAGCACCCTTTCTCACAATCTCCCATCTATTTTCACCACAGGGATGTCCCTTTTTAAGTGTTACAATGTCTCCAAGATTATAGTAAAGCATTGTCATCCTCCCTTTTAATTAATTCATTTCTAACAATTGGCATTTTAATATTTTCTCTTTGCATAGTCTTTAAAATTTCTGATCTAATTGCATATTCAAGTTCATACTGTTGACCCTGCTTTGTATAGTAAACTAGGCTCATTTTGTAAGCATCCTTGCCATTTTCAGTAACGCCCCAAAGATCTGGCCCAAGTATTAATTCTTTGCTATCTTTATATTTTTTAAGAGCCTCATTTATTTTTTCTTCTACAAAAGAAGGATCAGAAGAATTATCTAAATAAAAATCAATTCTAGTTCTAACATTTGCCCTTTGCTTATTTGAAACAACAGAAATATTGCTGTTGGGAATTATGTGAAGAATTTTACTAAAGTCGCGAATTTTTGTGACCCTAAGACCAAGGTCTTCTACTATTCCTTCAATTTCATTTATTTCAACTAAATCACCAACAGAATATTGGTCTTCAAAAATAATAAAAAAACCATTAATAAAGTCCTTTACAAGACTTTGTGCACCAACACCTATTGCCAGTGAAAATACACCTAGAGTTGCAAGAATTGGTGCAATAGAAATTTTAAAGGCGCTCATGATTATTGTTATGCCTACAAAAATTAAAACTATTTTTAAAATTTTCTTTATTATATTTGTAAGGGTTACAATCCTGTTGTAGGATCCTTTTGCCTTTATTTTTTCTGAATTTAATTGTCTATTAATAAAACCATCTAGGACCTGAATAATTATAAAAATTCCAATTATTATGGCTGCCACTACAGCAAGTCTTTGCCAAGAGCCAAGTCCAGCAAAGGTTGACTGAAGCGCCTTATCTGCTTCATTTGCAACAGCGTCAGTATTTTTCTCTAAATTCACTTTACACCTCTTTATAAGTTGTCTCTATTTTATTGTCATCTTCTCTCACTGAATTTGAATTAACTACAGAATAAAGATTTAGCTCTCCATTTCTAAGGGCTCCAATTAAAAGTCCGTTGATTTTAATTTTGTCCAGAGAATATCCAAGTCTTGTGTAAAACTCTCCCCGATTTCCTATTTCTCCGCCAACATCACTTGGTCCATAAACATAAATTGAACCAGAGACATTTTCCATTTTATTTACATTGGCTGCAATAATTTTTTTCTCGCCAGCCTTTAGAGAATAATTGTATTTCGTTATTATTCCTGAATGAAGAATATAAGTATCTCTTCCCTCTACTAAAACATCAGATACATTTGGGATTTTTTCATCGTAAACTTTTCCTTCATCCATAAATCTATAAATTGACTTATCTGTAAGGGCAAGTAGAGACCTCTTGTCCTTTTTCACAAAAAATGCAATTTCATGATTTAAGGCTTGGCTTTTTTTATTTCCCTTGTGAAGAGAATAAAGAATAGAAGAATAGCCACTGGCATCATTTTTTATCTCTGCCACACAAAGATTTTTTGAATCTAAAATATCATGACTTAAAATTTGATTTCCAGTTTTGTAAATTTCTGTTAAAGTGGAATCATTGCCCATTAAATACAAAATTTCATTTTTATCATCGATTACATGAAAAATAATATTTGCATTTTCGTAGGTAATATTAAAGACTTCGCCCTTTACATCTGTTGTAGAAAGAAGTTCACCCATTTCAGAATACATGTGAACTTTACCTAAGTCTTTTTCATACAAAAAAGCGTAATTATTGGCAAAAAATGCCTCCATATTTTCATCTTCTCTTTGTATTTTTTTTATAATATTTCCATTTCTATCTGTTATGTATAAAACAGAATCAGTCCACAAAAAAACTGACTTAGATGATATGCTAAAATCCTTTATTGGTTCATTAACACTTACACCTTTAAGTCTAACTATGGTTCTGTCCTTAGAAAAATTTTTGTGATTAAAATATATAAATCCAAAAAAGATTAATAATAAAGTTAAAATTATTGCGTGATTTTTCTTTAATTTCAAAATATCACTCCCAAACTAATTATAACATTTATAATTTTATTTTTGCATTTTTTTACAATAAAAAAGAGATGCTGGCACATCTCTTAAAATACTTAGATTTATTAAATTTTTTTATTTAAAACTAGGGCTCCAATTAAGACAAATATTAGTCCAAGAATTATATATATTGTAAGTTCTTCTCCAAGAACTAAAATAGATAAAATTGTTCCAAAAATTGGCACAAATAATTTATAAATTCCAAATTCGCTAGAGCTATGAGCTTGAAGGACTGATGTCCAAATTGTAAAACCCGTTGATGAAATAAAAGCTCCATAGCATAACATTAAAAAGAACTTTAAGCTAAAGTTTATAGGAGATGTGTGAGTGATAGCTCCAACTATTATTAGTGGAGTGGCTCCAATAAGAAATTGTGTCCCTGTCAATATAAAGGGGTTTTGATTTCTTCCATATTTTCTTATTAAAACTGAGGCTAAGGCATTAAAAGTTGTTGCCGCAAAAATAAAACCTTCCCCTGTAATATTAAAGTGAAAAGATCCCGCATCTTTTAAGTTAATAATAAGTATGCCAATGGATCCAATAATTAAGGCTGCAATTTTCCTTGCTGTGAGTTTTTCATCTTCAATTAAAATTACAGAAATTATTACAATTATAAAGGCATTAGAAGCTTGTATTACAGCTGCTAGTGAACCTAAAGTATTTGAAAGTCCAATATAATAAAACATATACTGAATAGTAGTTTGAATTAAAGATATTAATAATATGAATTTATAATTTATTTTAGCTCTATCAACTTTTTCTTTATTAAAAATAAAAAAATATATATAAGTCAATATTCCAGCCATAAAAAATCTAATTCCTGCAATTAAAATTTTGCCACCAGTATCATGTGGAAGTATACCTGCCTCATGATAAGTCACTTTTATTAGAGGAATTGCAGAACCCCAAAGTAACATTACAAAGAGCGATAAAATTATTGCCCATTTTTTTTCTTTAATTAAGTTCATCTTTACCTCTTCCTTTTTCTCAAAGAAAAAAGGAGGTTGCCCTCCTTTATTTTTTATTTTAAAGTTCTTCTATCTTTCTCTTAATATTTTCTGCTGTGAAGCCAAATCTTTCAAAGACTTCAGAGCCTTTTCCACTTGCACCAAAGGTATCAATGGAAATTGCCATGCCCTTCATGCCAATGTACTTGTGCCAGCCAAAGGATGAAAGTGCTTCGAGAGAAATCCTCTTAGTAATATTTGAAGGAAGAATTTTTTCCTTGTATTCAGAAGATTGCCCATCAAAAAGTTCCATAGAAGGCATTGAAACTACACGCACTCCCTTTAAGTTTTTGGCTGCTTCTAGAGCAAGTGAAACTTCAGAACCTGTTGCAATTACAATTTTTTCAAGTTCGCCCTCTTCTTCTTTAATAATGTAGGCGCCCTTCATAATATCTCTTGATGAGTTTTCAAGTTGTGGCAAGTTTTGTCTTGAAAGAGCAAGAATAACAGGTGTGCTCTTAGAATTAAAGGCAAGATTAAGCGCTGCTGCAGTCTCTCTTCCATCAGCTGGCCTCAAAACAATGACAGCAGGAATTGATCTTAGCATAGCCAAGTGTTCAATTGGTTCATGAGTTGGACCGTCTTCACCAACTCCAATGGAGTCGTGAGTAAAGATGTAGACATTTGGCAAATTCATTAGGGCAGCAAGTCTAATTGTTGGCTTTAAATAATCACTAAATACTAAAAATGTTGCCGCATAAGTTTTTAGTCCGCCGTGAAGTAGGATTCCATTAGTGATGGCTCCCATGGCATTTTCACGAACACCAAAGGTTAAGTTTCTTCCAGATCTATTTTCAGCTGAAAAATATTCTTCGCCCTTTAACATAGTCTTATTTGATGGACCTAAATCTGCTGAGCCACCAAAAATGTGAAGATCATCTTTTGCAATTTTATTTAAAACTTCTCCAGATACACTGCGAGTTGCCATGTCCTTTTCGAAGGAATCGTAATAAGAATCTTCTAATAATTCCTTTTTTTCTGGATTAAAGGAAGCCTTATAGTCTTCATATTCCTTTGGATATTTTTTAGCATACTCATCTTCAATTTTTTTCTTTTCAGAAGCTTTTTTTGTATTTTCTTCTACGATTTTTTTGAAGTGGTCTCTCACATCATCTGCCACATAAAAATCTTCGTCAGGAAGTCCAAAAAATTCACGAGTTGACTTTCTATTTTCTTTACCAAGTGGTTCGCCGTGAGCCTTTGCAGAGTCTTCTCTAGGTGATCCGTAGCCAATTTTTGTCTTCACTTCAATAAGTGCCGGTCTTTCTGAATTTTTTGCCTCTTCAATTTTTTCATTTATTTCATCTAAATTATTTCCATCTTCTACAAGGAAAGTGTCCCAGCCAAGAGCTTCATATCTCTTTCTCACATCTTCTGAGAAGGCAAGGTCAGTTGAGCCTTCAATGGAAATTTTATTTGAATCGTAAAGGACAATTAATTTACTTAATTTTAAAGTGCCTGCAAGGGAAGATGCTTCGTTGGAAATTCCTTCCATTAAACATCCGTCGCCAACTAGGGCATAAGTATAGTGGTCTACAAGTTTTAAATCATCTTTGTTGTAAAGGGCTGCAAGTTTTTCTTCTGCAATAGCCATTCCAACTGCCATGGAAATACCTTGACCAAGAGGACCAGTAGTTGCTTCAACTCCCCTAGTGTGATTATACTCTGGATGACCTGGAGTCTTTGAATCAAGTTGTCTAAAGTTTTTTAAATCATCAAGACTTAAACCATAATCAAATAGATAGAAAAGTGAATACAAAAGAGCAGAACCATGTCCTGCAGACAAGATAAATCTGTCCCTATTTTTCCAATCTAAATCCTTAGAATCTCTTACTAAGTGATTTTTAAAAAGTGCATAAGCCATTGGGGCAGCACCAAGGGGTAAACCTGGGTGACCAGAATTAGCACTTTCAATTTGATCCACTGACAGCATTCTTATAGTATTAACTGCTTTATTTTCGATATTCAAAATTCCACTCCTCACTCAACTGAATTTTTATCTC
>QWCE01003748.1_pt1 | contig 16213 bp, 10 predicted proteins | sample 1972531 | NCBI WGS metagenome assembly QWCE01 (sample SAMN09866716, study PRJNA288562) | Human gut metagenome isolate term4_stool, whole genome shotgun sequencing... | reverse complement strand
TTTGAAAAGAGCACTTCTATGCAAATTATTCCGTTTCCTGCTCATTATCAGTCAGTTTACACCAACTTCGTTATTTCTTCATTTTCGTTGATTAGTTGCTATGTGAAACGTGACCTTTTGTTTAGTGAAAGGTGACCTATTACATACCAAAAGGTGACCTATCGCAAATAGAATTATATTCTGTTGACTATCAGTATGTTATAGAATCGCTTTGGCGGACTGTTTTTTGACCTTACATTCGTGGCTGACAGACTGGGCCTTTTGCCTCATAAGAAGTGCCAAGATGCCAGACCTCACTCCTTTTTTTCGCCCATACCGATTAACGGAATTTCCGGCGAGGAGGCGGAAACAGAAAGAGAGCGCAACAAGTTGTCTGCTGCGCCCTCTAATCACATATAATAAGAGATTTACCTTACTTTACCACAACGGCTTTTGATATGCCACGCGTCTTCACGATATAGACTCCTGACGAAAGTCCGACTGCCTTTGAACCATTGACGGTTTCGGCAAAGACAAGCTTGCCACCTGTCGTATATACGCGAACGCCGATAGGCTCTGAAGTCGTGAAGGCAAGCTCACGGTTTCCGCCTTCAACGGTAATAGAATTTGAGCTTACACCATTGATGTTATCTGAAACCTTGAACTTGACAACGACCGTGGTAGCTTCGGTTACTTTGAACTTGTTGTCAACAAGCGTTTCGCCATTAGCTGTTGCGGACTCTACGGCATATCCATTTGCCGGAGTAGATACAACCTTCAGCTCCGTGTTCTTGTTCACCTTCGTTCCATTCAGCACCTCGGTGTCGGTGGTAGTATAGACCTTCACCGTTCCGTTCTCAGGTGTGACGATTGTCACATAAGCCATGTCGCAACCAGTGCCGTCGCCTTCGTAGTTGACTGCCCATCCCTTTTCAGTTGCCAGCTTAGATTCTGCATGTTCTGCATCGTTGTAAGTTTCCGCAACATCACCCCTTGAGAACAATTTGTAACCGGCGGCGTCGCCTTCATGCTTTTTGTAAGGTGAGAGCGTGTAGTAGAAGTCGTTCATGGTACAAGCATCCCACTTGTTGTCACCGATATTGATATAAGAGAGGTTGTTGAGTCCCTTCACATCGAGCCCTGTCAGTTTGTTTCCGTTCAGCATCAACCTACTCAATTCTTTGTTGTTGGCAAGATTAAGATTGGTAATGATATTCTTGGAAGCGTCCAGTTCCAGAAGTTTCGTATTGTTGTCGATGTTCAAAGTTCCGATGACGTTGCCCGCAACTCTCAGCACCTGAAGCTCAGGCATGTGTGCAACATCAACCGATGTAAGACTGTTGTTGTTTGCTATGAGTGTTACTAACTTTCCGTTTTTGCTCAGGTCAAGTTCGTCTATTGAATTATTGTTGACCTCAAGATAGTTCAATTCAGGCGCATTGCTCACGTCGATTGCCTCAAGGAAGTTGCCGTTTGCACGAAGGCAGACAAGTTTCGTATTTTTGTTGATATTGAGAGTGGCGATGTTAGAATATCCGCAATCGAGCGTGTCAAGTTCGGTGAGGTTATCGATGTTCAGCGTTCCAATAGCATTCATATAGGTTGAGAGCCAATGCAAATGATTGTTATGGCTCACATCCACAGCGGTAATCCTGTTATCGGCTGAGATGTGTGGATAGCTTGAGAAGTCCGCGCTGCTCACAGCTCCATAGATGGTTACTTGTTTACCGCTCGACGTGCCTTCGATGGCGGTGGGTGAGGTCTTGACCACTACCGGAATCTTGTTGCCATCTCCCCAGTCAATGGTTACTTGGCTGCCTTCCTCGCTGACGGCAAGATAGTATTGTTGCTTGACACCTGTCGGAACGGTGAGGCGGATGTAATCGTTGTTTCCCGTTGTCTTGAATACCGGTTTGATGGTAGCTGTTGTTGAGACAACGAAAACACTGTCCTCGTAGAGTTCTCCGTTGATTTCCACGCCCACAAGTTCCGTGCCTTCGGGAGCTTTCGCTGAGACTTTGATAGGGAAACCCGGAACGGCCTTTGTCGTAATGTCATTCCATGTTGCGTAAAACCCATCGTTGGCCACCTGAACAAGTTTGTATGCCACGCCGTTAGCTGGTTTCATGACGATGTTAATGGAGTCCATCGGAGCAGATCCGTCACCTTTCACGTCAGGAAGATAATAGTTGTCCTCATCATATTTAAGGTATTCCGTCTTTGAAGTCTCGCCATTGGAGCCTGCTATGAAAACATTTGTTCCATAGGAAAGGCCATTGTGAGGAGGCATAGCCATAAAAGTGAAATTCAATGACTGAGGTGTCATCTTTGCACAGTTTCTGATATCCAATCGGTTCAGACGGTTTGTGCCGATTGCCGAGTGCATGTCGAGGAACTGAATAGCCGTATTCTTCATATTTACATCACGGATGAAGCGACTGTTTGAGAGGTCAATACGCTTTACAAGTGTATTCTCCAAATTGATAGTCTGTAGATTGGCGAGTTTGCTTATATCCAACTTAGTGAGCTTGGTGTTTCCAAGCAACAACGTTGTCACTTTGGTGTTGTTGGTTAGGTCGAGCTTTTCGATGCCGGTCCCTGAAGCATCCAAAGAAATAAGGTCAGGATTGTTTACGAGATTCAGCTCTGTAATGCCCGTTCCTGATATTTCAAGTTTATTCAATTTGGCAAGATCGGTAACATCAATAGCGGCCAGATAGGCATTGCCTGTTACCGTTAGGCTCTTTAAATTAGGATAGTTCTTGCCCAAATCCAATTCGTCGAGATTTCCGTTTCCCAGATCCAAATAGTTCAGATTGGGCAAACTGATAGGATAGAAGTGCGTAATATCACAGTCCGCCATATAGATTCCTTTGAGAGAGGTGCTTCCATTGGGAAAAATAACTGTTGAAAGCTCCGGATTTTTGTTAGCTTCGAACTGTTCCAACTTCAAGAGATTATCCACCTTGAGTCGTTTAATTTTATTGTTTGTCAAATCAAGGTTTACAATATTAGGAGCACCCGTGAAGTCAAGACCATCGAACGTCAGCTCATTGTTCTTTGCTGTAATGGTTACAAGGCTGTTTTGGTTCTTAAAATTCAGAACCGTTACCTTTTGATCCTCAATGTCGAATGTTGAGAAGTCACCATACACGATGATTGTGTCGTTCTTCAACACTCCCTCCGTATTCTTAAGAGCACTCCAACCCGAAAGAGTCGCTTCCTGTTTTACACCATCGCCCCAGTCAACATAGACTTTTGCGTCTGTATTAACATTGGTCATATAGAACTTTAAGGTACTGCCCACGGGCAAATTGGTTCCAATAACCACTTCTCCCTGTGCCAATGCTCCTACAAAGGCTGACACAAAAAGGAAACAAAATAGTAAGATTCTTTTCATAGAACTCAAGATTATTTTAAACTTAATTCGTTAATATAGCTTTATTCTCTCTTTTATCTTTGTAATTCTGCTTTGCTTTTTCAATCGCATCTCTTTTCTGCCATTCAGCCGTCTTTCATTCAATTGTGCAGCACACTGCATCGCTCATTTAAGACGGCTGAGTGACCGAAATATAGATGTGGGTATAATGGCTCTTCGGAATGGGCACTTGCTTGCCACATAGCACCGGCAATGTGGGGGAAGTGCCCATCTGAGCAGCCAAGAATGAATACATAACTTTTCAAGAAGTCTGCATTACATTAGTTTGATAGCTTTACCACCTTTGACTTTCAATACACAAATCTTGGCATTGTTGGCTGGTATGAAGGTCTCATTAGAGATTGCCTGACCTTTCAGAATCAGCTTACCATCGATAGTGTAAAGAGCATACTGCTGACCGAAGCTCATTCCCTTGACAACAAAACCTCCGTTTTGCCTCGTCACGCTGATATCATTGCCCTCGGCATTGACAGCCTCAATTCCCGTGATGGTTGGGTTAATCTGAACAAAATACTTCCATCCGGCAGCGTTTTTGTACAGGTCTCCGCTTTCCTTTGGTACATAAAGAGTTGCCTCATTGATAAACTCGATATCATGGAACATATCATCTGCAATGACCTGTGGGGTTTTGTCATACGCATAAACATGCTTCAAGGCTTGGCAATGTCTGAAGGCATTGTTACCGATTGTACATCCGGCGGGAATATGAATCTCCTCAAGCAACAGTCCGTTCATGAACGCTGCTTCTCCAATTTTCTTCAGTGAGGCGATATAAGGCAAGCTCAACAGAGAAATATCCTGATAGAAGGCAGAGTCGCCGATTTCCTCTAATTGTGGCGTCACACCCTCTTTCCATCCGATTGAACTGAGAACCATGTTGTAAGTGAGCCCCAAAGCCTCAATCTTCTTTAATGTTTCGGGGAACTTCAACTTCTCCAATACAGGGCTGAATGCGAACCCATAGCGAGCGATTGTTTCGACTCCGGGAATGATTTCCACTTCTTTATGGTTGGGTATCGGGTGGAAAATCAAAGTCTTCTTATCAGCAGAATACAAGATTCCCTTATCAGCGACAAGGTCGGCATTTGGCTGTGCGACTGTTATCTCTGTGAGATAGAAATTGGATGCGAACGCACCGGGCATGATTCCCTTAGCCGTTGCTGGTATCTCATAAGTAGTTACCTTTCGTCCGATAGGATAAGCCACAAGCTTTGTTTTGTCCTTAGTATATACTACTCCATCGATTTCTGTGAAATATGGGTTCTGCGGATCGACATTTATTTTCTCCAAGCTGACACAATAGAGAAAAGCGAGCTCTCCAATGCTCTTTACATCTTTGGAAACGAGGAACGAAGTCATTTTGTTTGCTCCTTCGAATGCCCTTGTGTCGATTATGGTCACGCCATCAGGTGTCACGGCTGGTCCGACAGGTTGCCATGAAACAAGATGCTCACCATTGATAACGGGTTTGTTTGGCTTTTCAGGCTCTGCCTCTGAACATATCAACGAAATCTGAACATCACTATTCAATGACTCAATTATATATGTATTGTTTTTCTCTCCGATAATAACTTCTCCGTCCAACAACCAGCTATCTACGCTGTAGCCCTCGATAGGATGAGCTGTGAAAACAACTTTTGCACCTTTATTAATGGCCGCTCCTGTTTTAAAGTCAGTGCCATCGGCCGTGGCTGTAATGGTAGCGAACTTGTTAAGAGACTCGTATTTCACCACATGGGTATTGGCATTGCGTTCGAAATCAACCTGAATTTCCATGGCATCTACAGCATCGCAAGTATAAGTCAAATGCCCCATCTGTCCAGAGATTGTCACGTATGATGATTCTGTGCCGTTTGTTACTTCGCGATACCATTCAGTTACTCTGAATCCATCGCGTGGGGTAGCGGTGAAAGTCAGCTTGCTGCCTACGGGCACTGTGCCGGCGGACTTCACTTCCTCGCCCTTTTCAGTCTTGCAAGTCAGCGTTCCGTATTCAGGTGCACGGCTTCTGAAGAAAATAACATAGCTCTGTGGCTTTTCTTTGAATGTAACAACAACATTAAGTGGCTCGCCAAGCGTGCTGACAGTATAGATTTGTCCGCATGTTCCTTCAGCGGGGAGCGTTTCTGTCAAAATCTTTCCATTGACTTTCCATGACTCAATCTCGTAGTTGCTGCGAGGAGTGGCTTTGATTCTTACAAGCGAACCTTCGTTTACTTCTTGTCCGCTTTCAACATTTATGCCACCGGTTGTCCACGCTTCCATCACACCACCTTCATTGCAAGTATAGGTAACCTTGTACTTTTTCAGTTCTCCGGGTGCACCCACAACTATCTTACACTTTTTGAATACTGATGAGAGTTTCGTCTTAATTGCATCGGACGCCACATAAATTGTGGTTGTTTCCTTATCGGGAAAGACGGAATTGCCAAATGAATTGAAATCTTTGCTCAGATGAATATCGACAACACTCAGAGCACCCACGCCACTCCAAGTGATGAAACTGTTGTCGATTACGTTCTTGAGGTTAGGAACGAACAGTTCGGAAAGCGCCCTACAGTTTGTCAACGCTTTGTTTCCTATTTCCACTACGCCCGCCAAATCAATCTTCTGAAGGTTCTGGCAGCCATACATCGCTTCTTCTCCGATTGAAGCGCAGTCAGCTTCTGGCAGCACAATCTCCTTGGCTGCGCCTGCAAGCGATACGAGTGCCTTGTCACTCAGGCGGATAAGGGCATTGTTCATGGTCTTAAAGTCCTTCCCGCCGTCAGCCATCTCAAGCGTTCCAACGCTTGTACACATCAGAAATGGATTGCCCTCAATGTTGGCAAGCGTATTTCCGAGGCTGATAGAGGTAATCTCATTACAATAGGCAAATGCCTTCTTGCCAATGCTGACAACAGCCGGCAAAGACAGACTTGCCAATGAATTACAACCCGAAAATGCGCCTTCGGAAATATTCTCAACTTTATTGGCAACGATAGATGTAATTCCGGTACATCCGTTAAATGCATTCTTGCCAATAATCTTCACATTGTTGAAATCAACGCTTGTGATGTCGGTATTGCTAACTGGATCGGTTCCGCCACCCCATCCATCTTCGGAACCCTCTTCGCCAGGAGTGTAGAAACAATTCTCGGCTATTTCGGTTACCTCAGCTGGAATGGTGATAGCACCTTTGGCATCACCCCATGATTTCAAAACTCCGTTCTCAATTGTCTGTGCTTGTATCAAACCAACGCATTGGAGAATGAACACAAACAGAAGTAAAACTTTTTTCATGATCTTCGTTTAGAGTTATACATAATTTATTCAGTAAATATCTCACCTTCACTAAAGTGTCTGACTTTCCGCTTAATCTTTTCATTTAAAGATTTACATGACAAAAATTCAGAAATGAGCACTATTCATGGTACAAAAAGTACTTAATCGTTGCGAATAATTGATTGATTTCGCAAAGATAGGTATTTTTTGTAAATCACAAAGGAAAATAACAATAAAAAAGCAATATAGCAATCAAAATAAATTTTTATGCATAATTTATAATTTCAATTAATCTTATGGTTACAGTCTGTAACTAACCGTCTTGCATTACGTAGGGCATACATTTCAAACGGACAAAGAAAAAGTTTTACATTTAACGAATATTTGCAAAAGATGATAACAGATTGATATTCAGTGTGATACAATTCGCATGGCGAAAGCTGACCTTTCGCGATGCCAAAGCTGACCTTTTGCATGCTGATAAGTGAGCTATGGCATCGTAAAGGCTCAGCAAACGGAAAACGATTAGAAAAATATTTTACAAACAGTCGTCCGCAAAGCCCCACAACATCATGGGAAAGCTGCTCAGTCCAATAGACCATTTGCACGGTTAAGATTAAATTCCTATCTTTGTAAGATACCAATTAGCTTGACTATGGCAACAAAAAGATTCATTCAAATATTCGCCATTCTGCTGCTCCCCCTTGTATCCCGCGCACAAGTTGATGACGGAATCCACCGCTACAACACGAATTTCACAGTGTCGGCAACCAATTTCGTCGATACGATACCCATCCTCATCATGGGCAACCAAGTGTTTATACCAGTCTATATCGAAGGAAAGCGCCATCTGTTCAACCTCGATACTGGCTCGTCACAAGGCATAGCTTACGTCGGAAGTGGCATATCTTACAGCCGGTCGCTGGGCACCATCAACTCGAAGGATGCCAACGGGCGTATTGACACTATTGAAGTGGTGAAATTCCCTGAAATATCACTTGGAAGCACGCAAGGTATTAAAATCCGAAACTATGTGGGGTCGCTGCTGAACCGTCCGAAACGACACTACATCTACGACGGAATCATCGGTTTCGACTTGTTCAACAAGGGACTGCAGGCCAAAATCGACGTCAAGAGAAAGCGGCTCATCATTACCGATATCAAGAATTTCTTCGACAAAGAGCCTGGCTTCGAACTGAAATACAAGCTCCAGCGATGGACACCCTACATCGAAGTCAACACCTTCCTTGACCATAAGGAACCCGTACTCTTTGACACTGGAACCGACGACTTCTTTGTCATGAACAAACAGCACTTCGACGCTGCACGATACAAGGATTCCCGCATTCCAGCCATGATAGAAGAGACCACCTACGCACAATCAGTAGTCGGCAGCTACGGATTGGAGGCACGCAGTCTGATGTTCTTCATCCACTTCCCCGCACTCCCTTGGGGCAACTTCAGCTTCGCCGACATCCACGCAACGACAACACAAGGCGACTCGAAATTTGGCGCACAGATACTCAACTACGGAACATTCGTCATCAATCCGAAGAAAAAGCACATCAAGTTCTGGTCATACACGGGAGGCAACAGTGTGAAAGTTGACAACAAGGTTGAAGACATCGCCTATATAGACGACAACAACCAACCTGTGGTGGCTACCATCAGACACAACTCACAGTTATATAAGAAAGGATTTCGCGAGGGCGACATCGTGTTGAACATCAATGGCAAGCCCGTCAGAACTTTGCAGGAAATACAAGAATACTCATTCGTCAAAGGCGCTAAATACACTTTCATACTGCAGTCGGTGAGGGGATTCAGGAAAGAAGTAACGATACCTACATGGGAATAGTTACAAAACACGTTTCTTTCATAGGATTTTAACACAAAAACAAAATATATTACGAAAAAAAAATCTATATTTGCACAAAATCTAATAATAAACAAAATGGGCGAAATCAAACACCACATTTTAGTAGTAGATGACGAAGAAGACATTTGCGAAATACTAAAGTTCAACCTGGAGACAGAGGGTTACATCGTTGATACTGCACATTCAGCCGAAGAAGCACTGGAGATGGATGTACAACAGTACAATCTCATACTCCTTGATGTAATGATGGGCGAAATTTCCGGTTTTGCAATGGCAAAGAAACTGAAAGATAACGCGGCGACAAAGAACATTCCTATCATTTTCCTGACGGCCCGTGACTCAGAGAACGACACCGTAACGGGATTCAATCTGGGAGCCGACGACTACATTTCCAAACCATTCTCAATCCGAGAGGTCATCCTCAGGGTACGAGCGGTGCTCCATCGCACGGAAGTGGTGAGCGAAGCTGCCCCCGAACAGCAGAACAAGCTCACCTTTCAGGGACTGGAGATGGACTTGGAGAAGAAGACTGTGAAGATCGACAATGAGGAAATACCTTTCACAAAGACCGAATTCGAACTCCTTCACCTACTTCTTGAGGAGAAAGGACGGGTGTTCTCAAGACAAGAGCTCATCGAACGAATCTGGCCAAAAGACGTATTGGTGCTCGACAGGACAGTGGATGTTTATATAACAAGGGTCAGAAAGAAGATAGGACGATTCTCAAAGTGTATCGCTACACGATTGGGCTTCGGCTATTATTTCAACACTTAGTTCACCCAACTTTAGGTTGTAAGAAAAATATTATGAAGAAAATCAGTATCGGTCATAAACTCTACTTGAGCATTATGGCCGTTTTCCTTATCTTTTCGATAGCGTTTATTGTTTTTCAGCAGAACCGTGAGAAGCAATACAAAGTGCACACGCTTGAGCTTCAGTTGCAAATTTTCAACAAGCACATGGCTGAGGAACTGGGAAAGAACAGCTACACCAGGCAGAACATTACCAATTACGTTGAATCGCATGCGTGGAAGGACTTGAGGGTGACGTTGATGCGACCAGATGGAACCGTCTTTTTCGACAATTTGAAAAAGGATCATGCCAAAATCTCCAATCACAGGAATCGCGAAGAAGTGATAGAGGCTTTGAGAACGGGGTTCGGATCGACGGTGGAACGGAAGAGTAAGACGCTGAAACAAGACTTTTTCTACTCTGCCACCTATTTTCCCGCACAGCGAGTCATCATCCGTTCTGCGCTGCCCTATAACGACGATCTGGCAAAGTCGCTGAAGTCCGATCAGCATTACATTTGGTTCTCGCTGCTGGCCATCACACTACTGACCATCGTTATTTACCGATTCGTCAACAGTCTTGACAAAAACATCACTAAACTGAAAATCTTTGCCTCGCGCGCAGATAACAATGAGAGCCTCGACATCGAAGATCTCGCCGAGTTTCCAGACGACGAACTGGGCGAAATTGCCGAGCGAATCATCAAAATCTACAAACGTCTGGAGTCAACAAGACAGGAGCAAGACGTGTTGAAACGCCAACTGACGCAGAACATCGCCCATGAACTTAAGACACCGGTGGCATCCATTCAGGGCTATCTTGAGACGATATTGGACAACCCACACATAACGGAGGAGAACAAAAAGCAGTTCCTCGACCGTTGCTATACACAGACAGAACGGTTGACTTCGCTACTGAGGGACATCTCAACGCTCAACAGAATGGACGACGGAGCGCAGATGATGGACGTTGAGATCATAGACATCTGCCAGCTGGTGGGCAACATTCAGAAGGAGACGGCATTGGAACTGAACAAACGAAAGATGACTTTCCTGAACAATCTCCCTGAAAGCATTGTGGTTAAGGGTGTCAAAAGCTTGCTCTATAGTGTGTTCCGCAATCTCACCGACAACGCAATATCCTATGCTGGCGACGGAACGACAATCACACTCAATGCTTACGAAAAAAATGGATACTGGAATTTCAGCTTCATCGATAACGGATTGGGTGTGAGCCGGAAACACTTGCCACGACTCTTCGAAAGGTTCTACAGAATCGACAAGGGGCGAAGTCGCAAACTTGGCGGAACAGGTCTGGGACTTGCTATCGTGAAAAACGCAGTGTTGTTTCACGGAGGAAGTATCGAGGTCAGCAAGAACATTCCAAGCGGACTGAGATTCGATTTCTGCATTAAAGCCTGAATGCAGTCAGGAAGCCATATTTTTATCATCCAATAGTGAACATTCGGTCGAATGAACGATTGGTTTTAACACACCATCCATATCGTATCTCGGATATGAGGAAAAATTCCACAATCCAAAAGATCAGCTATCACAATGCGAAAGGTGACCTTTTGGAAGCTCATAGGTCATGTATTGCAACGCAAAAGGTGACCTATCGCAACATAAAACATATCTTGCTGATTTTCAGTTGTTTGGGAAATATTGATACAAGGCATGTAGTTTGAATTGTTTTTGCTTTCCAACGGAGCGGCCCTTTCAGCCTGAATCAGTGGCCGAAAACCAGTCTTGTTAATGTTGGTCTGGTGCGAGCAATCGCAAATTCCTATTCCTTCAGCCTTGCATTGATGAATAAAGAAAAGAGATTGAACCATGCGGTTCAATCTCTTTCACCAATCGGTGCACGTAAGCACTCGCTCTATCTAAGTATGAATACCAATCGTTTATCAGGTCACAAGCCTGTCGTTCAATAATGATAAAATCGTTATCAGACAATTTTCATTCCCTTTTTGGGACAGGTTCTATTGACAGACTTGTGCTCAAAAATCAACCGTCGCTTATTCTGTGAACTTCTTTGCTGCACGCAACTGATGGCGCATGGCGTTGAGGAACTGCTGCGTTTCCTGCAAGAGGTTCAGATAGACAACCGAAACTTGGAAGTCTGAATTGCCCTGAGCATTCTGCATGCGGTCGAGATGGCGCTTGCGCAATACCGACAACTCGTCCTTCACCTGGTCTGCATCCGTCAAAACGCTGCGATAGTTCTCGAAGCGACGAGTTGAAATAAGGGTCTCGCTCTGTTTCATCAGTTCGTTGATTTTTAGTTGTATAGGTTCGAACTCATTGATAAATTCCTGTGGCACTGGATTGAAACTGTTGCCGATATGTTCCCTGATAGGATCGAGCATTCTTCGCAGTGAATAAATGAACTGCTGGCTGCAGTTTGCTCCAAGATGGAACCACGTGTTGCGCTCTATTGCTGTCTCAGGCGGACACCGTTTGAGGCCTAACATTTCCTGTCGGCGATATTTCTTCAAAATATCCGACTCCGAACGGAGTTCCCTGTTAGTATGGCGAAGCTCTTTTATCTGCTCATTCTGGAATCCGTCAATAATGGCATTAAACTGTTCCAATGCGAACCGGCAAACGTGTGACTGGGTGTTCGAAACCTGACGCTGCAGCATATCCCACACCAATTCAGGGTCGCGGGTACGCATCATCAGCTGGAACACATTTCCATTGCCCTCCTGAGCCATCTTCTGCTTGTATTTGCGCTCAGAACGAATCAGAAGGAACACCACCAAAGCCATGAAGACTACTTTCATAAAGATGCCACCATAGAACATCAATACACAAACGATGGCACAGACGATGAATGCCGCACCAGCGGTGATGAACCAGCCACCGATGACGGAGAGTACGCCCGTGACACGGAACACTGCGCTCTCGCGTCCCCATGCACGGTCAGCCAGGCTTGAACCCATGGCCACCATGAAGGCAACGTAGGTGGTTGACAATGGCAACTTCAAGTTTGTGCCGATGGTTATCAACATGGACGCCAATACAAGGTTGACCGCTGCACGAACAACATCGAACGCAACGTCGGCCTGAACCTCATCCGTATTTTTCTCGGAGAAACGTGAGTCAATCCAATTGCTGATGCAATGTGGCACGGCCGTATTGACATTCCCGCCTATTGTCTGCGCGAACCTAACAATAGCGCGGGCCGCGCTCGAACTGCCGAACATCTCATCGCCTTCGTCCTGACGGCTAAGATCAACACTTGTCTTGATTACGTTCTGCGCCTTCTTCGAAGTGGCCATGGCAAGGACCATGATAGTACCTGCGCCCAACAACCAACCTGGTGAGGTCTTGGCGCTTTCCATCAGAGAGGTCATCATGAAGGCCGTGTCGCTGGCACCGTCTGCATTGGCGCTGAACACCTGATAGGAATCCAAACCGGCAAGGGGCACTCCGATGAAGTTCACCAAGTCGTTGCCAGCAAAGGCCATCGCCAAGGCGAAAGTTCCCATCAGAACAACAAATTTGAAGATGTTGACGCGCAAAAGATGGAGCACTTCCATCATGACGGTTGAGGCAACGAATGTGGCCAGCAACAGAAGGCTGATGTTTTGTTCTATATAGTCCTTTGCTTGGTCAGAAAGATAAGGGCTTTTCCCAAGACCTTTCATGAAAATAAAGTAAGAAAGGGCCGTGAAAGCTATACCACCGAACAGCGCTATTGAGTAACGGGAGTGATTTTTGTAATTGAAGGTGAAGACAACGCGCGATATCCACATGACGATGGCACCGAAAACAAAGGCTATTGCCACAGAGACGAATATTGCAATGATGACCTTCAGTGCCTGTTCGGTGTTCATTAGGTCGGAGAAACCCAATTGCTCGTCGCCCGCCATCTTGATACAGGCAACGATAAACGTACCTCCGAGCAACTCGAATACGAGCGACACTGTGGTAGAAGTTGGCATTCCCAGCGTGTTGAAGACATCAAGGATAATGACATCGGTGACCATCACGGCCAGAAAGATGGTCATCACTTCACTGAAAGAATACTGGCTTGGCGTCATAATGCCGTGTCGTGCCACATCCATCATACCCGATGACATCACGGCACCTAACCCAACGCCAATCGAGGCGATGATGACGATTGTGCGATAATTGGCTACTCTTGCGCCAACAGCTGACTGCAAGAAATTGACGGCGTCGTTACTGACTCCCACAAACAGGTCGAACACTGCCAGACAAAGCAGAAAGACGACGATACAAAGATACATTGTTTCCATTTAGTAACTGTATAATATGTATATACTTATTATTTTTGCGCACAAAGGTATAACATGCATGTTACAAGATAGTTAAACACATGTTACAATTCGGTTACAAGGAAGGACTAAAAAGGGGGATGTAGAGTATCGAAAGATCGTAAAACAGTAGATAATTAGTTGGATATAAGCTTGTTAATTCGTTGAAACGGTTTGTAGGGAATCATCGTCAACGGGCTTTACTCTAAGGCTCGACAGATTAAGGAGGAGTATTTTTGAAATTATCATTAAACAATTGTGGATATTTCATTGGTGCAGCAAAATTCATTACCTTTGCAAGAAATTATTTAAAATCATGAACCAGCAACAATATCTTCAGTCGCTGATTGAGCAAGGTGAGCACCAGCAACAAGACTTCAAATATAAGATACAGGATGCGGTGAAGTTGGCCAAGTCGGTATCTGCCTTTGCCAATACCGATGGTGGAAGGTTGCTGATTGGAGTCAGAGACGACGGACACATCTCTGGTGTAAAATCGGAAGAGGAAATCTACATGATGCATGCCGCGGCATACAGATATTGTTCGCCCGAAAGCGACATCTCGTTCTCCACTCTCCACGTGGAGAGCAAAAATATCGTCATTGCCACCATTCCGCCGACATCCAATAAACCTCTGCTTGCTGTCGATGAAATGGGCAATAAATGCGCCTACGTCCGCATAAAGGATGAGAATATCGTCGCATCACCCATTCATCTGGAGATGTGGAGGCAGGAGCTGCAACCCAAGAGCATGATGGAATACACGGAAAAGACCCAGCATCTGCTCGCCGTCATCAAAGAACAGCCCAATGAGACCTTGAACAAACTGGTACGTCTCTCGAAAATCAACCGGCATACGGTCATATCTACCCTTGCCAGACTGGTGAGGTATGGTGTCGTCAGATGCAATTATGCTGACGACAGGTTCACTTTTGAAATCGCATGAGAAAGGTAAGTAAAGTTGAAAGCTGGGTATTCCTTCACCCTCGGAAGTAAGATGAGACTTTTATAAGCCTGTTTTTTAGCATCCATCTTAAAAAACTGCAAGCACCGTTGAGTGCTTGCAGTTTTCTTTTCCATCAGCTTGAAGTCTGTTATTGTTGCTGGGCGTTCTTCGTCTTCGGAGCTTCGCCAATCAAATCCATGAACTGGTCGAGCTTAGGTGTGATGATAATCTGTGTGCGGCGGTTGCGTTGCTTGCCGAGTTCCGTATCGTTAGCAACGAGAGGGTTGTACTCTCCGCGCCCACCAGCCGTCAATCGCTTCGGATCGACACCGAAACGGTTTTGCAAGTACTGCGCCACAGATGATGCACGAAGACAAGAAAGGTCCCAGTTGTTGCGGATATTCTTCATCTTCTCGCTCATGGTGTTCACGGGAACATTGTCGGTGTTGCCCTCGATGAGCACTTCGTAGTCCCTATAGTCCATGATGATCTTCGCAATCTTGCTCAAAGTCTCCTCAGCGCGGTCGTTTATCTCATAAGATCCGCTCTTATACAGCATATTATCTGCCAAAGAAATATAGACAACGCCCTTGAGCACCTGCACGTCAACCTCCTTCAGCTCTTCCTTGCTCAAGCTGCGGGTGAGGTTGTTGGTCAAAACAACGTTGAGTGAGTCGCTCTTGCTCTTCACCTCAACCAGATGTCGTATGTATTGGTTGCTCTCATTGATTTGGTCAACTAACTTAGAGATATTCACATTGTTTGAATTTGCATTGTTCAAGCTCTTGTCAAGGCTTCCCTGCAATGCTGCGGCGCTGGCCTTTGCCTGTGCCAACTGGTCTTCAAGGCTCTTGATACGCGCGTTGTTGGCTGCAATAGTTTCCTTTGCACTTTGATATTCGCCAGTCAGACGCTGATTTTCAGTCTGGCAATTCTCCAGGTCCTTCTTGCTTGCACAGCCCGAAAGAAGGATGGCTACGGCAACCAATGTAAAAGTTAAAAGGTTCTTTTTCATATTGTTACTTTCTTTTTATATTATGATATAGCGAATTAAGACTTATGTTTCGACGCATAATGGTTAATTGCACTACACCGAAGGTTTTTCATATTACTCATGGCGATAAGGGTTGCATCAACCCAAGCCCATTTTTTGCAAAGTTATCTAATTGACGTTGAAAAACTACAAAAGAATAATAGCTTTAGGTATTTTTAACCCCAGTTTACCAATCTACCGCATTTTCAGATAAAAACATAACTTCCAATTTATATTTTAACACTTTTAGAGGTTAAAGGTTGGCATTCTTTGGACTCATAATGAAAACGAATAAAGCTTCATTCTCCTCGTCAACACAAAACAATGGATCAATATCGGTTCGCGATATTCCGACAAAGACATAGGGTAAACTTTCCAAGACTATCTTGTTTAATGACTACCCACAAGTTGTTGATTGTCAGTCAAATGAAGAGTTGTATTCTAAAAGGTAAGCTTTTGTACCACAAAAGGTGAGCTTCCGCACCGTAAAAGGTCACGTATTGTCTTTTCCTGAATTCACTTGTCAGATCTGACGATGTATTTCTGTTTTACTTGTCAAATATTTTCTTGTTTACCGAATGACTTGACATTAACATTAT
>QWCE01009361.1_pt1 | contig 16233 bp, 9 predicted proteins | sample 1972531 | NCBI WGS metagenome assembly QWCE01 (sample SAMN09866716, study PRJNA288562) | Human gut metagenome isolate term4_stool, whole genome shotgun sequencing... | reverse complement strand
CCGATCGTTGTACCGGAAGCCGGCGGCAAAGCCGGTCGCCGCCCCCAGCACATCGCTGTGGGAGAAGCCTCCGCAGAAGACGATCATCCGGCACTCCTCTAGCGTTTCGCGACCACTCATCAGGTCGCTCATATGGACATCCCGCACATCGAATCCGGCCAGCCAGAGGGCGTAGGCCATCTCTCGCTCGCCATTGGTCCCCTTGTCGCGGATGATGGCGCAGGTGATGCCGCTCCGCTCCTTCCGATCCCGGCTCTTGCCGTAGTCGGCGAGCGTACGTCTCTGCCCGGGGCGTAGCCGGTAGTCCAGCGGCTGAGCGAGCTGCTCCCTAGCCCTCGACTCGGCGCACTCCTTGGACGCCTGCTCAGGCTCCATAAGGTGCGACGGCGTCTGCCAGGCACGGCGCATCTCATCGATATCTATCTCCTCCTTGCCGATGCGGATCTGCCGCTCCTCGATCGGACTTGCGGCGATGACGGAGGCGACGCCCGCCTCCTCGAGTGACTTCATCACGCCCTCCGGGTCAGCCACCTGGATCAGCACACCGGGATTCTCAGCAAAGAGCACCTCCTCCAGAGGTCCCTCGCTGAGGAGATCGGCGGAGAGCTGCACTCCTCCCTCGGTGCGCGCATAGCACATCTCCAGGAGAGCGGTGACGAGCCCGCCGGCGGACAGGTCGTGGATCGCCAGGATCCTCCCCTCACTGACCAGCTCCTGGATCGCACCGAAGGCGTCAGCAAAGTAGTCCACGTCCACAACGTCGGGCGTGGTGGAGCCCACCTTGCCGAGCGTCTGGTAGAGAGCAGAGCCTCCGAGGTGACGGTTGCAGAAGGAGAAGTCGACGTACAGCACCGCACTCCCCGGGGCGTCCTTCAGCACCGGCAGGGCCACATCCAGTTGGCGGAGAGCGAGACGCTCTCGAGACCCTTCCGTAGGGGTGCTCCGACGATATTGGTCAGCGACTCGGCGATGGCGAGACGGGAACCCGCCTCGGCGGAGATCATCGCTGCCACAGGGGCGTGACCGAGAGCCATCGCCATACCGGCCTCACCCCGATAGTCGAGCGCCACAGCGCCGAGGTCAGAGAGGGGCAGCTGGAGCGGACCGCAGCACTGCTGGCGCGCCACCTTACCGGTGACGGAGCGGTCCACCTTATTCGTCAGCCAGTCCTTGGAGCCGACGCTCTCAAGCCGCTGCACGTCAGCGATGACATCGGCGAGCTTCCGTCCTGCGAGCGGGCTCTTATCGGGATCGGCAAAGGTGGTCTCCCTTGTCTCATCCTCCATGATCGTCTTGGGAGCGGAGCCGAAGAGGTGACTCAGCTGCAGATCCAGCGCCGCCGGTGCGCCTGTCTCCCGGTGGTCAAAGACCAGCTTCCCACTTGCCTTGGCCTCCCCGACGGGATAGAAAGGTGCGCGCTCCCGCTCGGCAATGGCGCGCACGCCCTCGAGGTCCTCCTTATGGATCAGGATGCCCATACGCTCCTGCGACTCGTTGCTCAGGATCTCCTTGTCAGAGAGCGTCGGGTCACCGATCGGTAGACGGTCGATGTCGATCTCACCGCCTGTCTCCTCCACCAGCTCGGAGAGACAATTGAGATGCCCTCCGGCGCCATGGTCATGGATAGATATGATTGGATTGCGCTCCCCCTCCGCCATGGCGCGGATGACGTTGGCGACCCGCTTCTGCATCTCAGGATTGGAGCGCTGGATCGCATTGAGCTCAATCGCGTCGGCGTAGCTGCCGGTATTTACCGACGAGACGGCGCCACCGCCCATACCGATCCGGTAGTTGTCGCCCCCCATCACGACGATGACGTCACCATCCTCGGCGTGCCCCTTCTGCGCATCACGCTTCCGCGCGAGACCGACCCCGCCGGCGAGCATGATCACCTTGTCGAGGCACGCCTTGCCCCCGGCGAGCCGGTCGCGGATCTCGCCGCCGGAGCCGGTGGCTGCACCATTGAAGGGCTCCACGGTGGTGGGGAAGTTGTGCGTCTCGGCCTTCAGTGCCAGCACCGTCTCCGTCTCCTCGGTGCGGTAGAGGTCGGGGCGGTCCATCCGCTCAGGAGCGAAAAACTCCGTCTCCGGTCCCTCCACAAAGGCGACATTATCCGCATAGGCGGAGACGATGCCATTGGGATTGAGCTTACTCGTCTTATCTCCTCATCGGAGAGAGCGAGACCCTCCTCGCTATTGTACTTCCGCAGATCCTCCACCGGCAGGAGGGGAGCCTTCTCGATCTTGGTATCGAAGAGTTCCTCGTCCAGCGTCCCGTACTGCCGCAGCAGCATCCTGTCGTAGGGCACGCCCGGCTCAGCCTCGAGGAAGACCTCCACCCGCTCGACGGAGTCGATGCCGACGGTGTGGGCGATCTCGGTCGCATTGGTACTCCACGGGGTGATCATCTCCGCCCGCGGACCGATGAAGGTACCCGCGAGTGGAGCCTTGACCTCAGTGGCTCCGTCAAAGAGCCAGCCGAGGGTCTTATGATCCTCCTCGGACAGGGGTGCGGCGTGCTGTACGGCATAGACCGTACCGAAGTTGCGGAAAAAAGATATCATATCTCAGTCTCTCTTATGTATAGAAGCGGGTACCTCACCCTCAGCCGCTCGCCTAATGATGCGCGAGCGATCCTCCGGCAAAGCCCATCACAAAGCTACCAAATTCTTTGACTTCACAGCCCCACCCTTCGAAAAAAACCGCCGGATCCTCCACAAGCAGCTCAGCAGGGAGGACTGCAGGCTGGAGGAGAGAGCTGGGTGTCCGACCCGTCCGACCCGTCCGATAAGGATCGGTCTAGCAAGTGGGGAAAATCTATTACCGGGTTTAGTTTCCATCGAGACCGACCACGCAAAAAAAGGGACTCCCCACCCTGAGATTCAGAGTGGGGAGCCCCATCACGCTTTAGTTAAGAGTAATAGACCTATCAGAAGTTATAGGTGGCGCCGGCAACGAAGTGGATCGGTGCGGCGGGGTAGAACCAGGTCCAAGCGCTTCGGGTCACCTTGCCCTGCTCGTCCTTGGAGAAGTAGCCCTCAGCGCCTCCGTAGGTGGAGTACTGAGTATTAAGGAGGTTGATCACCTGACCCTGCAGGTCAATGCGCTGTCCCTTCGGCAGCTCGATGCCGTAATTGACAGTCAGATTGGCGAGGTAGTAGCCCTTGATCTTGCGATCGGCGAGACCGCTGTTGTCGAGGTAGCGGTCACCAACGTAGTTACCGGTGAGGTCGATCATGAGGTTCTTGATCGGCGTCCAGGTGATTGACTGATTGGAGATGATGGAGGGGGCGTCAGCGATCGGCACAGAGGTCTCGTGAACCTCCGTGGGGATCTCATTCCACTCCGCATCGTACATCGTCTCGTAGAAGGTGTAGTCCTGGATCCTATTGCGGGAGAGGGTGATATTAGCTGCGAGACGGAGCTGGGGGAGCGCCTGCCAGTCGGCGCCCATCTCGACGCCGAGACGGTAGCTCTTGGGGACGTTGATCATCAGGTTTTCGCCCACGTCACTCTTCTGACCATTGGGTACGATCTGATCCTTGTAGTGCATGAAGTAGCCATTGACGAAGAGTCCCACACTTCCCCATCTCTGCTCGGTGCCGATCTCGAGGTCGCCCATGTACTCGGGGCGGGGGAGTACGCGCTTGCCGTCCTTGTCGTAGGTGCGACTCTCGGTGAACATCTTACGATTGGGCTCCTTGGCAGCGGTGGCGTAGGAGATGTAGTAGGAGTGGTGGCGGGAGGGGTGGTAGTTGAGTCCCACCTTGGGGAGGATAAAGTTGTACCTCGGAGCGTTGTCGCCGCTGTAGTCGAGGACATCCATCTTGCCGGTCCTGTCGGAGGGCTTGTCGGAGAGTCCGGTCATCGTGGTGCCGACATGGCGGTACATCAGATCGAGATAGCCCATAAGGGTGGAAGTGAAGTCCCACTCACCCTTGACATAAGCGGAGAGGTCGAGGACGGCGGAGGAGTTGCGGTAGTACTCGGCATCGGGATAGTAGGGTCCAAACTCGGTCGCCTGTCCTACCTTGTAGCCATCGACCCAGGGGAGGATCCCGTAGTGGTCGCCCCAGTAGCGGTTGGCGGAGAGTCCGGCATTGATGCGGCCCTTGTCGAGCGTCCAGAGACCATTGGCGATCCCGCCGAGGAAGTGGTTGTCGAGATATTTCTCGCGGATCAGGCTCCCCTTCGTCTTATCACTCATCGGCACGAGGTAGTACTCCCTGTACTTGCGTCCGGAGCGAAACTCCCGGGTGTAGCCCTCGCCACGGGTGTAGTGAAGGGTGACGTCGTAGCTGAAGCGATCTGAGGGATAGTGCTTGAAGATGAGGTAGGTGTGCCCCTGCTTGTAGTTGTCGTTCTGGTCAGGATAGAACTTCTGCTTCGCCACTTCCTTCTCATCCGGATTCATCAGCCCGGCGCTATTGTAGGTGCGTCCAAGCTTCTCCATATCATCCGGAGATATACCATTCCACGCCACCTGAGTCTGCTGGTCGCCGAGGTGATGGATCAGCTGGAAGGAGTAATTGTCTCCGCCGTAGTAGGCCTGCATCAGGTATGAGAGTCCTTTGCTACCGCTTCGATCGACATAGCCATCGCTCGAGGTGCGGGAGAGAGAGCCATTGAGCCGCCAGCCACTGCCGAGGATGCCGCTCGAGAGGTGCACCATATCGCGGCGCATGCCGTAGGAGCCCCAGTAGGTGGAGACGCTACCACCGGCCTCGGCCTCGGGGATGGCGATGCGCATATCCATCGTCGCCCCGAAGGCTCCGGCGCCAAAGGTGGACGACCCGGCACCACGGACGATGACGATATCGGAGAGGCGGCTGCCGAAGTCGGGCATATTGGCCCAGAAGACCGCCTGGCTCTCGGAGTCATTGACCGGGACACCATTGACCGTGATATTGACACGCGAGGGGTCGACGCCACGGATGGAGAAGCCGGTGTAGCCGCCCATCGTACCGGCATCCTGAGTGATCATAAGGGAGGGGGTGCCGCGGAGGAGCGTAGGCACGTCCCAGGCGGTAGTATGGAGCTTCAGCTCAGGGAGCTTGATCGTCTGCTTGGTGACCGGGGTGAGCTGTCCGGGGCGGATGCCGAGGACCTCCACCGCCTCCAGGTCATACTCTCGAGAGATGTCCTGGGCGCTGGCGCCGAGGAGGAGAGCTCCACTGAGAGCTCCGACAGACAGTAGTCTGGTGATGAGATTATTCATGTATCTGCTCATGTAAAATGATAAAGTAAGTGTCACAACTACGGCACTAAGCCCACAGGGTATGGACAGGTTCGGAGGGTCTGCTCTCAGCCTGCCCTTGCGGACAGGCACCCCTAGGCGAAGGCAACAAGACTTCTCTCATTGCGAGTGCAAAGGTAGTTATTATTTCCTAAAGTCGCCCTTCTGATCTCTGTCCTCAATTCCGCAGGCTGGAGATTTGTTGCCATCGTCCGGTAATTAATACCTGCTTTTTCTTGTATCCCGACTTTCTGGCAGACCAAAGTCGGTTCATCCGACATTACGCGTGATGGAGCAGTCGTGGAGAGAGAATAGACGGAGCGTAAAGTTGTAGTAGTCATCTCTATATCCGTAAGCGTTTCTCTTCATTACTTTGATCTTATTATTGATGCCTTCGACCTTTGCTGTAGAGAGCTTTCCATGATACCATGCGAGGCTCTCCCTCTTCGCTGCAGAAATGGTGTTTGCGAGTGTATACCTGCCTGAAATCCTCCTTGAGATAATAAGCCTGCGAGAGGGGTTTGTTGACTTCGAGGGCTAATTGTAGCTTGGACATTCCGCTATGATTTACATTACTCTCTGAGTTTGCCAGGAGTAAAAAACCGAGATCCCTTTATGAGCCTGCTGACGCCCTCTTTCCTCACACGCTTCCAGAATTCATTTTGCGAGTTTGTGTGTATAGCGACGATTTCCGGACACGAAGCGTACCTTCTAACACCCATTGTGACCGCACTTATTGCACTTGTAGCGCCGCACCTTCATATTCAGGAAAAGCTGCGTGCTACCTATAAGGACGGTCTGAATTCTACGGCGTCGTGAGCCGTTTTTCACACACATACTCTCCACGGTGAGGGCATCTGCGCATGGGCTTGGCATACAGGACATCCAGGACAATTTCGCTACCTTTGTAGTGGGTTACGGTACACTCTAGACCTTTTAGCCCTAGACCATTGTATAGAAAACTGGTATCCATTGTAACTGTGAGCAGTTACATTCATTCATTTTACAATTATACTGGATTTACAGTTTTCTTTGTTCTTCACAGTTCGTAATCATCACTATAAACTACGTCACCGAATTATCATGCGGATTTCATCCCGCAAGATGGGGGGTATAGCGACTTCCGCACCACACACGTCAGACCGTCCGCACACGCTCATCGCGCAGAATATAGGATGAAACTCTTTTTGTACCTCTCTCGGTTCGGCCAAGACGAATTGGTAGCTCCATGTGACATTTTCTGGTAGTGTTGGCAGAGTATGAATAAAAGTTAGAGCCCCCTGTGGATAGGTACTCAGTTTGTTCGTCTGCCTTCTTTACTACCGACAAGTGGTGCAACTCTTGATGATTGATGCCGATTTGTATCCCAATGAGTTCTTTATTGTTAGGCCTGAAGAGGAATTTTTTTATCTATATTTGCATTATAGCTACACAATTGTGTGTAACTGCTAATTAGTATCCTTTTATAGATCAAGCCAGAACACTCGCAATGAAGAGATCAATCCATTCCTCAGCTAAGAGGTGCGAGCGACCCCGGTGGATGGTGGGCGATGATCAGGGAGAGCCCCTGATCGGCGCACGCGTCAGCCTCGTGGAGAATACCTCCAAGGGCACCATGACCGACATCGACGGAGCCTTCCGTCTCCCGGGCGTCCAGCTCGGTCAGACGGCTGAGGTCGCCTTTGTCGGCTACAAGACTCAGCGCATCAAGCTCCAGAGCAAGGACGCGCTCCACATCACCCTCCTCCCCGACGACGAGCTCCTCGACGAGGTGGTGGTGACCGCCTTTGGTACGGGGCAGAAGAAAGCCTCCATCGTGGGCTCGGTACAGACCGTCCGCCCCGGAGAGCTCAAGGTCCCGGCGACCAATCTCTCCACCTCCTTTGCCGGACGTCTCGCCGGTGTGATCTCCGTACAGCGGTCCGGTGCTCCCGGTGCCGACGGGGCAGACTTCTGGATCCGAGGGATCTCGTCTGTCAATCAGTCCTCGCCGCTCATCATCCTCGATGGAGTGCAGGTGTCAGCCGGTGACCTCAACGCTCTTGACCCGGAGGTGATCGAGGGCTTCTCGATCCTCAAGGACGCGACCGCCACAGCGCTCTACGGATCCCGCGGAGCCAATGGTGTCGTCATCGTGACCACCAAGACGGGAGCCAATCTGGACAAGCCGGTCATCAATGTCCGCCTTGAGGGGTATATGAATACCCCGACGAGTGTACCACAGTTTGTCGACGGTGTCAGCTATATGCACCTCTACAACGAGGCGCTCGGCAATCTCTCTACCGGCAACCTCCCCTATCCGACAGACAAGATCAAGGGGACGGAGCAGAGGCTCGATCCCTATGCCTTCCCCAACGTCATGTGGTACGACGAGCTCTTCCGCAAGGCGGCATTCAATCAGAAGGCCAATCTTAACGTCCGTGGTGGTAGCAAGAAGCTTAATTACTTCATGTCCGTCACCGCTGACCACCAGACCGGTATGCTTAAGCCTGTCAGCAAGGACTTCTACGACTACAATAATGAGCTGCAGTACATGCGGTATGCCTTCCAGAATAACGTCGAGCTCAATCTCTCTGAGACGACAAAGGTGGCACTCCGCCTCAATGCCCAGATTGGCTCTTCTCGCAGTCCACGTGAGAGCGTAGGGGATATCTTCGGTGCCGTAATCAACTCTAACCCTGTCGATTTCCCGATCCGCTTTGCACCCGATGAGATCACCCCTTACATCAAGTGGGGTACCATAAAGGTGGGACCGGCACAGATCCCCAACCCTATGGCCAATGCAGTCTCTGGGTATAATGATAACTTCAACTCTACCGTGATCGTTAATTTTGAGTTCAATCAGGATCTCAAGATGATTACGGAGGGGCTTCGCCTGACGGCGCTTGCGTCTTTCAAGAACTGGTCTCAGACCGTCGCCGGACGCTACCGGGATCACAATTTCTTTGAGCTCAATAACTATAAGCTACAGGACGACGGTACCTATCTCGTCACCCCCAAGCTCGTCGGCTCGGAGAATAACACCGACATGAAGTCTGCCGGTGGGACCAATGGTGACCGTACCATCTACTTCCATACCATGCTCCTGTGGGATCGTACCTTCGGTGATCATGCACTGGGTGCGATGCTGAATTACAATCAGGAAGAGTACTCCACCAACGTCACCAACGACAACATCCTCAATAACCTCCCCCGTCGCAAGCAGGGAGTCGCCGGTCGTGTCACCTATGCCTATGCCAATAGGTATATCCTGGAGGCCAACTTCGGCTACAATGGATCAGAGAACTTCGCTAAGGGGCACCGCTTCGGCTTCTTCCCCTCCGTCGCTCTCGGATACAATATCTCCGAGGAGAGCTTCTGGGAGCCGATCAAAGACTACATCCCGCTCCTCAAGCTACGTGGCTCCTATGGTCTGGTAGGAAACGACCGGATCGGAGGAGACCGATTTGTCTACATGGAGGATATCAATCTCAGCCACGGTGATCGAGGCTATACCACCGGCATCAATCAGGACTACTCCCTCAGCGGACCGAAGTACAATCGCTTCGGCAACCCCGGCATCACCTGGGAGGTGGGCGAGAAGCTCAATGTCGGATTTGACCTGCAGATCCTGAAGCCTCTCCGACTCAATGTCGACTTCTTCCGCGAGTATCGCCGCAATGTCTTCCAGCAGCGTGGGGCTGTGCCCTCCTATATGGGTACCGCCGATACCAAGATCTACGGTAACCTCGCCGAGATCAGCAATAAGGGTGTCGACCTCTCTCTCGAGTACAATCAGCAGATCAATAAGGACTTCTTCATCAACCTCAGAGGTACCTTTACCTACGCTAAGAATAACGTCGAGAAGTGGGATGAGCCTGCCTTCATGGAGTATCCCGAGCTCTCCAATGTCGGACACAGCCTCAATACCTACCTGGCCCTGGAGGCAGAGCGACTCTTCGTCGACAAGGCTGAGGTGCTCAACAGATCATCTACGGCTTTGGTACCAATATGCGCTACCGCAGTGTGGACTTCGGCATCTTCTTCCAGGGAGCTGCGCAGACCTCTATGATGCTCGGTGGCTTCCATCCCTTCGGCACGCAGTACAATCGTAATGTCCTGCAGTTTATTGCAGACGATCACTGGAGTCCGGACAATCAGAATGTCTATGCCAAGTATCCCCGTCTCACCAAGATGGACATGACCAATAATACTCAGGCCTCCTCCTACTGGCTGCGTGACGGATCCTTCCTCAAGCTCAAGAATATCGAGCTGGGCTACAACTTCCGTAACGCTCGCCTCTACCTCTCCGGCATGAATGTCCTGACCTTCTCCAAATTTAAGCTCTGGGACCCAGAGCGAGGCGGAGGTAATGGTCTCTCCTATCCTACGCAGCGGACGTTTAACGTAGGTCTTCAGATGACGTTCTAATCACCTATCTGACTACACTGACAATGAAAAATATACTTAGATCTAAGCACCTTATCGGGACTCTCCTCTCGCTGCTACTGCTGGGGACGGCGCTCTCGTCGTGCCGCTACCTCGACATTGTCCCCGATGGGACGGCAACGAATGAGGATGCCTTCAAGAACCCGATGGCGGCCAAGAAGTACCTCTATTCTTGCTACGGCTTTATCCCGAAGCCCTCGAGCGGTACAGGATCCATGGACTTCCTCTCGGGTGATGAGGTGGTTACCTCCTTTGCCCACGAGACACCAAATAAGTTTAATGAGGGGCTCTACACCTCCACGAATCCTATTCTCTCGTACTGGAATCAGCTTTTCGAGGGGATCCGCTACTGCTACACCTTGATCGATAATGTGGACCAGGTCCCCAATATCGACAAGCAGACGGCTGAGGACTACAAGGCTCAGGCCACCTTCCTCATCGGGTACTATCACTACCTCTTGATGCAGAATTATGGTCCGGTCATCCTGATCACCGGCGTCGAGGATGTGAATGCCAAGGCGGAGGACTTCAAGCCTCGCTCTACGATGGATGAGTGTGTGGACTTTGTGGTGAAGAAGCTGGACGATGCCGCCGGCCGCCTGCCGGAGCGCAGAGAGGGCGATGACTATGGTCTCGCCACCAAGGCTGCAGCCAAGGCGATCAAGGCTAAGCTCCTCGTGATGGCTGCTTCGCCTCTCTTCAATGGCTATCAAGATGTCGCCGGTCTCAAGAATCCCGATGGCACTGCGCTCTTCCCTCAGTCCTTCGACCAGACCAAGTGGGACAAGGCTTATACTGCCGCTGTGGATGCGGTGCAGGCTGCCGAGGCTGCCGGCCACAAGCTCTATGTAGCACAGGAGGGCACGCTCGCCAATATCAAGGAGCCACAGGATCCGGTACAGCGCTCACTCCGCCTCTCTCTCCTCGACCGGGATATGTCCACCGAGACAGTCTGGGGCGATACCCGCGGACAGGGATACTATGACATCCAGTCCAAGTCTGCACCTTGGTCGCATAATGCCAGTAACAACTGGCTCGCCTGGGGCGGTGTCTGCCCGACTCTTGCGATGATGGAGCGCTTCTATACCGCCAATGGTCTCCCCCTGGCGGAGGATCCGACCTTTGCCCCTGAGGCCGACTGGTGGACGCTGATGGAGGCACCCGAGGGCTATGAGAATGCTGAGGGACAGATCCCCAACTTCCTCTACAATCGTGAGCCAAGGCTCTATGCCTGGACCACCTTCCACAATGGCTACTATGAGGTCGCAGGTACCATCTCCGGTACCAATTATGCCAAGGAGTACCACCGCGGCAAGGATGGTGCTAAGTTGGTGATGAAGCTTCGTCTCAACGACATCTCCGGTCGTCAGGCAGGGGAGTCCAAGCCGCGCGACAACGACTACTCTCCCGGTGGCTTCCTCAATAAGCGTCTCGTACACCCGCTGATGACCCCATCTAAGGGCAAGTACGATAATTACATCCACCCCATCGTGACCCTCGCCGACCTCTATCTCCTCGCTGCTGAGTCTGCCGTGGAGACCGGTAAGCTCGCTGAGGCGAAGAGCTATCTCGACAAGATCCGCAAGCGTGCCGGCATCCCCTCTGTCGATCAGGCATGGGCTAAGGCTAAGCATCCCGAGAAGGCTCAGACCAAGGAGGGTATGCGTGAGATCGCCCGCCAGGAGCGAATGATCGAGATGTACCTCCTCAATCAGAACTTCTGGGATATGCGCCGCTGGCTCCTCGCAGAGAAGTACTTCTCTGTCAGCCCCTCCGGTATGAATATCATGGCCGACGATCTACAGCTCTATACCAGACCCACCGTCCTCTCGGATGTCCGTCGTCGCTTCGTCGCTCCGACCAACTATCTCATGCCCTTCCCGCAGGGTGAGATCAATACTAACGCTAAGCTCGTCCAGAACCCTGGCTACTAATCCATAGTCAAAGAGTACATAAAGATATGAAACTAAAGTATAGCCTATGCGCTCTCGCTCTGATGGGGCTTGTCTCTGCCTGCGACACACCCATGGGCATAGAGAAGCCTGAGGGGAGCATTACTCCCGGGACGATCAGCAATGTCCGGGTGGATAACTCCACCCCCGGTCATCTCGTCCTCCGCTGGGACAAGAGTGTCCCGGAGGGAACAGACCTCCTCTATGTGCGCGCTGAGTATCACGATCCGTACTACAAGAAGGACATGGTCCGTCTCGGCAGCGCTCACGGGGACTCTATCCTGATCCCCAATACCTATGTTGCCGGTGGTGAGTATTCCTTTAAGCTCACCCCCGTCAGCTCTACGCTCAGCGAGGGTGCTCCTACGACAGTAGCCGGCACCTCCTCGCCGGTCGAGCCTGTCCGTACCCCCTCCGAGAAGGGAGAGGAGCTCAAGCTTACCCTCGACGACATTGCCACGAATGCTCAGGAGCCCAATGAGGGACCCATTGCCAATGCGATTGATCGCAATAAGGACAGCTTCTTCCACACTCTCTGGAGCCATGGAATATCGGAGCATCACAACTTCCAATTCCGTGTCACAAAGCCCTGTGTTGGAGTGGTCATCACGATCAATCCAAGGCACAACGGGACCGGCTCCCTCGGTGATGTGCCTCAGGAGGTGCTTCTCTTTGCCTCCAAGGATGGCAACGACTGGACGCCCCTCCCCGGTGAGTACAGCTTCCCGAAGCCTAACGATCAGGATCAGGACGTGACCCTCTACCGCACGGATGGCGGTCGCTCCGCAGGAGAGCTGAGTAGCCAGGCTATTCCACTGCCGGAGGGTACGCAGTATGTCCGCTTCGACAACGTGAAGAATTACAAGGGCTCCGCTTTCTTTAATTTCTCCGAGATCTACGTCTACGAGGCTATCTTCAAGGTCTATGACCGTGAAGCAGAGGGCAAGGCGGTGATCGACGGTAAGGCTGAGCCGGTGCCCAATGCCAAGTAACATGATCTGAGGAGCAGTGCTCCTCGATCTCCAGATGACTCGAGGCGTCTCCGGTGGTAGGTCTGTCTTACGACAGTTCCCCCGGGGGCGCCTCCTTTTTTACATTGATCTACACTACTTATGCGTCAAATACAGATAAGCCACCTGTGGTCAGCTCTACTGGCACTCCTGCTCCTGCTGCCCGGGTGCAAGCAGGGCAGCAGGGATCCCGACAGCCCCTCCGTAGCGCCTACGATCACCCTCTCCAAGTCGGAGCTGCTGATGCCCGGTCGTCAGTTTACAGATGAGGTCTCCCTCGCCACCACCGGCACCTCCATCACTGCCGAGGTGCCTGCCGAGGCGCGCGACTGGCTCTCTGCCGCAGTTACTAAGAGCAGTATCAAGATCACCGTCAAGGCTAATCCCACCGAGAGCGAGAGACGTGCGGTCGTGATCCTCTCTGCTCAGTCGGCAAGGGCGAGACTCACGGTAGTACAGGCCTCCATGGAGCCCTCTGTTGTCTCTGCTGAGAGTGCCTTCACGATACCGGGTAAGTCGACCGAGGACTTCCGTATCCCGGTGATCGCCAATGTCCCCTTTGAGGTCTACATACCGGATGACGTCTCGTGGATAGTCTATAGAGGGGAGGCGCCACAGACCCGCACGCTTGTGGAGGTGGAGAAGGGCGAGCGCACGCTGCTCTTTGCCACCACTAAGAACGAGTCGACGGAGCCTCGTCAGGCTACCATCACCTTCCGTACCAAGGACGGAGGCAAGACCCTCTCCATCATCTCCGTCACACAGACCCCATTCGGGGAGTACGACGGTCACTACGAGGGAGTCCTTGAGGACGACATCAAGCACACCCCGTCACGTGCTACTGCCTCCAATCCCGGTCAGTCTCCTGACGTGATCGAGAGATCATTTGATGGCGACTACGCCACCATCTACCACTCTACTTGGGCCAATGGTGCGGCAGATTACTTCCCCATCACGGTCGAGTACTTCTTTGACGGCACACACCCGGACATCGATTACATAGTCTACCACCCACGCAAGAGCGGTAACGACAATGGTAATCTCCGTGAGATAGAGCTCTGGACTCGTCACGGAGGCTCGGCGGACTATGTCCTCGAGAGGACGCTTGACTGTGGAGGGACTAAGACGCCCACCCGCATCGACTTCCCCGAGACCCTTACGGGAGTAGAGGCGGTGAAGTTTGTCATCCTCTCCGGAGCAGGAGACGGTCAGGGCTTCGCAGCCATATCGGAGATGGAGTTTTATGAGAAGAGTGGCGCCAATCGTCTTCCGGAGGGTGTCTTCACCGACGAGACCCTCTCAGCCCTGCGACCTGGGGTCACGGAGGAGCAGATCTCGCAGATCACTAATCCCCTCTACCACGATATCGCACTTCACCTCTTCCGGGGAAATTACCCGATCGACCTCCGCGTCCGCGACTATCGCGCCTGGCCCGATCCTCACGTCCTGGCCCGACGAAATAAGAATAATCCGCTCAATCTCCTCGACAATCCTACCGGCATCTCCGTCAAGGTGGGAGAGGAGATCTGTCTCTTTGTCGGCAAGACAGAGGGGCGAAAGGTTTCTCTCCGGCTGATCGACTTCGACAAGCCGGGTGGTGACGGATATGGCAGTCAGAGCACATTCCCCTTAATCGAGGGAGCGAATAAGATCATCGCACCCACCAAGGGGCAGCTCTACATACTCTATCACGAGGAGGACTACCGGTCAGCCCCTGCGATCCGGATCCATCTCGCCACAGGTAGGGCACAGGGCTTTTACGACAGTACGCAACACTCTGTGGCGGACTACGAGCGGATGCTCTCTGCCGCACCGTCAGACGGATTCTTTGATATCGTCGGCGAGCGGGCACACCTGATCTTCCCCGTCTCGGAGTATCGCCGCTATGCTGCGGGCGAGAAGGGGAAGCGCCTCATCGACCTCTACGATGATCTCGTGCGACGTGAGGAGACCTTCCAGGGGCACTACAAGTATGACCGTGCCAACGTCAATCGGGCACTCTTCCACGTCATGTATCACGCATATATGTATGCTACGTGGTACCGCACAGCTTACAATGTCACCACCCTTGGCAATGTACTTGATCCCGATGAACTGAAGAAGTCCCCCTGGGGTCCCGCTCATGAGATGGGTCACTGCCTGCAGGTGAGACCTAACCTCCTATGGGTCGGTATGACTGAGGTGACCAATAACCTGCAGTCGCTCAATATCCAGACGGCCTGGTGCGATGGACAATCCCGTATCCAGCAGGAGTCGATGAGAGGAGAGGGTGGCTACTTCAATCGGTACGACAAGGCTTATGCCCTCGCTCACGTCACCGGGCGACCCTTCTGTCGTATCGGTGATGTCTTCTGCAACCTTGTCCCCTTCTGGCAGCTGCAGCTCTACTACTCCGAAGTCAAGGGGCAAAAGGAGGTCTATATGGACATCTATGAGAAGATGCGCCGTGCCACCATCCCGATGATGGACGGCAGCGAGGTGGCTCCCGAGGCTGCCTCTCAGGAAGAGGTGATCACCGACCCGGATAAGTCCACGTCTCCCACCCGTGTGCTACGCGCTGATGGGGGGCATGTACAGGATAATGGCCTGCTCCAGCTCCGCTTCTACAAGCAGGTATGTGAGGTGGTGGGAGAGGACCTTACCGACTTCTTTGACTTCTGGGGCTTCTTCCGTACCTGTGATGAGGTCATCGATGACTATGGTGAGCAGAGACTTCGGATTACCGATGAGATGGTACATAAAGTACAGGATGAGGTGAAGGCCCTCGGTCTCCCCAAGCCTGCCATGCCCCTGCAGTACATTTCGGATGGCAATTGGCAGGTCTATAGGGACCGGAAGCCTCTTGTGGTAGGTTCGAAGGGTCAGATTGTCGATGGAGGGAAGACCTTTACCCTCCCGTCAGACTGGAAGAATTATGTCGTCATTGAGATCTTTGATCCCGACGATAAACTGATCGGCTTTGCCAATAACCCGGAGAAGATAGCGATCTCAGGGAGCTCGTCCATGACGACCGACTGCAAGGTCTTCGTCGTAGACTTTGCCGGCAGACGGACTTCTGTGCCACTGAAGTAATGTCCTATGTCTTGTGGACGTTTTAGAGAGCATTCTTCACTTGGTGAAGCATAGAATAGGTTTACTCTCGGACGTGACACCAACCCCTGGGACTAACATCCTCCTGCTTGGGAGATGCCACCGTGACACCTCCCATAGCACGGCGGTGAGACGGCGGAGGTGCATATAGGAGATGGTTAGTACAGTGAGGAGACAATAGGAGACTCTACGAGACCTTGCCCCCCGCTGCGGTGGTACCTTTGCAGCACCATACATCGTCCGGTCAGTCATGATAGGAGCATCTCAAGGTCAGCTCGCATCAGAGGTGCGATCCTCAGAGGGTGTCTCGCCCGATGGGTTTCGGAACCATCGAGGCGGGGGCGGCTTTTTTATTCTTTTAGCAGAAATGGCTATATTTGTGGGTGATGGTGCGATCACGGCACCAGTACCGAGTGGATAGTAACACCTTATCAATACGATTTCGTATGAAAAAAATTGTAACCCTCTTAGCAGGCATTGCATGTATGAGCCTGATAGGCATTACCGGATGCGACTCC
>QWCE01003737.1_pt1 | contig 16240 bp, 17 predicted proteins | sample 1972531 | NCBI WGS metagenome assembly QWCE01 (sample SAMN09866716, study PRJNA288562) | Human gut metagenome isolate term4_stool, whole genome shotgun sequencing... | reverse complement strand
AAGGAGGAAAAGTATGGAAATTATATTGAAAGAAGACGTAGTAAACTTGGGTTATAAGAATGACATCGTAACTGTTAAGTCTGGTTATGGTCGTAATTACTTGATCCCCACCGGAAAAGCTGTTATTGCTTCTCCTTCTGCAAAGAAAATGTTGGCTGAAGAACTGAAACAGCGTGCTCACAAACTTGAGAAAATCAAGAAAGATGCTGAAGCACTGGCTGCTAAGTTGGAAGGTGTATCTTTGACTATTGCTACAAAGGTTAGCTCAACCGGTACTATCTTCGGTTCTGTTGGTAACATCCAGATCGCTGAGGAATTGGCTAAGTTGGGTCACGAAATCGACAGAAAGATCATCGTTGTAAAAGACGCTGTAAAAGAAGTTGGTTCTTATAAAGCTATCGTTAAACTGCACAAAGAAGTTTCTGTAGAAATTCCTTTTGAAGTAGTAGCTGAATAAGCCTATCATATGACATTGAGAAGGGACATTCCAAAACGGGATGTCCTTTTTTTTTGAGAGATTATTGGGAGAGTGTCTTTGTTTATAAATAAAGAGATACCCGGCAGAGGTGCCCAGTGTTGAAGAAGGTAAACGACTTCCGTAATGGAAAGGTACGGATATAAAAAAAGTCTGTACGTGCTTTTGCACGGCAGACTTTCAATTCTCTCTAATGTTGTTCGAGATTATTCAGCTACAACTGCTTCAGTTGCAGTAGAGTCAGTTGCTGTAGTATCAGCTACCTGAGCTGCTGCTTCAGCTGCAGCTGCTTCAACTGCTGCGATAGAGTCAGCGATACGGATAGAATCTGCAGTTGCTTTTTCAGCGTCAGCTGCTTTGTTACCACAAGATGCGAATGATACTGCTGCGATAGCTACGAACATCAAAACTAATTTTTTCATTTTCTTTGCTTTTTAAATCTGTAATACAATCAATTGCTTATTAAAACGATGCAAAGGTATGTACTTTTTGCATATGTTGTACTCCTAAACCCAACTTTTTTTTATTTTTTTTTTAGAAGAATGTTTCATTATGTTTTTTTGTATGTTTTAAAACATATCTAATCTTCTGCTATACTGTTATATAGATAGCGTTTGATACTTCTTTTCGGAGTCTTCTCAAACTCAGTGGGGTAGAGTTGAATCTGGCTTACTTTTTCGTAGACTGCCACGCTATTATTCAAATTCTTCAGGTTTTCGTCCATAATCGTTTTCAGGTTATCTTCGTGGTTGAGTCCTAAAGAATCCAGCGCTTCATAATCGGCATATACCAAGGCAACCAGTTTCTTGTTTCGTTCTATGATAAGACTTTCGAGAATGAAAGGCAGATTATTAAGTTTAGCCTCAATTTCTTCGGGGAAGATGTTCTGTCCGCTCGAACTGAGTATCATCGTCTTCAGGCGGCCGCGGATGAAAATATTACCTTCATCGTCCATAGTGCCCAAGTCCCCGGTGCGCAACCAACCGTCTTTAGTGAAAACTTCGCGGGTGGCTTCCGGATTTTTATAATATCCCGTCATTACGTTTTCTCCACGCACTTGTATTTCTCCGGTACCGGCTTCCGGATTCTCCTTATAAATACGGGCTTCCATGATATCGAGTATTTTACCTGATGAGGAAGGGACGAATTTATCCCAGGGAGCATAACTGATGAGCGGCCCACATTCCGTCATGCCGTAGCCAATGGTGAAAGGGAACTTGATTTTATGGAAAAACTCTTCTACTTCCGGGTTCATAGCGGCTCCGCCGATAATAATTTCCTTGAAACGTCCTCCAAGGGCATCGATCAGCTTCTTGCGAATCTGTCCGTATATCTGGCTGTCGAGAAGGGGGATGCTCAACGCCCATTTCATGCCTTTCTTGCTGATGATGGGTTGGATTACATTTTTATAGATCTTCTCGATGACAAGCGGTACTGTGATAATCAGGTTGGGTTTGACCTCTTCGAAAGCTTTCATTATGATTTTGGGGGAGGGAACTTTGCCAAGCAGAGTTACGTGCGTGCCAACTGCCGTAGCCGTCAGAAAGTCGAAAGCACATCCGTAAGCATGGGCAAGTGGGAGGAAAGAGAGCACTTTATCACCTTTTTTTAGCAATTCCGTTCGGATACCGAAAGTCACATTACCGGCCAGGTTGTTGCCGGTCAGCATTACCCCTTTACTGAATCCGGTAGTGCCGGAGGTATAATTCAGTAACATAACCTTGTCGTTGGACAAGGTGGTGTAAAGGACATCTTCTTTTTGGAATCCTTTCGGGTAAGTTTCTTCCATGCACTGATTGATATGTTTCAGGAACTTCTGAACCGTTTCGCCGTCGCGTTGGTGCAGACAACGGAAGTCTGTCAGTGAAAAGACGGCACGGATGCCGGTCAGTCGTTCTTCTTCCAAAGTTTCCCAGATGGTGTCGCTGGTGAAAAGGAAGACAGATTCAGAATGATTTACGATATGGTGTACATCATTCGGATTGAAGTCTTGCAAGATAGGTACTACGATGGCCCCGTAGGTAATGGTCGCCATGTAGGCGATGCACCAACGGGCATTATTTTTTCCGATGACTGCGATTTTATCTCCCCGGCGCAAACTACAGTGCTTGAAAAGCAAATGAAGTTTGGCTATTTCTTCGGCTACTTCACCGTAAGTATAACTTTCCGGTTCACCATAATTGGTGTAGCAGGGCAAATCCCAGTTTTCACGGAAACTATTTTCGTAGAGTTTTATAAAGTTTTCTTTTATCATTGCACGTTTTTTGAAGATTTGTGCAAAAGTAGGTATAAACTTTCAGAATAGAAAACCTCTAACTCCTTTTAACTCCTTCTGCATCTTTACTCCTAATAATAATGTGTAACTTTGTACCGAATATGCGTTTTTACAGATTATGATAGATACCACTGTATTTCAAGATAAGACAGCCGTTTACTATACTTTAGGCTGCAAGCTGAATTTCTCAGAGACTTCGACGATTGGTAAAATCCTGCGTGAGGCAGGTGTGCGTACGGCCCGGAAAGGTGAAAAGGCTGACCTTTGCATTGTCAATACCTGTTCGGTGACCGAGATGGCGGACAAGAAGTGCCGTCAGGCTATTCACCGCCTGGTGAAACAACATCCCGGTGCGTTTGTGGTGGTGACAGGTTGCTATGCCCAGCTGAAACCCGGTGATGTGGCAAAGATAGAGGGAGTGGACGTTGTGCTTGGTGCGGAACAAAAGAAAGACCTGCTTCAATACCTGGGCGACTTGCATAAACACGAAGGAGGAGAGGCTTATACAACCGCAACGAAAGATATCCGTTCCTTTGCCCCGTCTTGTTCAAGAGGTGACCGTACCCGCTTTTTCCTGAAAGTACAGGATGGGTGCGATTACTTTTGTTCTTACTGTACCATTCCTTTTGCCCGTGGACGGAGTCGCAACGGGACTGTCGCATCTTTGGTGGAGCAGGCACGGCAGGCTGCTGCCGAAGGTGGGAAAGAGATTGTGCTGACGGGAGTCAATATCGGAGATTTCGGAAAGTCCACCGGTGAGACTTTCTTCGATTTGGTGAAAGCACTCGATCAGGTAGAAGGCATTGAGCGTTATCGCATCTCTTCCATTGAACCCAATCTGCTGACGGACGAGATTATAGAATATGTGTCCACCTCCCGCAGCTTCATGCCTCATTTCCATATCCCTTTGCAGTCCGGTTGCGATGAAGTGCTCCAGTTGATGCGCCGTCGGTATGGAACGGAACTTTTTGCTTCGAAGATTGCAAAGATAAAAGAGGTGATGCCTGATGCGTTTATCGGCGTGGACGTAATTGTGGGTACACGTGGCGAAACCGACGAGTATTTTGAGAAAGCCTATGAATTTATTTCCGGACTGGATATCACGCAATTGCATGTGTTCAGTTATTCGGAACGTCCCGGTACCCAGGCACTGAAGATAGACCATGTGGTGACTCCTGAGGCGAAGCATCAGCGAAGCCAGCGTTTGCTTGCGTTGTCGGATGGGAAAACGAAGGACTTCTATGCCCGTCATATCGGCCAGACTATGCCTGTCCTGATGGAGAAGCCTAAGGCAGGAGCGCCTATGCACGGCTTTACGGCAAACTACATTCGTGTAGAGGTGGAAAGTGACCCGGCATTGGATAATCAAGTAGTAAATGTTCTCTTGGGAGATTTTAACGAAGATGGCACTGCACTGAAAGGAACTATAACACAATAAACATGAAATCGAAACTTCTTTATTTGTTAACCTATGTGGGGATGTGGCTTTTGGCTATTCTTCCGTTTCCGGTGTTGTATGCCCTGTCCGATTTTATTTACTTCTGGTTGTACCACGTGATTGGTTACCGGAGAAAGGTGGTGGGTACCAATCTGAAGAACTCTTTTCCGGAGAAGTCGGCAGCAGAATTGAAGGCCATTGAACGTAAGTTCTATCATTACCTTTGCGACTATATGCTCGAAGATGTGAAAATGTTGCGCATGTCCGAGAAAGAGCTTTGCAAACGTATGACTTACGAAAACAAGGAAGCTTATCTCCGGATGATTGACGAACGGGGCGGGATTGTCCTGCTGATCCCCCACTATGCTAATTTTGAATGGATTACGGGGATGGGAATGATTATGCGTCCCGGCGATGTACCTGTACAGGTATACAAACCTTTGAAAGATGTTTATCTGGATGGTCTTTTCAAGTACATCCGCAGCCGCTTCGGAGGGTACAACGTGCCGAAGCACTCCACCGCCCGCGAAGTGATCAGGCTGAGACGTGACGGCAAGAAGATGGCTATCGGACTGATTACCGACCAATCGCCCAATATGAACGAGGCGCACCATTGGACTACTTTTTTGAATCAGGACACGGTGTTCATGGATGGTGCCGAGCGCATTGCCAAGATGATGGACTTTCCGGTTTTCTATTGTGAGTTGCGCAAGGAGCGGAGAGGGTATTGCCGCGTAGAGTTCGATCTGGTCACTGATCGTCCGAAAGAAACCACCGATGGTGAGATTACCGAAATCTTTGCCCGCAGATTGGAGCAGACCATCCGGAAGGAACCTGCTTACTGGCTTTGGTCACATAAGCGCTGGAAGCTGAAACGCCCCGAAAAGAAAGATGAATAAGATATCTGTCGTTATATTGAACTGGAACGGTTGCGAAATGCTCCGTTCGTTTCTTCCCTCCGTACTCCGGCATTCCGAGGCGGAAGGTGTGGAAGTTTGTGTGGCTGATAATGGTTCTACAGATCAGTCGGTAGAGATGCTGCGGCACGAGTTCCCTTCGGTTCGCCAGATTCTGCTGGATGAAAATCATGGTTTTGCCGACGGTTATAACTTTGCCCTCCAACAGGTGGAAGCCGAATATGTAGTTCTGCTGAATTCTGATGTAGAAGTAACAGAGCACTGGCTGCAACCGATGGCTGATTATTTGGATACCCATCCGGAGGTTGCTGCCTGCCAGCCTAAGATACTCAGTTGGCGACAAAAGGACCTGTTTGAATATGCCGGCGCTTCCGGCGGATTCATCGACCGTTATGGTTATCCGTTTTGCCGGGGACGGGTGATGGGAGTGGTCGAGGCGGATAAAGGACAATATGATACAGTATTCCCCGTGTTCTGGGCTACCGGTGCCGCCCTGTTCATTCGTCTGGCAGATTATCGTGAGGCAGGCGGGCTTGACGGGCGTTTCTTTGCCCATATGGAAGAGATAGACCTTTGCTGGAGGCTTCGTGCCCGTGGACGGGGGATTGTATGCATTCCTCAAAGTACGGTGTATCATGTAGGAGGGGCCACATTGAAAAAAGAGAATCCGCATAAAACCTTCCTCAACTTTCGTAATAATCTTGTCATGCTCTATAAGAATCTTCCGGATGAAGAGTTGCCCGGAGTGATGCGGGTACGTTGCTGGCTCGATTACATTGCGGCAGCTACGTTTGTTCTTAAAGGACAGCTGCCCAACGCAAAGGCCGTTCTCCATGCCCGTCGTGAATTTAAACAATTGCGCGATAGCTTCCGGGATGCAAGAATGGAGAATCTCAGAAAAACTTCCTCACACTTTATTCCCGAACGGATAAAAAGTAGTATCTTAGTGCAGTTCTATGTGAAAGGGCGGAAGTTCTTTTCGCAATTACCAGATTTTAAAGGATAACGTTATGGAAAAACTAATTCGAAGAATCGGGCTGGTAGCACACGATGCTATGAAAAAAGACCTGATTGAATGGGTTCTTTGGAACTCGGAGTTATTGATGGGACATAAGTTTTATTGTACAGGTACCACCGGTACGCTGATATTGGAAGCATTGAAAGAGAAACATCCCGATGTGGAATGGGATTTTACCATTCTGAAGTCAGGTCCTTTGGGGGGTGACCAGCAGATGGGATCGCGTATTGTGGACGGAGAGATCGATTATCTTTTCTTCTTCACTGACCCGATGACCCTGCAACCGCACGACACGGATGTAAAGGCACTGACCCGTCTGGCAAGTGTAGAGAACATTGTTTTCTGCTGCAACCGTTCCACTGCCGATCATATTATTTCGAGTCCGCTCTTTGTTGATCCGGATTACGAACGGACACATCCGGACTACTCCGGCTATACGAAACGTTTCGAAAACAAACCGGTAGTTACCGAAGCGGTAGAATCGGTGAAGAAAAGAAAGAGAAAGAAATAAAAATATACTTGTTATATTAAAAGCCGATTGATTGTGTGTGCAGTTAATCGGCTTTTTCGATAGATAAAAACTATATCATTATGAATTACATGGGTAGATTGGCTGAACTTTGGGAACGTATTCCGGAGCAATTGCCGGAACGTATCAAAGAAAGAGGCTATATGGTTTCTGTAAATCAAGAGAAGAAGGACATATTGATTACAGGCATTAATCCGTCTTTTCGGGAAGGGCAAGATTGCACCGGACACTATACTTTTGACTTTCGGAAGGACATTCTGGAAAATCCCAAAGAGGACAGATACTGGACACCACTGAAGAGAATGCTTTGCTCTGGAGAGATTGATTTAAGACCTCAAGCGGCATATCTGGATTTATTCTGCCATAGAGATAAAAAACAGTCCTCTTTGCGTAAAGAGATTCTGTCTTGTGACGGAGGAGTTGCTTTTATTGCGGAACAACTGAACATCGCCCAGCATGTGATAGAAGAAATTGTCGTGCCCAAAATTATTGTCGTATCTAATAGAGAAGCGGCAGCGTATTGGGGAAAACTAGCCGAAAGAGGATGTATATGGATGGGCTATAAACTGAAACATATTGAAGACTTATCGTGTGGAGAATTATATCAGGTGGAAGGATTGCTGGAGTCGGAAGAGAGAATCGCACTGGAGATCAAAGAGTCGAACTTGAAGGGAAGCCTTATTTTGTTCAGCTCTTATGCGTGCTATACCCCCAAAGAAAAAAGACCTACGGCAGAAAAGCTACAAGAGTTGTTGACCCAATGTCCTATGTAATTAGGATATGGAGTTTTTTCTGCTTTTTTTGTCAAGAGCAGATTTATGTATTGTTAACTTCCAAGCCTTCATCTTTCCCGCCGTTGATTATCAATAGGAGAAAAAAGATTATCTTCTGATGAAAACACATTTTCATGCCGAGAAATGTGTCCCGACATACCGGGAAAAGTATTGGAAGCAACCGTCTGAATGAGTAAAACTCAGGCTCTAAATGGGGGGACACCGGCTCTGCAGGCTTCAAACCAACGCTCTTCCGGAATTTTTTGATGCAGGTACAAAAAAATAGGGAGAAACATTTATTCCTCCCTATTACCGTATTTTAATTCGAATATACTTTATGATTACATAGGCAAAGATACTCTGTTTTCTTGCAGAAGTCAAGCTTTTGCCTGTTTTTATTTTTCCAATGATCCGGTCGGGAATATGTTTTCACTCATTATAATAGGTGCTCAACTGTTCTATTACCTTTTCCGGTTCGTCCGGGGCGGCTGCGTGTCGGACAGCTATTTTTCCTGTTTTATCAATAACTACAAAGCAGGGGATACTCAGTATTTGCCGTTCGTTTCCAAGTTCGGCATACAACGATTTTCCTAACTTTTCGTTTACCAATAAGTGATAGCCTTTCAGTTGGTGATATCCGATGGTTTTCTCCCATTTCTCCTTGTCCTGAGGGCGGTCTATTGAGATGTATAGGTACACAATGTCCATGTTATGTGTTTTTTCTTTGAGGGCGGGCAGGTATTGGAACTTTTTGATGCATGGGCCGCACCAGGTAGCCCATACGTCGATATAGACCACTTTGCCTTTGAAGGGTTTTACCGCATCTTCCAGATTTTCAACTGTGGAGTCGCAAGGCAGAATGTGATAGTCCTTGTCGTCGATGCGGCTGTTTTGGAAGCGGAGGTTTTTATTAACGCCCGGTTCAAGAACAGATAGAAAGGGGCTATTGGGGAATTCGGCCTTATATCTTTCGTATAGTTGGGGGATTGAGGGAGTGTTTCTTGTTTGAAATTCGTCTTCGTAGATAAGTAGCGCTTGTGCATATTGCAGATTGTCGCCTTTGAAGAATTTCCGGTAACGGTCGAAGCGAAAGGAGCAATAGTCCTTTATCTCTTCGGGTTTGCCGTTTTCCAGTTTTATGAATTGTGCGCCGATCAAGTCGTTTATAAAGAGTCCGATTCCGCGGTAGGAACGCAGATAATCACTGTCTACGGGTTGATTGATGATTTCTGCAAGTTCTTTGCGCCAATTTTCAGTAAAGTTCTCATTTTTCACCAGATACATTGCGACGTGCAGAAAGATAGACCGATAGGTGTAATCAATGTGTGCACGCTGCTCTGCGAGAAACTCTTTATCAAGTCCGGAGGCATTTACAGAGTCGAGTGCCTGTTTCATCCTGGCATCTGCCAACTGATGATATTGTTCCAATGAAGTCACCCCTTCGAGTTCGTGAGGCTGCATGTATATCAGATTGTCGCTATATTGCTGATAGTCGTCCACCGCTTTCAGACATCGGTTGTAGACCCGGTTGGTGCCACTGAAGTTGATCGTGTCTTTGGCCACAGCGATAGTATCTTTGCTTCCCGGTGTCAGGTAGAGTGTGAAAGAATTATTCCCTTTGGCCCATACATGAATCGTAGTGGGACGGCTCACGCTGAATTCATGAACGAACTGCCCCTGAGGGTCAGCTTGTGCCTTAGTGCCCAAGGTAATGAAGAACAGGTGATCTTTTCCTGTAGGCCAGTAAGCGATTTCGTTGTCCGGGGTGGTCTTGACTACAATTGTCGCAGTTTGTTGTGCGCTGATTTCTCCCGTTAGCAACAACAGGAGGATTAATAAAAGGTTTTTCATCGTATTAGTATATTAATGTTGATTCAGTCTCTCGTGCAATGCATCTCTACTCCGGCAGAGTCGATGTCTGCTCCCATGGGCGGATTCCTTTTCGATAGTTTGATTTCTATCTCACTGATTTTCGGGAAGTCCCGGAAGAGCCTTTTCACGATTCGTCCGCAGGCGTGTTCCAGCAGTTTAGAGGGAATATCCATTTCTTCTTTCAGCGCGGCGTGTATGTCTGCATAGCTGACGGTATCTTCTACTTCATCCGTTTCGGTGGCTTTGCCAAAATCGGTTTTCAACCTCAGGTTGATGATGAACTCGTTACCAATCGCAGTCTCTTGTGGAGCTACTCCATGATAACTGTAGAAACGGACGTTTTCCAAAAAGATATAATAGTGGGTAGTCATAAATATAAAGATTGATATTGTCTTCTGGCAAAGATAAGATAATAAATGCAATTATGATTCCTGTTGTTGCGATTGCTTGGTCTTGATAAAGTCTTTTTGCGCCACAGCCTGCGGAATCAGTTTCAGAAATATGGGAGTTGCGGCAATGCAGATTGTCAGGGTGAGCAATAGCAAGACAATGGCTTGTCCCCATTCATTATGGATAAACCGGCTGACAACCGGATATTCGAAATGTAAAAGGTATGTCAAATCCGGCTTGTATAAAACCAAGATCGATTCCACCTATTCCGCTAAACAGACTACAAGCACTCGGCATAACATTCTCCAAATTCAACGGTTAAAAATCCAAAAGATATGTACCGTCCTCATACTTTCTGAAAGTAACATATGTCTTTCCGTAAAGTTCCAACATTTGCTTAGTAACATAACCACCTGCAGGAGCGCCAATTCTTTTACGAATCCATTCACCCAAGATTGCATTACTTTCTACACTGTGCAAGGCTTTGTTACCTTGCTGTGCCATTCTCATATGGAAAGAACCAAAATCTTTGGTGATCACTTTAAACATCGGGCAGTTTTCATCATCGGGATTTTCTCTATCCGGAAAGAAGCCAGTCTTTTTATCTTTGTGATTATACGGAATATAGGCTTGGTTTTGATCTCGCTTCGTTCCGTTTTTGCGAATACCCCAGTTAATACCCGAGCCATATCCCGTATCACTGCCGTCCGCACGCAAAAGAGAAACATTCAGTGTATCAATCGGTGTTTCCTTATCATAAACTAGATAATCTTTCTCAGAGTTATCAGGTTCAACAAAATTTTCTGCGGTATTGTTGATAACATTCTTTAACTTCTCAGAAACAGACGGATCAAAACAATCAATTGTATCGGGCAAAAGATTCTTATAATAACAATAAGCCTCAAGAGAGTTACACATACTAACAGACTCTCTGCGCTTGTAAAAGGCATTCATGGTATAATTCAAAGAACCACAGAAGGCGATATAAGGCATATCACCTACATGCTCATCCGGATATGTCCAGATATACACTTTCGAATGCACTTCCGAGCCTTGGCAAATGTATCTGCACGAGATTTTGGGCATCTCTTTAGATGTGTTAAGAAATCGAATCATACGACAGATATCTTCATGCTTTTTCTGAGAAAGGCTGGATTTGGTCATACCAAGCATGATTTCAACTGACAGACCTTTGATCAATCTGCTGTTCTTCATGCCTTCCGAAAGTTTTATCATATGGGTTGAGATTCTATCACAATCAGTAAATGCGGTAATAATCTTCAAAGAGGAACAAGGATGCGAAAACTCTGTTCTCGCAGGTGTGTATAAAATGGGTTCATCAAAATCCGATGTGATAAATGTCGGAATGCCAGTAATATCATCAATTTTTGGAATCATTCATCTTCCTCCAGATTGGCTTCGATCCAAGGATAATCAATCCCCGCGAAACTATTTAATACAGCGGTTATAACTACCTCGGATAATTTGCACGGTACGGCCATGCCGATTTGTTTTCTTACACTGCTGTAGTTACCTACGAACTCATAATCGTCGGGAAAAGTTTGTATTCTTGCTCTCTCTCTATTTGTCAATTCTCGATCTGTCCAGTGGTACATAAATGTGCCACCACCACCCGCAGCTGTTACAGTATAAGCAGGTTTATTGGGATCAAGTTTACGATAAATTTGACTGATTTTAGTTTTGGTGTGAATTCTTAATTCACTCGGGAAATCCTCTCCCAGTCTTTCCTCTGCTTGCCACACATTTTCACCAGGATTAATATATGATAATCTTCTGACAACCTTATCAGCAAGTTTCCTTACTTCATTATCGGGAGCATTCTCTGGAATATTAGATAATGCAGTTCTCGCAGTTACATCGCACTTAGCATATACTGCAGGATCTGGGACTCTGTACTTCACCGATTCATCTTTGTGAATCCCAACAATGATCACCCTATGTCTTGTTTGCGGCACGCCATATTCCTCGGCTTTATAGAGGTGAACATTCAATTTGTAACCAGCCTCACGCATATCATTTAGAATGATTTCAAAGTCACCTGAACCTGCCGAGCGTATTCCTGATACATTTTCCGCAACAAACCATTTCGGTTGATAAGCTTTAAGCACTTCAATACCATACCAGTATAGTTGCCCAAACTTCTCATTTTCAAAGCCTTGGTGCTTACCAACATTAGAGAAGCTGTTGCACGGGAACCCATAGCAGAAGGCCGTGATCTTTCCAAGTTTTTGAATATCCAATCCACGTACATCGCCGCAATGAACCGTTTCAGGAGATTCGGGGCAGATGTTTTTACGATATGTTTCACATGTATCCGCATCATAATCATTCGCCCAAGCATGCTCAATGGTGAAGGAGCCATCATCACTTTTTGCCCGCAGAGCACCGCACGCAATTCCACCAGGGCCGCAGAACAATTCGCCTAACTTAAATGTTTCCATTTCAGTTATCCTCCTTTTCGGGTATGATTTCTACAATATCATCCATAGTACAACCCAATGCAGAGCATATCTTGACAAGCACATCACTGGAGACTACTGCGCCGTCTTTGCCCATCTTGGTGATGGTGGCTATGCTGATGCCGGCTTTTTCGGCGAGTTCTTTCTTTTTCATATCACGGTCGATCAGAAGTTTGAACAATTTTTTATAGCTTGCGGCCATTGCATTACACCTCATAGATAGTTATAGTTAGTACATTGTATTATTGAAAATCATTATACCACACTCTACTCCAAACATCAACAGTTTTCAGCAGAAAAATACTGCGATTTCAGTATTTTTCAACTTTTTGTTGCAAGTTTTCTATTTTCTCCTTGCTTTTCCGTAATCCCCTTATCTTTGTCTACTGCGGTGCAAATTTTGACTTGAATCAGGGGTTGTTCAGAGTTATAATAACCGTATAAAAAGCAATCGCCTCTCGCGTGATAACGAGAGGCGTGTATTGCGTATTATTCTGCAGAAATCCCTGTTGACCAAACAACAGACCACCTACCGTTTCGGAGCATTCGGAAACAGTGGACTGGGGAGCGCCGAAGAACGCGGTTTTTCGAGCGGAAAGGGGCGAAAAAAGCCATTTTTAGCGGAAATTGCCTTCCATAGGACCGTTTGGGAGCAGGATGCCGCAGGTTCAAGTCCTGTCACCTCGACCATAAGACACGGTTTTCAAACCGTGTCTTTTTTGATTCAAAGTGCGCGGTGAAAAATACACCCTCACGGGAGGTTTAACTCCCGTGAGGGTGTTGATTGTTATTCGTTTGTATTTTGTTTGCCGATGGGGTCGTCGCCGAGTTGATAGAGAAAATGCATGCTGACGAGGCAGATTATCGAGCCGACAAAGGGGATAAAGCCGGTCATAAAGTAAATGTTGTTGTCAACTCCTGCCGCTTGCTCGAGTGCGGAGAGCTTTTCGCTATAGCCCGTTAATCCGAGCGAAAGCGAAATTACTGCGGCACCGAGACCCTGCGCAATTTTTCTGAAAAGCGAATATGTTGCATAGATTGAGCTTTCTTCGCGTCTGCCGGTTTTCATTTCCTGATAATCAATGCAGTCGGCAACAAGCGCCCAGGTGAGCACAAGATAAAATGCCGAGCCGAACATTGCGATTCCGATGAAAACAATCCAAAGATACGGATTTTCAAAGCGAACAAATGTGGCAATTCCGCTTGCAATTGCCGAAATCAAAAACGGATAAGTGCAAAGCTGTTTTTTGGTGAATTTTTTTGAAAGCGGCTTAACTGCGATGATGCCTAAAACAGTTGGCAATCCTGCGATGATTGTTGCAATTGAAATAAGCTTTGTGTTTTTGAAATAGCACATAAAAATATACGGCATTGATGTTGTAACCGTCATCATAAGCGCAAGATACGACATTGACGAAATCGTTACGCCAAGCATATTTTTGTTTTTGAAAAATGATGCAAGCGTTTTAAAATAGTTGAATTTTTGCGTTTTATCGGGAACGGCAGTCTCAAGCCTTTCTGTCGTCATTTTGCGAAGCAGAATAAACGAAACAAAGCCGATAATGCCCATAACAGCAACAATTATAAAGAAAAGATTGCCGCGAGGGTTGTCGTTTTCGTCATAAACAATGAGCGGAAGCAAAATCATAACGGGAACTTGTGCAAACATTGCGCCCACGCTTCTGTATGTTGAAAGCGAGCTTCTCTCCTGCGGAACATTTGTGATTACGGATTGCATTGAGCCGTACGGCACATTTACACTTGTGTAAGAAATGCTCCATACGCAGTAAAGACCGAAGCACATCACGATTTTGAGCGCGTATGGCAGAGCAGGGGCATAAATAAATAACAGCACGCTCGAAATTAACAGCGGCAGACTTGCCCATTTAATCCAGGTTTTGAATTTGCCCTCTTTGCCGGGTTTCGCCGCGTCGCAAATGCCGCCGATTATCGGGTCATTTATTGCATCAAATATTTTTGCAAGCAAAATGATGATTGCAAAGTGGTGGGGCTTTATTTTCATACAGGTGACATAAAACAGCATAAGATAGTTGTTTATAAAGGCAAAGCTCATATTGCAACCGAAATCGCCGAGCGCATAGCCTATTTTGTCACGCATACCAAAGGGTCTGATTTGCTTTTCTTCCATTTTTATCCCTCTAAAATATTTAAGATAACACATTTATTATATACTGAAATGCAAAATATAATCAATGTGCATTCTGCCTATATTTAAGCTTTAAATTATGGGCAATATAAACAAGACGAATTTTATTAAAAAGCAAAAAATGACGGTACAAAACAGCGAATCCGCCGCAGAGCATATACCCTGCGGCGGATTTTTACGCATAGACCAAATAAGAATTCCCAGCGGTAAATTACAGCTTGTTTACCGATGAATTAAAGATACCATTATTTGGAAATAAAATCAATATCAAACACAAAAGTGCAATAGAAAGGACGAAAAAAGCAATAAATCGTTGTATTACAACGATTTGCTTGTCATACAACGCTAAAATGTGCTCTTTTTTCGACAATAATCATTCCAAACAGTGTGAAACTCCGCGCGTTTTCGTGTGGCTATCGGTATTCTTTCATTGCCGAGGAAAACCTCGGAATAATTATATTCGGTTATATAGTGAATGTTTATTAAAAAGCTTTTGTGAACAAAGCAAAAGAAAGGGTTTGGCAATTTTTTCGCCGCTTCTTCAAACGATTCTTTAATCTCAAATTCGCCATCGTCGGAAAGTGCGAGAATAGTTTTTCTGTTGTTGCGGCAAAGGTATTTTATGCTTTCAACTTCGGTGCGAATATAATCGCCGTCACTGTTCATAAAAAATACATCGCAGCATGCCTTATCAAGATGTTCCATTGCTCTGTCGAGGCTTTGGTAAAGCCTGTCGGGCTCAATCGGTTTTGTAAAAAAGCGAAAAACCTTCAAATCCATCGCATCATCCAAAAATTCTGCGTGATTTGTGATAAAAAATATTATAATTCTGCCGTTTCGCTTTTTCAACTCCGACGCAAGCGCGATTCCGTTGAGCCTCGGCATTTCAATATCGAGAAACGCAATGTCAAAAATCCCGTCCCCCTCAAGTGAATCGGGCGCGCTTGTGTATGCCTCAATGTCGGCGGAAAGCGACCTTATTCTCAAATACTCCTCGATATAAAGCCTCGTTATGTTTATGCTCTTTTGCTCGTCATCGCAAATTAAAATTTTCATATTTTCTCCCACATTATATATTCGTGCGCAAAATCATTTAAGCTCCGACTTGTAAGCCTCGGCAAGCATTTCTATTGATTTTTGCACCGTTTGCTGATAAGATTCGGGCAACGATTTCATCAGCTTTATTATATATTCCTCTCGCTCCGGGCGTATGTATCCCTTTAAATAATAGTTTGGGTCCTCGCCCAAAATGTCGCAAATTTTGTATATGTTTTGCGTTGTCGGCAAATATTTGCCGCGCTCTATGCACGAAAGCTGACCTGCGCCGATGCCCATTTTTTCGGCAAGTTCATCTTGCAACATGCCCTTTTCGCGCCGTTTGTATTTTATTCTTAAGCCGACGATTCTCGCCTGCTCGTTTACAATATCGTTTGCATTTGCCAAAAAATCATCTCCTGCATGATTTTGCCAACCCATTCGTTGCGGCGCAACGCTTTTTTTGATTAATTCTCAAATATTGGTTGCTATACAACTATAATTTTAAATCCGACAACAAATATTTTACACCATTTCTCACAAAAACGCAATGAATAAAAACACCGAATGCAGAATTTACACAGTAAAATCGGCAAATATCATTTCTATACAAAAAGAAAAAAGAGTAATCAAACGATTACTCTTTTAGCTGGTGGAAGAGGGTGGGCTCGAGCTTTGCTCGAGAGTTTGCTTGCTGCGCAAGCCGTCGCATTTATATTGTGTGGTTCTCATCCACCCCGAGCTTTGTTTTATGCAAAAGAAAAAAGAGTAATCAAACGATTACTCTTTTAGCTGGTGGAAGAGGGTGGACTCGAGCTTTGCTCGAGAGTTTGCTTGCTGCGCAAGCCGTCGCATTTATATTGTGTGGTTC
>QWCE01003736.1_pt1 | contig 16242 bp, 13 predicted proteins | sample 1972531 | NCBI WGS metagenome assembly QWCE01 (sample SAMN09866716, study PRJNA288562) | Human gut metagenome isolate term4_stool, whole genome shotgun sequencing... | reverse complement strand
AGAAGAATGATTTTTAACAATTGGTCTGATATTCAGCCAGTTACTTATCATGGTCAGCAATTCTTTCAATTGCAAGATACATACTATTATCCGTGGCAGAGTGGATCTAAAAGTATTGCTATCAGTGGAAAAAGTGGAACTGGGAAGACTATCCTAGGAATCATTTTTTTGGAATATTTTAGAAAGGTATTAAATTTTCATATTAATGATCTTTTTAAGCATGGTTTACCTAGTGATGCTAATCAAGGTGGCATTGTTGTAATTGATCCTAAGCTTGATTTTGAATTATACAATTGGGCTAAAAAGAATCAAGTTACATATCTCACACCTGCAGAAAATGATAGTAATACTGCCTATTTAGATCGATGTAATAATCATTTAAAAGAATGTGTAGATATTATGCATGCCAGGTCAAGAGAATTATTACACAATCCTAATACTCAATTTAAACCGCTAATTATATATATTGATGAGGCATTGGCATTGGTTTCTATGCAGTCTAAAAAAAGTATTGTTACTTGGGAATCCTTACTAGATCAACTTTTCTTAATGGGTAGGGCAACAAATATTGTAGTTATTATTAGTTCTCAAAATTTTAAAATTGGTGATTCTGGATCAGGCTTTATTTCTTCATCTGCTAGAGATCAATTGAATTTAAAAATCCTTCTTTCAAGTCATCCTAGCGTATCACCTAGTGAAGGAAGATTTCTCTTTAAAGACGAAGATGTTAATAGTGTGGTTTTAAATCAGGATGGTAATAAATTTGGAATTGGCATAATTGAAGGACCACAGGCTGATGATCCTCAAAGTCGAATTTTGCCTTTCAACAGTCCAATTATTCAAAATTTTAAGGAGTAAAAAATGAAAGATTTACAAGATATTGAAATTAGTAAGCTAATTTATGATACGGGCGATATTGCCAGCATTCCGACAAGGTTAAAGTGGTTAACTATCGATATTTTAACTATTGTATTTATTTTTTGGATTGCAGTAGAACTGAAAGATTCAATGTTCTTTCAAGTGTTTGCAGTGTTGGTTATTACAATTTTAAGTTGCCCAGCTATTGACTGGCTATTTATGATATTACATACCATAGGTAATCTTCATATGTATCAAGTAAAAGCTCGGGAATCAATTAGTATGACGTCGTTTCTTCAACAGGCCTTAAGTAGTGAAAGGTACAAAGATATTAAAATAAATATATTGAGATTAAGGTCTTTTATTTTAGTTACTGATAAACAGGCACTATTGGTAATTCAGGTTCCTACTGATTTTGGTGATATTAAAGAATTAGATGAACGTGTCTTAAATAGGGTTGCACTACATATGTCAAAAATGCTTCGTATGAGAACTAGCAGTTTCGATGATTACTTTGAGAAGGGTTTTTATAAATACAGTGCATTTAAGATTCAATTTCTGAGAAAATAATTTATTTCGGGCGTTTCGGTAGAAGCAAGCCCGAAAAATAAATAAAAAAATAATTTGGTGACAATACTAATTGTATTTAAAACATCAGTCATCTGGGCTTGTTTGATGACTGATGTTTTAAATCGTGACATCGTGACAATTAAGAAGAGGTGAGTTAATAAAATGTCAGAAGATGACGAAAAAAATAAAAGGGCAAAAAATTTTATGTACGCCCAGCAAGTGAGGCACTTGAAAGAAAAACCAGAAAATTTTGAATCATTTTTAAAAGATAGTAGTGCTGATAAATGGGCATATATTCTGCATGACAAAGATAAAGGTAAGAAATTACATTATCATATTATTTTGCATTATGATAATGGCTCTAGAGTTGGAACCGTTGCAAATATCTTCTCAGACAAACCGCAATATGTAAAAGTCTGGGACAAGCGTTGGGAGACAGCTTGTGCGTACATTATTCATTTAACCGAAAAGGCTAGACGAGAAGACAAGCATCTATATGATCCCCACGAAGTTAAAGCAAATTTCAATTTTGTGGCTTTAATCGAAAAAATAAAAGAGAAATACAAGCGTAAGAATAAAAATCTAAAAGGGAAAAAAGTTTCTGAAGCAATAAATCAATTCGCTGACAGACAAATTGATTTTGATGAGTTAGTAAAAGAAATTGGCGTACAAAAGGTTGCCAAGAATAAGGTTTGAATTGATCGGATTCATGATTTAAATTCTCATCTGGAGCATAAAGAATGGCTTAAAAAAATAGGAACAACTCCTCAAGAAACAATATGGTTGTGGGGTTCAAGTGGTGTTAGAAAATCTAGGTATGCTGAGTGGCTATGTAGAAATCAAAAATATGTAAGGCTTGGATCATCACGTGATTTCTTTCAAGATTACGATGGAGAAACTTATGTGATACTTGATGATTTAAGACCAAAAGATTTTTCATATGCAGATTTATTAAGATTAATGGATCCATATATACACGATAAAGTAGCACCGAGAAGATACCATGATAGAAAACTCAATCTTGAAATGTTAATAATTACAACACCATATTCACCATGGGAATTCTATAAAGAATGTGATATTGATAATCGTAAGGTTGATAAATTTGAACAGCTAAAAAGAAGAATCTATGCGGTCCATGTTACTAGAGAGTTTGTAAAGGAGGTGCTACATGAAGAATGAATCTTCATTTTGAAATGCTTAATGGTAAGCAATTATGCAGAAAATTTAATTTTAGTTCAACACTTTTATATAAATTTCGTAAACAAGGGATGCCATATCATCAACTGCCAGGTGGTCGACCATATTATTTAGAGTCAGAGGTAGTTAATTGGCTTAATAATGCAGGATTTCATCAAGAAAAAGTGTGGACTAAATAGATAAGAGGACGGATAATATTTATTGATCATTATTCCGCTCTCTTTTTTGTAAAAGAGGTTAAATATATGATCAATAAAATTAATTCAGGCAAGTATAAAGGAATGTGGGTTGTTAGAATTCAACCTATGGTAGCTGGAAAACGTAAAAGTGTTACGAAACGTGCTGATTCTAAACTTGAAGCACAAAAATTAGAGATAGAGTTAAAGCTGAAGTATGCGAAGTATAAAAATGGTTTGCCAGAAATTACAGAAGATTCATCTTTATTAATTGAATATACTAAATTCGTAGAAAAAAGGGCTCAATCCATTACGAGTACAACTAATCGGAGTTGGAAATATTCACTAAAATTATTAAATGATTTTTTAAAGATTGAAAATTTTTCTCAAATTCAGTTGAAAAATGTAAGTTCGGAAATGTTTAATGACTTTGCGCATTGGTACATTAGAACACATCCAAAGGCTAGTGTAAAAAAGAGTATGGTTATTGATGTAACTTTAGCACACCTTAGAACATTCTTTGCTTCACTGGAAGATAAAAATATCATACCTGTTAATCCAGTACCTCGTGGTTACTTGAAAGAGTTCTTTAAGTATTCAGATTTCAATACTGGTAGAAAATGGCATTTATTTTCTAATAATGAAATTAATTCTTTAAGAGAAGAATTATTTAAAGAATATAAGTCATCTACTATTTATAATTCAGTATCTAAATTAGCTGTATTACTTGATACTTATTTAGGCTTACGTCCGGAGGAATTACAAGTGTTAAAATTCAGCCAGTTAGTTGAATTTGAGGGTTCTTATACTTTTAAAATTGATAATTCTTGGTCTGAACAAAATAAAAAATTGAATGGTTCTCTTAAAGATCGTCCTAAGGGAGCATATAGATATTGTCTTCCAATTAAAGATATGAGAATTATTGAATTAATAGAGGATTTCCATGAAAGGCAAGAAAAGTATCTAAAAAAATATGGTTTAAAAAATACTTCAGACTATATCTTCCTAAATTTGCATAATTATCGTTCTATTGCAGACAACAATCAATTACCTGTAACACAAAAAAGTTTGAATGATAAGTTAAAAGAAGCATGTAAAAAGGCTGGCATTAAAAAACAAGATAATACAGTGTTGGCTTTATATTCAATAAGAGTGTATTTAAGTACACTCTTGGGAAGTGACAATCGTATTTCTAATGTTTATGCTTCTCAAAGAATGGGAAATTCCTTACAAGTATTTTTATCAACGTATGTTAAAGAAAGTAGGGAATCCTACAAAGCTAATTCAGATTTATGGTATTGTTAAAAATTGCACTCGGAATGCACTTTATTTAGAAAGAGAACATTAAAAATACTAATAAATCAAGGTGTTAACTAGAAAACTCTAATCTTTTAGTCAGCATTAGTTAAATAACTTACACGTTTTAGGTCTATCATTTGAGTTCGAGAGAGCTTGATATGATAGACTTTTTTTGTGTTTAATTTTGCTTAATGATAAATAAAGTTTCACAAAAAAACTCAAAAAAAGTATACTTAAATATATAGAAGCAACAATGGAGGTAACAATGATGCAACAATTTGGGGTAATTGGACTATCTGTGATGGGCAAGAACCTAGCATTAAACATTAGAAATCATGGGTTTTCAGTAGCAGGTTTTAGTATTGATAAACCTGAAGTAGATGCACTAGCAAAATATGAAGATGATAAATTAAAACCAACTTATTCTTGGGAAGAATTTATTAATTCATTAGAGAAACCTAGAAAAATGTTGATAATGATAAGAGCAGGAAAACCAGTTGATATGACTTTGGAAAAATTGACTGAGCTTTTAGAGCCTGGTGATATTGTTATTGATGGTGGTAATTCAAACTTTAATGATACAAATCGTAGGTTTAAGAAATTAGAAGAAAAAGGTATTCATTTTATAGGAATGGGTGTATCTGGTGGTGAAGAAGGTGCTTTAAATGGTCCAGCTTTGATGCCGGGTGGAGACAAAGAAGCTTATGATAAAGTATCACCAATTTTAGAATCAATTGCAGCTAAAACTGAAGAAGGTGTTCCTTGTGTAGCATATATTGGTCCTGAAGCTAGTGGACATTATGTCAAAATGGTTCATAATGGCATGGAATATGGTATCATGCAAATTATTTGTGAAGTATATGATGTATTACGTACTGTGGGTAATTGTACTAACGAACAAATGAGCGAAATTTTTGCAAAATGGGATGAAGGTCAATTACATAGTTATTTAACAGAAATAACTTCTAAAGTCTTAAAGCAGCGAGATGATCTGGCTGATGGTTATATTGTTGATAAAATTCTCAATGTAGCTTCTTATAAAGGAACAGGAAATTGGATGCTGGAAGATGCTATTAAATTAGGTTGTCCTATAACAGTGATAGCTGAAGCAGTATTAGCACGTTTTGCATCTAAAGCTACGTTGCGAGATGGTTGCATGCCAGAATTTAAAGGAAAAGTGGATCTTAATCAATTAATTACAAAATTAGCTAATGCATATTATTTAGCTTCTGCAGTTTCATATGCCCAAGGATTTCAACAATTAAGTATGGCTGCTAAAGAATATGGTTGGAATCTACATTATCCAGCAATTGCTCAAACTTGGGAAGCAGGATGTATTATACGTTCTTCTATGTTAAAAGACATTGAAAATGCATTTAATCAAGATGCCGATTTGCCAAATTTATTTAAAGACAAATATTTTAATGATATTGCTAATAAATATACAACTGATTTGGAAGAAATAGTTAAATTGGCAGTTGAAGCAGGAATACCTATTCCAACTTTGGGTGCTGCATATAGTTACTTAAAGACAATTTTTAATCCTAAATTACCGCAAAACTTACTCCAAGGGCAACGTGATTATTTTGGTGCACATACGTATTATCGTAATGATCGAGATGGAGTATATCATATGGAATGGTATACTGAAAAGTAGCATTAAGTTTCACGTGTAACAAAAAAAGCACCTTATGTGCTTTTTTGTTGTTTATGGGGGCAAAAATAATGATTTTTAAAAAAGTTAAAATAAGTGCATATAAAGTCCTTATGCAAGCTTTATTAGTGGGTTTGTTGGTTGGAATAGTTGTAGGCATATTTAGATTTGGCATAGAAAAGATGTCGGCTCTGTGGCTAAAATTATTTGAATTAACGCATGATAATCCTTATTGGTTTGTAGTTGTGGTAGTTGGACTGATATTAACGGGTGTAATAGCAGGATATTTTGTACATCAACAAGCACATGTCGGTGGCTCAGGTATACCTGAGGTAAAATTGCAATTACAAGGCAAATTAGATATACCTTGGTGGCCTATCTTATGGCGTAAATTGCTAGGCGGAATAATGGTTATTAGTACAGGTGTTTTCTTGGGACCAGAGGGACCATCACTACAGTTAGGTTCTACTATTGGCCAAGGTGTTGGTGAGAAATTCAAGCAAAGTAAAACCAATTCTAGAATCTTACTTGCTACAGGAGCAGCTAGCGGATTGGCAGCAGCTTTTGGAGCACCATTGAGTGGGGTTATGTTTGTTTTAGAAGAAGTGTTTCATAATTTTTCTTCTCGTGTATGGATGAATGCTTTAGCAGGTGCGATAGCTGCTGATTTTGTTGTGTCCAATGTTTTTGGCCAAAAGGCAGTATTAGCGATACCGTACAAACATACATTTCCAGTCAATCTATATTGGCAACTAGTAATTTTAGGTGTTATTTTAGGATTGCTAGGTCAGTTATACAAACACAGTTTATTTTCTTTTAAAAAAATTTATACGCATATAACTTGGATTCCTAGGTGGTTACATGGATTAATACCGCTACTTATGGTTATTCCTATAGCTTATTACTTGCCAGCAATAACAGGACCTGGTCATCGTTTGATTTTTTCTTTATCAGGTTTTATTACCAAATCAGGATGGAATGTTGTTTTACTTTTAATTTCATTTTATATTTTACGGATAGTTTTTTCTATTTTTTCATATGATTCTGGTTTGCCTAGTGGAATCTTCTTGCCAATTCTTGCTATGGGAGCAGTTATAGGTGCTTCTTATGGTATGTTGATGGTTAATTTGCATTTAATGCCTGCACATTTGGTCGTTAATTTAATAATTTTTTCAATGGCGGGGTATTTTGCTGTAATCATTAGAGCACCATTTACCGCTATTATATTGATTACTGAAATGGTTGGATCGTTGTTGCATTTAATGCCCTTAGCTGTAGTAGCTTTTGTTGGATTAATTATTGATAATTTGATGGATGGAAAACCTATCTATGGTATGTTAGCTGCTCATATGCAACTTAATGATATGACGCAAGATGAATCAGGACATGAGGATCAAATAACAGTTCCTGTTTATGAAGGCAGTAGTATGATCGATAAGTCTATATCGCAAATCAGTTGGCCGAAAAACACTTTAGTTAAGTTAATAAAACGTGGTAGTAGAGATATAATACCAAATGGTAAAACAAAAATTGTTGCTGGCGATGCTTTGATATTGGTTATAGATGAAGGGCAAAGGGCAACTGTTTATGATGAAATGACAAAATTACAAGGATTTATATAGTAATTTTTATAATATATAATTTTGTGATAAAACAAAAAAACATATTTTTTAATATAAACACCGAAATGTTGACAAGAAATTCGAGGTTTTTATTATGAAAAATATGTTTTTTTATTTGTAAAATATTATCGCAGATAGCTAGTATATATGATATAAAGGCTATTTACTGAGTGCTGCAGTTTCGATAGCTAATATACCACAAATAAGAGCTCCAAATACTAAGACTATAAAACAAATAAACATAGCGGTACTTGTTCCATAATTTTGATTTATGATAGGTAATAAAAAAGTTCCTAAAAATGCACCAATTCTACTAATTGCTATACATGTACCAACGCCAGTTGCTCTGATTTTAACATCAAATAATTCGGTTGTATAAGTATAATCAAAAACTAGGCCTGAAGATAAAGACATAGCAAAAATTAAGAACAGAACTACTTTAATCCATGCATTAGCATGTAATGATAGAGCTAATAATCCAATACTGATAGCAGATATCAAAAAAGTTGATGTTAAAAATATTTTTCTACCGATATGATTAAAGATAACTACGCCAATACTTACACCTACAAAAATACCTATATTATAAATGATACCTGGTAAATAATTATTTTGTAGGTTCATGCTTTTAAGAATTAAGGGTAAAAATATACTTATGCCGAAGTAGGCAAAAGATTGGCAAGCATAAAACCCTCCTCCTACGATAGTTCTTCTAAGGTAGTGCTTATTAAATAATTCAGTCCATGACAAGCTTTTAATAGGTTTATATCTTTCTAGATGTTTTGGCAGTCCCCACTTTTTACCTAATTGGTATTGAATAATTTTATTAGCATCAACAAAATTTCCTCTACTTGCTAGCCAACTAGGAGACCCTGGCAGATTAAATGATGTACGATATAGTGCAGCGATTAAACTGAAAAAAGCTCCAGATGCTAAAATAATTCTCCAAGTTAAGGGACCAAAACCATGGATTATTAATCCTATTGGATAGGAAATGACAAAACCAAGGGTCCAATATAAAAGAATACTGCTTTGTTTTTTAGCACCTTCTTGTATGGGCATCCATTCGATTAATAATGCATTACCGACTGTATAATCAATAGCAATCATTAATCCGATACCAATTCGAATTATAAAAGTAAATAGCAAATTACTGGTGAACAATTGAATAATCGACAAAAAGGATAGTACATACATATTAATCATTAACATGTGGTGCCTACCAATTTTATCTGCTAAACGTCCCATAAATATACTGCCACCTAGACCAATAAGAGTACCTGATCCTATCAAGCCATTCCATATGCTAGTAATATTTAGATATTTGTTGGCAGCTTCTATAGCAAGTCCACTAATTCCTAAACTATATCCACATGCAATTTGTCCTAAACAAATTGCAATATAAACTCTAAGGTGAACTTTGGAAAATGGAGCGTATTGATAATTTTTTTTATTATAATTTTCCTGCATATTTTTATATATTATAAATTAGTGATTATGAAAAATGCGATGAAAATGATTAACAAAATGTACATCATCTTCGGTATTTCTTTATATCTTTTAGCTGCAATCATTGTAATAGGGTAAGCAATCATACCTAATGCTAATCCATCAGAAATTGAATATGTGAGTGGCATACCTATTACGATTAAGAATGCTGGAAAAGCAATTTCAAATTCGTGCCAATGGATGTTTTTTAAATTGGCAGCCATCAGTACACCGACAATAATTAATGCGGGGGATGTAACTGTAGAGGGGATAACTGTTAATAAAGGACTAAATACCAGTGAAATAATAAATAGAAATCCAACCAATATTGAAGTTAATCCTGTACGTCCTCCCATGGCAATGCCAGCTGATGATTCTACGGATGTTCCTAATGGAGCGGTTCCTAAGATAGCACCTTCAACCATAGCCAATGAATCGGATAAGAATGCTTTTCCAATTCTAGGAATTTTACCTTGTTTATCTACCATACCAGCTTGTTGCGTCATTCCAATTAGGGTGCCAGCAGTGTCGAAAAAAGTCACTAGTAAAAAAGTGATAACTACCATAAATAATTGAGTAGTATTAATATTTTTTAATTCTAAGATTGCTTTACCGAAAGTTGGAGCAATGCTAGGAGCAGAGGAAACAATACTATTTGGTAATGGTATTTGTTTGATGATGATACCAAAAAGTGCAGTTAATAGCATACCGATAAAAATGGAACCAGGAATTCTAGATGCTACTAAGATTACTGTCAAGATAATACCAAACATTGATACCCATGTGTCTGGATTATTGAAGGATCCTAATTTTACTAAGGTTGAGTTACTATTAACTATTAGTTTAGAACTTTGTAAGCCGATAAAGGCGATGAACAAACCGATACCTGATGAAATGGCATATTTAAGATCTTGAGGAATAGCATCTACTACCATTTCTCGCAATTTTAATATTGTAATTAGAATAAATAAAATAGAAGCCAATAAAACAGCAGCTAAGGCTGTTGCCCATGGAATTTTCATTCCAATACAAACGTTATATGCAAAAAAAGCACCCGATCCTAAAGTTGGAGCTAATGCTATTGGATAATTAGCAATAATTCCCATCAGAAAGCATCCTATAGCAGTAGCAATTGCAGTAACTGTGAAAGCAGCTCCTTTGTCTATGCCAGCATCGTGTAAGATATTAGGATTGGCAAATAAAATATACGATAAACTAACAAAAGTAGTTAAAGCTGCAATAAATTCTTGTTTGATTGATGTCTTAGATTTTTTTAAGTGAAAAAAGTTATCTAATATCTGCATAAATCCTCCCTGTATTAGTTTTACGAAATAAAATAACTAATGTTAATAGTTTATCATATAAGTATAAATTTTTGTAATTAGCTATTTTACACGGACACTAGATATTGTGTTTTAATTTTTTGCAAAAAAATCAAAATAACTGCTAAAAGACTGATATATCGCACCTGAAGATTAATTTATTTAAAAATACATAGTTGCTGAAATCTTGATATAACAGCATTTGTTAAATTACATCCGTATTGTGTTTCGTTGACAAGGAGTAGATAAATTGTTAACTTATAGTTGCTGTTTAAAAAAGCCGAACACAATATGTTGTGTTTTACTAAGAGAAGGGATATTTTATGAAGAAAAGTTTTAAGAGTGTATTAAAAGCTGGGTTAATATTAACTACAGTCGGGTTGTTATTGTCTGCTTGTGCGGGCAAAAAGCAAGGAGGTGCAAGTAGCGATAGTAAAACTACAAAACATAATATTGCATTAATAACAGATGTTGCAGGTGTAGATGACCATTCATTTAATCAATCTGCTTGGACTGGTTTTAAGCAATATGGTAAAGAACATAACCTTGGTCGTGGGAATAATGGTTATCAATATTTCCAATCTAATGGGGCATCTGATTTTGTACCTAATATTGAACAAGCGGTTAATGCTAATTTTGAAACTATTTTTGGTGTTGGATATTCTTTAAAAGATGCTATTGCTCAATCTGCTAAGAAATATCCGAAAAAGAATTTTGTCATTATTGATGATTGGATTAAAAATCAAAAAAATGTTGTAAGTGCTAATTTTAAAAGCCAAGATGCGTCTTATTTAGCTGGTGTGATTGCGGCTTATACTACTAAAACTAATGTAGTAGGGTTTATCGGCGGTATACATGGACATATTGTAGATTTATTTGATGCAGGATTTACTAAAGGCGTACAAGACACTGCTAAAAAATTACACAAGAATATAAAAATCTTAAATCAATATGCAGGAAGTTTCGTTTCTAGTGATAAGGGACGTGCCATAGCTCAGACTATGTATGCCAAAAAGGCTGATATTATTTTCCATGCTGCAGGAAAAACTGGCGATGGAATATTTCAAGCTGCGAAATCTATCAATCAAACTAAACCTGCCAATAAAAAAGTTTGGGTTATAGGTGTTGATTCTGATCAAAGCTCATTAGGGGAATATGTTGCTAAGGGCGGACAAAAATCCAACTTTACTTTAACTTCTGTAATAACAGGTGTTAATGTGGCTGTTAAAGATATTGCTGATCGAGCATATAGAAAACAATTTCCAGGTGGAAAATCCTTAAACTACGGGTTAAGCAATGATGGTGTAGCTATCGTTCATAATACTGATATACCAAATAAGGTATGGATTGCATCGCAAAAAGCACGCACGAATATTTTAAAAGGCCGTATTAAAGTACCTATCCATCCTAAAAATAAGTAGTTCTATCGCTTGTTAATGTTCGTATTTTGCTACTACTAGCAATAAAAAAAGTGTTTTTTATAATAAAAATTGACAAATAACCGAATAAATGTTATTTTTTTATTAAACATTAAGAGGTTTTGGAGGTTAGTAGGGATGCATCTTAATTTAAAGAAATCTATTACATTAGGTTTAGTTGTAACAGCAATGGGTATACTTTCTGCTGGTTGTTCACACAATACACAAAATGGAGCAGGTAATAGCGATAAGAAACATAGTATTGCTTTAATTACAGACTTTAATGGTGTAGACGATCATTCATATAATGAAATAGCTTGGAAGGGCTTTACAGATTATGGTAAAGAACATCATTTAAAGCGTGGTGCTGGTGGCTATCAATATTTTGAGTCAAATGGAGCATCTGATTTTGTGCCAAATTTGAATCAAGCTGCGTCTGCTGGTTATCAAACTATTTATGGTGTAGGATTTACTTTAACAGATTCAATTAAGGCTGCCTCAAAAAAGAATCCTAAGAGGAATTTTGTTATCGTTGATTCTGTGATTACTGGTCGTAAGAATGTAGTATCTACTATTTTTAAGAGTAATGATGCTTCATATTTAGCAGGATTAGCAGCAGCTGGTACTACTAAGACAGGTAAGGTTGGATTTGTTGGCGGTGTCCGTTCATCAGTAATCGATTTATTTGAGGCTGGCTTTAGAAAAGGTGTTGCAGATGGTGCTAAAGCTTTAAAGAAAAAAGTTACTGTAAATGTACAATATGTTGGTGATTTTACATCGACAGATAAAGCTAAATCAATTGCTAAATCAATGTATGCTGATAATGCTGATATTGTTTATCAAGCAGCTGGTCAAGCAGGAAATGGTGTATTCCAAGAAGCTAAGGATTATAACAAGACTAAATTAGCTAAGCAAAAAGTTTGGGTAATTGGTGTTGATATTGATCAAGAAAAATTAGGAAATTATGTTTCTAAAGATGGTAAAAAAGAAAACTTTACTCTAACTTCTGTATTAAAGGGATTAGATGTTGTATGTAAAGATATTGCTGATAAGGCATATCATAATAAATTCCCAGGTGGAAAAACTTTAGTTTACGGATTGGATAGTAATGGTGTATCTTTAACTAGAGGACACATTGATGCTAAGACTTGGTCAAGTATTAAGAAAGCTCGTCAAGCTATCATTGATGGAAAAATTAAGGTTCCTGTTAAACCTGCCAAAAAATAATTGTTAGTTAAGTTATTTAAGTCCTTCGTTTGTATAGCGAAGGGCTTTTTTGAAAGAAAGAAAAGTTATGGACAATACAGTTGATAATGTAATCGAAATGCGACATATTGTAAAACAATTTGGTAATTTTCGAGCTAATGATGATATTAATTTAACTTTGAAAAAGGGTGAAATTCTAGCTTTACTTGGTGAAAATGGAGCTGGAAAATCAACTTTAATGAATATTTTATCAGGATTATTACAACCTACTTCTGGTGATATTTATGTTAATGGAAAAAAAGTTATTATTAAGGATCCTAATACAGCTAAACGTTTGAAAATAGGAATGGTGCACCAACATTTTATGCTGGCTGAAAGTTTTTCTGTTTTAGAAAATATCATTTTAGGTAATGAAATCACCAAGGGTTGTTTTATTGATTTTAAGAAAGAAAAAGAAAAGATAATAGAATTATCAAAGCAGTATGGATTAGCAGTCAATTTGAGTGCTAAAATATCCCAAACTACCGTTTCACAGCAACAACGTATTGAGATTTTGAAAGTTTTGTACCGTGGTGCAGATATTTTGATTTTTGATGAACCAACAGCTGTATTAACTCCACAAGAAATTACGGAATTTATTAAAGTTATTAAAGGGCTGGTACATGAGGGTAAATCTATCATTTTTATTACTCATAAACTTAAGGAAATCAAAGAAGCTTGTGATAGAGTCACAGTCATTAGACGTGGTAAAAGTATTGGAACCATTGACACTTCTGCTACTACTGATCAACAGTTAGCAGATATGATGGTTGGTAGAAAAGTTAATTTGAATGTTACTAAGCCTAGTTCAAATATCGGTGATACCATTTTAGATGTAGAAAATTTGGTGGTTAAAGATAGTCGTGGTGTACAAATTGTTAAAAAATTAAGTTTGCAAGTACATCGTGGTGAGATTTTGGGATTAGCTGGAATTGATGGTAATGGTCAAGATGAATTAGTAGAAGCTTTAACTGGATTGCGTCATGTTGAAAGTGGATGTATTCGCATTAAAGGTCATGATTCTACCAATCAACAAGTTAGAAAAATTACTCAATGTGGGGTTGCACACGTACCTGCTGATAGGCAAAAATATGGGTTGATATTATCTATGTCTTTAGCTGATAATTTAGCATTGCAAACATATTATGAAAAACCTTTATCAAAACATGGTTTTTTACAAAAAAAAGAAATGATCAAGAAAGCAGAGCGTTTGGTAAAGGGATTTGATATTAGGGCCGCTAATTTAATGATACCAGCAGGTGATTTATCAGGCGGTAACCAACAAAAGGCAATTATTGCACGTGAGTTGGATCGAAATGCAGATTTAATTATTGTCTTTCAACCTACACGTGGCTTGGATGTAGGTGCGATTGAGTATATTCATGAGCAATTATTAAAACAGAGAGAAGCAGGGAAAGCTGTTTTATTAGTTTCATATGAGTTAGATGAAATCTTAAAGTTATCTGATCGGATTGCAGTAATTCATAATGGTCAAATATCAGGTACTGTATTACCTGCTGATACTAATGAAAGAGAATTAGGATTATTGATGACAGGGGCAGTGAGGTAGTAAACGCAATGATAGGCAAAAAGAAAATTAACAAAGCATTAATATCCTTAATAGCTATTTTGATGGGTTTTATTGTAGGTGCTTTAATTATGCTGGTATGGAGTTATAACCCTATAACAGCTTATACATACATGTTTCAAGGGGCTTTAGGGACGCCGCTCGAGTTAGGTGAAACTTTAAGAGAAATGACGCCATTAGTATTTACAGCTATTGGCTTTGCAGTGGCAGATAAAGCAGGTTTTTTTAATATTGGATTACCTGGTCAAGCCCAGGCAGGATGGGTGACATCAGTTTGGATAGTCTTAGCTAACCAGCATTTACCTAAGATTATATTAATACCTCTAGCACTTATATCTGGTGCCATAGCAGGTGCAGTTGTTGCAGGAATAGCTGGTGTATTGCGAGCATATTTTGGAACTAATGAAGTTATTACAACAATTATGCTTAATTATATTGTTTTATATGTTTGTCAATATCTGACACAGCAAATAATGCCGGAAAAATTACGAATAAATATTGATACAACAAAAACTATTTCAGATAATGGCAGTTTACGCTGGGAATGGCTCACTAATATGTTTGGTGGTTCACGTATCAGTTCAGGAATTTTCTTAGCTATCATCGGGTTAATAGCTTTTTATATAATTATGAATAAAACTACCATCGGTTTTGAGATTAAGGCTGTAGGTTTAAATCCTCATGCAAGTACTTATGCAGGTATTTCTGCTAAGAAAAATATTATAGTTTCTATGTTATTATCTGGAGCTTACGCCGGATTAGGTGGTGTTATTCTGGGCTTGGGAACTTACCAGAATTATTTTACACAAACAGGAAATGTTGATATTGGTTTTGATGGTTTGTCTGTTGCTTTACTAGGTGGTAATACAGCTGTAGGTATATTTTTAGCCGCTCTATTATTTTCTATTTTGAAAATAGGTGGTTTAGGTATGCAAACTGGAGCTGGAATACCGTATGAAATAGTATCTATTGTGATTGCGGCTATAATATTTTTTGTGGCAATACATTATATTATTGAATATCTTTTGAATTATAAAAAAGTTATGAAGCATTCTTGTACTAGTGATAAGACACAAGGTTTGGAAGTTGGAGGATCGAAATAATGGATATTGTTTCAATGTTATCATTGATTGTATCTTCAACATTGGTGTTTTCTGCACCTTTAATGTATAGTGCCATAGGTGGAACGTTTAGTGAACACGGTGGCATAGTAAATATTGGACTTGAAGGAATAATGACTATGGGAGCTTTTTCCAGCATAGTATTTAATTTGAGTTTTTATAAACAATTTGGTATTTGGACACCATGGTTGGGTGCATTGATTGGTGGAATTGTTGGATTAATATTTTGCTTGTTACATGCATGTGCTACTATTAATTTTCATGCCGACCATATCATATCAGGGACTGTCTTAAATTTAATGGCGCCTGCGTTTAGTGTATTTTTAGTTAAAGCAATTTATTCTAAGGGACAAACTGAAAATATTACTGAGAACTTTGGATATTTCACATTTCCTGTTTTAGGTCAAATTCCAATAGTCGGTAAGATCTTCTTTAGAAATACTTCTGCTGCTGCATGGCTGGCAATCGTAATAGCGGTTATTTCCTGGAAAATCATGTTTAAAACACGATTTGGGCTTAGACTTAGAGCCTGTGGAGAAAATCCACAGGCTGCGGATACTATGGGAATAAATGTTTATTTGTTGAGATATGATGGTGTTCTCTTATCTGGCTTTTTAGCTGGATTTGGTGGAGCTGTATTTGCACAATCTATATCTGGTAATTTCTCAGTATCAACTATCG
>QWCE01003997.1_pt1 | contig 16265 bp, 14 predicted proteins | sample 1972531 | NCBI WGS metagenome assembly QWCE01 (sample SAMN09866716, study PRJNA288562) | Human gut metagenome isolate term4_stool, whole genome shotgun sequencing... | reverse complement strand
CGTGACCAGCGTCAAGATCGACGGCGTGGTTCACGAGTTCTCCACCATTGAGGGCGTCAAGGAAGACGTTACCGAAATTGTCCTGAACCTGAAGGGTATTGCTGCAAAGCTGTACACCGACGGGCCGAAGACAGTGCGTGTTGAGGCAGTCGGCCCTTGTGAGGTTACTGCGGACAACATCAAGCAGGGCGACGATATTGAGATCCTGAACCCTGAATGGCACATTGCAACCCTGGGCGAGGGCGGCAAGCTCGTCATGGAGCTCACCTTCGATAAGGGCCGCGGTTATGTGCCTGCAGAGCGCAACAAGCAGGCCATCGTCGAGAAGAACGATATCAACACTCTTCCCGTCGATAGCATTTACACCCCCGTGCTCAAGGTGAATTATAACGTTGAGAGCACCCGCGTTGGACAGGCCATCGATTACGACAAGCTGACCATCGAGGTTTGGACGGATGGCACGATCAATGCACAGGAAGCCGTTTCTCTGGCTGCCCGTGTGCTGACCGAGCACCTGAACCTCTTCGTCAACCTGTCCGATGAGGCTGCCGGTACGGAGATCATGGTGGAGAAGACCAACGACGATAAGGAAAAGGCTCTGGAGATGACCATCGAAGAGCTGGATCTGAGCGTCCGTTCCTTCAACTGCCTGAAGCGCGCCGGTATCAACACGGTGGAGGATCTGGTCAGCAAGAGCGAGGACGAGATGATGAAAGTCCGTAACCTCGGCCGCAAGAGCCTGGAAGAAGTCATGGCAAAGCTGGACTCCCTGGGCTTCAAGCTGAACACAGACGATGAGTAACTAAAATAATAAGGAGTGAAACGGGATGCCCGGTACCAGAAAGCTCGGTAGAACCAGCGACAGCCGCAACGCTATGATGCGCGCTATGGTCACCTACCTGTTAGAGAATGGCAAGATTGAGACCACTGTCACTCGCACCGCAACGGCGGCTACACCCGCATCATCAAGATCGGCGCTCGCCGCGGCGACGCTGCTGAGATGGCAGTTCTGGAGCTCGTCTGATCGACTCTGACTGTTCAAACAGTGTAACAAAGGCTCTTTCCCTTCGGGGAAAGGGCCTTTTTTGCATCGTGTGGACCGGGCAGCGGGGTGTTCCCAAAGCAGGTGTCCGCTGGGGTGGGACCCTGCTGCCGCAGGCAGTAGGGCGGGCGATGGAATGGCCCGTTTCACTTGCGTGGGAATGCCGCGCTGCCCGATTGGGCGTTAGCAGCTGGGGCTTGTGATGGCGGGGCAAGAATGCTATAATTATACTGTATTTCTGCACGACTTTGCGAATTTTCCATAGAAGGGAGGGGCGGCGGTTGAAAAGACGACGGTTTCTGGTGCTGAGTGCAGGCTGCATGATGGGCCTGCTCTCGGCGTGCGGCCTTCCGATGTCGGAAAATGTGCAGGTGGAGGAGCTGCTGCGTGCCCCACGCCTTCCGGGCGACTACGGTGCACTGCAAAATGCCCTGAACGAATGGCTGGGGGAGAGCGCCCAGCTGAAATACCCGATGCAGGGGGAGCTGCTCTCGCCGTTCCTTTTGCAGGATCTGGATGGTGACGGCCAGCAGGATGCCGCTGTTCTTTACACCACGGCCCAGAGTTCCAACGTCTGCATTGCATTTTTGCAGAAGGATGCCGCAGGCGTGTGGCAGGTCCGCCAGAGCATCGAGGGTCTGGCGGATACAGTGGACAATGTCCGGCTGGCACAGCTGCAGGATGGTGCCGCCATCCAGCTGGTGGTGGGGTACCTCGCCGCGCAGGGGGACAGCTATCTGGCGGTGTACTCCTACGAGAACGGCACGGTCAATGCCATTCTGGAACAGTCCTATGAGCAGTATCTGGTGGAGGATATCACCGGCGGCGGCAACGAGGATCTGATCCTGATGTCCACGCTGGAGGACGGCGGGGTGCAGATCGAGCTGCTGACCGTTGACCGGGACGGGATGTTCCAGCAGGTGGCTGTCATGGGCCTTTCGGCAGATAAGTTCTCGGGCTGCGCCGCTGTGGCGGCGGGCCTGGGAGCGGACGGAAAGCGCTATCTGGTGCTGGACGGCTGGACCGGCCTTTCGGGCAACAATCTGGCCACGGTGCTGCTCTATTTTGATGAGGAAAGCCAGCAGATGCTGCCCGCTGAGCAGATCAGCACCAGTGAGCTGTACAATGCGTCCCTGCGCAATGTCTCCACGCTGGTCAGCCGGGATCTGGACGGCGACGGCATCGTGGAGATCCCCACCCAGCCTGACGAAGCGGGCCTGCTGAACCTGAGCCAGAGCCGGCGGATGGATTTTATCGTCTGGATGGACTACACCAGCCCGGAGCCGGAAAAGAGCTTCGGCCTGCTGGACGAGGAGAGCAGCTGCTACATTGAGCTGCCTGCCGAGTGGGAGGGCAACCTGATGCTCACCGACAGCGCTGAGGGAGAGGAAGCCGTGGAGCTGCGCACCGTGGACGAGGGGAAACTGGTGCTGACCATGCGCCTGGTTCCTTCCAGCGAGAGCGCGGCGGGCTGGACCCGCCTGGGCGTGGTGGCATCCCGCCAGATGCAGGCCAAGTTCGGGCCGGACGTGGTGCTGAAGGATCAGAGCTATCGACTGTCCCGGTCGTTGTACCGGTTGAATTGATGATGCCGCTCAGTTTTGCAGAAGTTTACCGGATGCAGGCTGGGTGTTCTGAAATGATGAGCTTCTTCATGTGCTCTTGGGCAGAGGGAGAAGATGGAAAAGTATGGAGGTTCCCAATGGTCAAGGTACTTGTGGTAGAGGATGAAGCCAGCATCCGCGAGATGATCGCGCTGAACCTGCGGCTGGCGGGGATGGAGGCGGTGGAGGCCGACAGCGCCGAAGCCGCCCTGCCTCTGCTGGAGCAGAAGCCCGGCTGTGATGCTGCCATTCTGGATGTGATGCTGCCCGGCATGAATGGATTCTCGCTCTGCGAGACCATCCGCCGCACCGACCAGAAGATCGGCATCATCATCCTGAGTGCCAAGGGGCAGGAGCAGGACAAGATCCGCGGCCTGTCCATCGGTGCGGATGACTATATGACCAAGCCCTTCAGCGTCAGTGAGCTGCTGGCCCGTGTGGAGGCCCTCTGCCGCCGGGTGGGCCGCTCGGGCGGCGGCTCCGCTGCCGACGAAAATGCCCCCACCACGCTGGTCAGCGGGGAATTTGTGCTGGATGAGAACCGCCGTGTTCTCCTCAAGGCCGGGCGGCAGATCGAGCTGACCCAGGTGGAGTTCCAGATCATGGAGCTGTTCTTCCACAACCCCGGCATCGCGCTGGTGCGGGAAAAAATCCTGAAGGGCGTGTGGGGTGAGAACTACTTCGGCGATGTGAAGATCGTGGATGTGAACATCCGCCGCCTGCGGATGAAGGTAGAGGATGAGCCCAGCCACCCCACCCACATTATGACAGTGTGGGGCTACGGCTACCGTTGGGAGGAGTAAAGAAAAACCTCTCAGTTGCGCTGTACTCGACTGCTCTCCCAATAGGAGAGCCAGGATTACTGACAGAAAGGAGGAAAAGCAATGCGCAGTGGTATTACCAACCGCTGGCTGCGGGGAAGCCTGTTCCTGACGGTGCTGCTGGTGCTGCTGGTGGAGAGCATGTTCGTGTACAACTTCAGCCGCAGCTACTACAACAGCGTCCAGCAGACCATGATGCGGCGTTTTTCCTCCATCAACGGTCAGCTGAAAATGTACACCGGCGACACGGCCCAGAAGACCGCGGCCAACCGCAGTGTGGCCCTGCGCCGGATGGTGGAGCAGTTTGCGGATAAAGACAAATATGAGTTCATGCTGCTGGACGGCTACGGCGGCGTGATCGCCTCCTCCAGCGGCACAGGTGCGGACGGCATCGTGGTGCAGGACGACTTTAACAAAGCGCAGGATGCACCGGACGGCGTGGGTGTGGCCATCTACCGCACCGCCAGCGGGGAAACGGTCATGGCTGTATGCAGTCTGGTGCCCTATGCGGCCGAGGACGTGGCTGCCATGCGCCTTGTCACCAGCCTGACGCTGGTGCAGGCGCAGCTGAAGAGCGTTTTCATCGTCAGCCTGATCGTGGTGGCTGCCATTCTGGGCTTTACAGTGGCCTCCGGCCTGTACTTTGTGCGGGGCATCGTGGTGCCGCTGGGGCAGGTGGAGCGGATCGCCGCCAGCATCGCCCGGGGAGAACTGGATGTCCGCCTGCCTGTGACCGGTGACGAGCGGGACGAGGTGGACCGCCTGCGCGGCACCATCAATCAGATGGCCGAGGGGCTGGAAGAGACGGAGAAGATGAAGAACGAATTCATCAGCTCGGTCTCCCATGAGCTGCGCACGCCGCTCACCTCCATCCGGGGCTGGGTGGAGACCCTGCGCACCTTGGATGATCCCACCGATGAGAACTACCGCAAGGGACTGGAGATCATCAACAACGAGACCGCCCGCCTGTACAACATGGTGGAGGAGCTGCTGGATTTCAGCCGCCTGCAGAATGGCCGCCTGAAAATGGAGTGCCGCCCCCTGGACCTTGTGGCCGAGCTGACGGACGCTGTCCTTTTCTGTGAAGCGCGCATCCAGCGGGAGGGGCTTCTGCTGGCCTATGCGGAGCCGGAGGAGATGATCCCGGTCTACGCCGACCCCGACCGCCTGCGGCAGGTGTTCATCAACATTCTGGACAATGCCATCAAGTATTCGGCCCCCGGCGGACGCATCACGGTCAAGATCTGGCAGGGCGAGTACAAAGCCTTCATCGAGATCATCGATCAGGGCCGCGGCATCCCGCCGGAGGACCTGGAAAACGTCAAGACCAAGTTTTACAAGGGCAGCAACTCGGTGCGGGGCAGCGGCATCGGCCTTGCGCTGGTGGATTCCATTATGACCGCACTGGACGGCACCATGGACCTCAAGAGCACGCTGGGCCGGGGCACAGTGGTCACGCTGGGGCTGCCGATCTACAAACGATAAGAGATTGTCCATATTTATCTGGTAAGATAGAGGGGCAGTTTTTACGATAGAGAGGGGCCGCAGCGCCCCATAGGAGAGCCAATGAATCAACCGAACAAGGAACGCTTCAAGACGAGTGTGGGCGGGCAGGCCCTGATGGAGGGCATTATGATGCGGGGCCCGAAAAACATCTGCTGTGCTGTCCGCAAGCCCGATGGAACCATTGAGACCAAGGTCGAGCCCACCCCCACCCACGGCGTGTGGACAAAGATCCCGCTGGTGCGGGGAGCCATCTCGATGATCGAAAGCCTGATCATGGGATACAAGTACATGATGTACTCGGCACAGGTGAGCATGGGGGATGACTACGACCCCGCCGAAGAGGAGACCGCCTTTGAAAAATGGGTGGGCGACCATCTGGGCAAAAAGGCCGAAGATATCCTGCTGGCAGCAGCTGCCGTGATCGGCGGGCTGTTTGCCATCCTGCTCTTCACCGTTCTGCCCACGGTGCTGGTGGGCGGCCTGAACCATCTGGTGCCGCTGGGCCGCTGGGCCAAGGTGGTGCTGGAAGCGGTGCTCAAGGTCGCCATCTTCCTGACCTACATGGCCGCCATCTCCCGGATGAAGGAGATCCACCGGGTGTTCGAGTACCACGGGGCCGAGCACAAGACCATTGCCTGCTACGAGGCCGGAGACCCCCTCACGGTGGAGAATGTCCGCAAATATACCCGCTTCCACCCCCGGTGCGGCACCAGCTTTTTGATCCTGGTGGTCATTGTCAGCGTGTTCCTGTACAGCGTGCTGCCCTGGTCCAGCACCAGCCTGCGGGTGGTGTTCAAGCTGCTGCTCCTGCCGCTGGTTATGGGCATCAGCTACGAGCTGCTCAAGTGGTGCGGCCGGTCGGACAACATCGCCACCCGAATCATTCGTCAGCCCGGCATCTGGGTGCAGCATCTGACCGTGTTTGAGCCGGACGACAGCATGATCGAGGTGGCCATTGCTGCCGTCACACCGGTCCTGCCCGAGGACCCGGAGGACGGCAGATGGTAACCGCAGGGATGCTGCCCCGGGCAGCAGTCCGGGAGGTGGAGGCACGCCTGCGCGCCGCAGGCTGCCCCGACGCAGATTTTGACGCGGTCGAGCTCTTCCGGCTGGCAGCGGGCGGGGATGCCCGCCTTGCCGATGCTCCGCTGGGTGCAGAGCAGGCAGAGCGGCTGGAAGCCCTGACGGCCCGCCGCGCGGCCCGGGAGCCTTTGCAGTACCTCTGCGGCAGCTGGCCCTTCCTCGACTTTGAGCTGGCTGTCGGCCCCGGCGTGCTCTGCCCCCGGGCCGATACTGAGGTGGTGGCCGAAGCCGCCGCCGGAATGCTGGCTGGGGTGGAGGTACCCCGGGTGCTCGACCTCTGTGCCGGCACGGGCTGTTTGGGGCTGGGCGTGAAGCGCTTCTGCCCGGCGGCACAGGTCACCAGTCTGGAGAAGAGCCCTGCGGCATACCGCTATCTGGAACAGAACGCCCATCTCTCCCCGGCACTGACCATCACCCCGGTGCAGGGAGATCTGTTCACCTACTGGCAGACCCTGCCGGAGGGGCAGCTCGATCTCATTGTGTCGAACCCGCCTTACCTGACCGCCGCCGAGATGGGCGCGCTGCAGCCCGAGGTGGCGCAGGAGCCTGCCATGGCGCTGGAAGCGGGGGAGGATGGGCTGGTATTTTACCGCGCCATTGCGGAACACTACCAGAAAGCTCTGCGCCCCGGCGGTGCCCTTGCCCTGGAGATCGGCTGGCAGCAGCGGGAAGCTGTAACGGCCTTGCTTGCCGCCAACGGGTGGACGGAGATCGTGTGCAGAAAAGACTTTGGCGGCAATGACCGCTGTGTGATGGCGAGAAAACAATAAAAATATCTACAACTTCCTGTTGTAATATCCGTAAAATGTGTTATACTAGTACCGAAAGAATTGGAATGCCCGCGCCTGCGTTTGGCCGCACCGCGCCGGGAACAGATGACAAAGGAGCATGACACTATGGCAAAAAATCAGAACAACAACGTTGCCCCGGCGACCCAGAAGACCGATCCCGGTGCCAAGAAGGATGCGCTGGCCACGGCACTGGCCCAGATCGAGAAGCAGTTTGGCAAGGGCGCTGTGATGAAGCTGGGCGATAACGCCGCCATGCAGGTGGATGCCATCTCGACCGGAAGCATCGGCCTGGATCTGGCACTGGGTGTGGGCGGCGTGCCCCGGGGCCGCATCATTGAGGTGTACGGCCCCGAATCCAGTGGTAAGACCACGCTGGCCCTGCATGTTCTGGCCGAAGCCCAGAAGAAGGGCGGCGATGTTGCCTTCATCGACGTGGAGCACGCGCTGGACCCTGTGTATGCCGAGGCGCTGGGTGTGGACATCAACAACCTGCTGGTCAGTCAGCCCGATACCGGTGAGCAGGCCATGGAGATCTGCGAGGCGCTGGTGCGCTCCGGTGCCATTGATGCCATCGTTGTGGACTCTGTTGCCGCTATGGTGCCCCGGGCTGAGATCGAGGGCGAGATGGGCGACAGCCATGTGGGCCTGCAGGCCCGCCTGATGAGCCAGGCCATGCGCAAGCTGACCAGCGTCATCGGCAAGACCAACACCGTCTGCATCTTCATCAACCAGCTGCGTGAAAAGGTCGGCGTGGTCTACGGCAACCCCGAGGTCACCACCGGCGGCCGCGCCCTGAAGTATTATTCTTCTGTCCGCATCGATATCCGCCGCGTGGAGGGCCTGAAGGATTCTTCCGGCCAGTTCATCGGCAACCACACCCGCGCCAAGATCGTCAAGAACAAGGTGGCTCCTCCGTTCCGTGAGGCGGAGTTCGACATCATGTTCGGCGAGGGCATCTCCAAGATGAGTGAGCTTATCGATCTGGGTGTCAAGCTGGGCATCGTTCAGAAGAGCGGTGCATGGTTCAACTACGGCGATATCCGCCTGGGTCAGGGCCGCGACAATGCCAAGCAGTTCCTGCGCGATAACCCCGAGATCGCCAACGATATCGAGGGTCAGGTGCGCGCCAATGCCGACAAGCTCTATGCCACCCGCCGCCCGGGGGGCAAGGCTGCTGCCGCCCCTGCAGAGGGGGAACCGGCAGCTCCTGCCACAGCAAAGGAGCCGGTGGTCAAGGCTCCCGCCCGCAGCAGCGAGAGTGAGCTGGATATCATGGTGGAAGAGTAAATGGCCTTTTACAGCCGTGGCCGCCGCCCGCTGGCCGAAGAGGAAAAATCCACCGATGCCGCCAAGGCCCGCACCCGGGCCATGGAGCTGCTGGCCGGGCAGGAGCTTTCCTCGGGCCAGCTGTATGAGCGGCTGAACCACCGCTATACCCAGCAGACCAGTGCCGCCGTGGTGGCAGAGATGGTGCAGCGGGAGTATATCAACGATGCCCGCTATGCCGAGACCCGTGCCCACGCCCTGCTGGCGGCAAAAAAGAGCCGCCGCGCCGCTGCCCAGAATCTGCGGCAGAAGGGCCTGGCCGCAGGCGAGATCCAGCAGGCGCTGGATGCTGTTTACGCCCCCGATGTTTCCGGCGAGGACCCGGAGCTGGAAGCCGCCGCCGCTCTGGTGGAAGGGCATTACCGCAAAAAGCTGGAAGCGGGCCGCAGGGATCTGGTCATTGCGGCCCTGCAGCGGCGGGGATTTTCGTATTCCGTCATTAAGGAAGCCATTCGCAGGGTGGAGGAGGGGGAATAACCCTCTCAGTCAAAGCCTGCGGCTTTGCCAGCTCCCCCGAAGGGGGAGCTTTTCCGGAGCAAATCGTAAAAAATCAAAAGCATCCCTCAAAAGAGAAAGAGAGTATCATCCCTTATGAAAATTGCATGTATTTCCCTTGGCTGCCCCAAGAACCAGGTCGATCTGGACGTGATGGTGCACATCCTGCTTTCGGCCGGTCACGAGACGGTGGCCGACTTGGGTGAAGCCGATGTCATTCTGGTCAACACCTGCGGCTTTATCGAGAGCGCCAAGACCGAGGCCATTGAGAACATTCTGGAGGCCTGCGCCTATAAGCAGCAAAACCCGGAGCTGAAGGTCATCGTCACCGGCTGCTTGGCCGAGCGTTACCGCAGCCAGATCGAGGAGGAGATCCCCGAGGTGGATGCTGTGGTGGGCTGTGCCTCCAACAAGGCCATTGACACCATCGTGGCCCGCCTGTTCCACGGTGAGAACCATCTGGAAAGCTACGGTGCTAAAAAGGACTTCCCGCTGGGCGGCAAGCGCGTCATCGGCACGCCTGCCCACTATGCGTACTTAAAGATCGCAGAGGGCTGCAACAACCGCTGCCACTACTGCGCCATCCCGGGCATCCGCGGCCCGCTGCACAGCCGCGATCTGGCCGACTGCGTGGCCGAGGCCCGCTGGCTGGCTGGTGAGGGCGTGAAGGAGCTGATCGTGGTGGCCCAGGACCCCACCGCCTATGGCGAGGACTGGGGCAAGCCCGGCAGCATCTGTGAGCTGCTGGACAAGCTGAACAAGGTGCCGGGCCTTGAGTGGATCCGCATCATGTACGCCTACCCGGAGCGCATCACCGATGACTTTATTGCCGCCATGAAACGGAACGAGAAGGTGGTGCCTTACCTCGACCTGCCCATCCAGCACTGCAACGATACCATCCTCAAAAACATGAATCGCCGCTCCAACCGCGCAGAGCTGCTGGAGGTCATCGGTAAGCTGCGCCGGGAGATCCCCGGCATCACCCTGCGCACTACCCTGATTGCGGGCTTCCCCGGCGAGACCGAGGAGCAGTTTGAGGACCTGTGCAACTTCGTCAAGGAGGTCAGATTTGACCGTCTGGGCTGCTTTGCCTATTCTGCCGAGGAGAACACTGTGGCCGCAAAGATGGACGGCCAGATCGATCAGGAGACCAAGGACCGGCGCGCCGAGCTGGTGATGCAGATCCAGACCGGCATCATGGCCCAGAAACAGGCCGAGAAGGTGGGCCAGACCGTCCGTGTGCTCTGTGACGGCATCGACGAGGAGAGCGGCCTGTACCTCTGCCGCACCACCGGCGATGCCCCCGAGGTGGACGGCAATGTCTGCGTTTCCAGCGAGGAGCCGCTCTATCCCGGCCAGTTCTATGATGTGCTGGTGGAGGATAGCGACCTTTACGATCTGTACGGAACGGTTGCAAAATAACAAATTGGAGGAATCTATATGAATCTGCCCAATAAGCTCACCCTGACCCGCATCATTCTGGTGCCGGTGTTCATGGTCTTCGTTTCCCTGACCCAGATCGGCACGGAAGATTTCAACCCCACCTGGTATCTGGTGGCGGGCATCATTTTTGCCGCGGCCAGCTTTACCGATTTTCTGGACGGCCATCTGGCCCGCAAGTGGAACATGGTCACCGACTTCGGCAAGTTTGCCGACCCGCTGGCCGACAAGCTGCTGACCACTGTGGCCTTCATTTACATGCTGCGGGACGGCGTGTGCAGCCCGGTGGTGCTCTGCATCATCCTGGCCCGCGAGTTTGCCGTGTCCGGTCTGCGCATGGTGGCCGCCGGTGCCAAGGACGGCAAGGTCATCGCCGCCAATATGTGGGGCAAGGTCAAGACTGTGCTGCAGATGCTGACCATCATCTTCTACTACTTCGGCACCGCATTGACCTGGGGCAATTCCGTTATGATAGGCGCTGACTGTGTGTTCCTCTCTTACTGGCTGTGCTGGCTGGTGGCCATTGCCACTGCCATCTCCGGTATCAAGTACCTGTGGGACAACCGCAGCTTCATCAATACCGCAAAATGATCAAGAAGATCGCCATTCTCTGTTCCATTTTCCTGAACCTCTGCATCGTGCGGTGGGAGCCGGTGGCCATCCGGATGACCTGGGAAGCGGTGGGCAGCCAGACCTTCACCTTTTACACTGAGAACTCCAATGTCTTTGCGTTCTTCGTCTGCCTGCTGGTGGCGGTGTGTCAGGTGATCTGCCTGTTCACGGGGCGGCAGCTGCCTCGCTGGGTCAAGACGCTCAAGTACATTGCCACCTGCTGCCTGACCATGACCTTCCTGACCGTGGTGTTCGTGCTGGGGCCCTACTGTGCCGACCAGGGCGGCGTGGTGTTTCTGCTGACCGAGAGCTCCATGCTCTACCACCACCTGCTCAACCCGCTGTGTGCCTTTATCTCCTTTGTCCTGCTGGAACGGGAGCCAAAGCTGCCTGCGCGGTGCGTTCCGCTGGCGCTGGTTCCCACGATGCTCTATGGCTCTGTGGCCCTCTGGGCCAATTACCAGCGGCTCATCACCGGGCCTTACCCGTTCCTGCTGGTCTATCAGCAGACCACCCGGCAGACGGTGCTGTGGTGCGCGGCCATCCTGGCCATGAACCTGCTCTACGCCTGGCTTGTCTGGCGGCTGGGCGGGAACTGCCGCAAAAAGAGAAATGTGGGCTTGCTTTTCAGGAGCTGAGATGCAAAAAAGGCTCTCTGCCGGTTTTGGCAGAGAGCCTTTTCTCGTGTTTTGCTTACAGCAGGGGAATCCCGGCCTTTGCGCAGGCCGCGCGGGTGGCTTCGTCCCAGACGCTTGCCTGTACTTCGCCGATGTGGGCGCTGCCCAGCAGCAGCATGCACAGACGGCTCTGGCCGATGCCGCCGCCGATGGTGTAGGGCAGCTCACCGTTCAGCACTGCCTTGTGGAAAGGCAGGGTGCGGCGGTCGTCACAGCCTGCCATGGTCAGCTGCCGGTCCATGCTTTCGGGGCTGACGCGGATGCCCATGCTGCTCAGCTCGTAGCTGCACTGCAGGGGCTCGTTCCAGAACAGCAGGTCGCCGTTCAGGTCCCAGTCGTCGTAGTCGGGGGCGCGGCCGTCGTGGGGCTTGCCGCTCTTCAGGGGAGCACCGATCTTCATCAGGAAGGTGGTGCCGTTCTCCTTTACAAAGGCGTTCTCGCGCTCCTTCGGGGTCAGGTCAGGGTACTTGTCCTCCAGCTCCTGGGTGGTGATAAAGGTCACGTTGGGGGTGTGAAGGGGCAGATCCTGCAGCTGGGGGAACATGGCGTGCAGATTCATCTCGGTGGCGCAGACAGCCGACACAATGGAGCGCACCACGTTCTTCAGGTAGGCCTCGCTGCGGTCCTCCTTGCGGATGACCTTCTCCCAGTCCCACTGGTCCACATAGACGGAGTGGAGGTTGTCCAGCTCCTCGTCCCGGCGGATGGCGTTCATGTCGCAGTACAGGCCCTTGCCCACGCGGAAGCCGTAGTCCTTCAGGGCCTTGCGCTTCCACTTTGCCAGTGACTGCACCACCTGTGCCTCAATGCCGCTGTCCCGGATGTCAAAGGTGACCTTGCGTTCCACGCCGTTCAGGTCGTCGTTCAGGCCGGTGGAAGCCTCCAGAAACAGCGGAGCCGACACGCGGTAGAGGTTCAGTGTGGCACACAGGGTGTCAGCGAACAGCCGCTTCACGGTGCCGATGGCACGCTGGGTGTCGTACAGGTTCAGCGCGGGTGTGTAGTTCTGCGGGATCATCGTCTTGCTCATAACAGTTTACCCCTCTCTTTCCGTTCTCCGCCGCCGAGTTGCGGCACCGGAACGGCTTTCCCTTTAATACAGTAAATTATGGCACAATTTCAGAGCGTTGTAAAGGGGAGAACGCAAAGCCGGTGCAATTCGGGAGCTTACGCCTCTGCCACGGCCTCGATCTCGCACAGGACACCCTTGGGCAGATCCTTGACGGCAACGCAGCTGCGGGCGGGCTTGGAGGTGAAGTACTTTGCGTAGACCTCGTTGAAGGCGGCAAAGTCGGCGATATCGGCCAGGAAGCAGGTGGTCTTGATGACCTTGTCGTAGCCGGAACCGGCGGCTTCCAGGATCGCGCCCACGTTCTTGCAGCTCTGCTCGGTCTGGGCGGCGATGCCTTCGGGCACAGTGCCGTCTGCGGGGTTCACAGGGATCTGGCCGGAGGTGTAGACAAAACCGCCTGCGATGAAGCCCTGGGAGTAGGGGCCGATCGCGCCGGGAGCTTTTTCAGTAGCGATGACTTTCATGGAAAATACCTTCTTTCTGTGTGTTTGATGGAGCTTTTCTCTTCGGGGAGAAAAATTCTGCTGCTTGAAGTCTACACCATGCGGCGGGATGTGTCAATCCGGGAGGGACTTTTTGCCCGCGCGGCCTTTACAAGCAGGCAAAAAGGCGGTATCCTTAATCTATTGATACACCACCCTTCAGGAGGAACCCATGGATATCCGCCAGCTGCACTATTTTCTGGTTTTGTGCGAAGAAATGAACTACACCCGCGCGGCACAGCGGCTGTTTCTGTCGCGGCAGGCCCTGCGGCAGAGCATCACGGCGCTGGAAGCCGAGCTCTGCGGCCCGCTGTTCGTCAGCGCCCACCACAAACTCTCGCTCACCGAGCGGGGGCTGAGCTTGCAGCGCCATGCGGCCCCGGTGGTGGAGCAGTTCCAGCAGATGCAGGCGGCCCTCCATGCGGAGATCCAGTCGGCCCAGCCGGTGCGCATCGGCATCAGTGTCTCGCTGGTGCCGGACTACCTGCCCGGGCTGGAGACCCAGCTGGACAAGTTCCGCCAGCAGTACCCCCACATTGAGATGCGGTTCCGCCTGCTGGAAAACGATGCCGTGGCCGATGGTGTGGAGCAGGGCGAGCTGGACGCGGGCCTTGTGATGGATCTGGGTACGGCGGCCCCGGTGCTGGCCCGCACCACCCTGCGGGCCGACCCGGCCTGCCTGCTGGTGCCGCGCGGCCATCCCTTCTGGGAGAAGGAGCGGGTGCCGCTTTCGGCCCTGCGGGGCCAGCGGGTGCTGCTGCCCAGCCTGCGGCAGGATCTGTTCAGCCCCCTGTGGGATGCCTGCGCCAGGGAGGGGTTTGCACCCAACGCGGAGATCGGCCCCAGCTTCTATCAGGCATACTATCTGGTCCAGGAGCAGCTCTGCACCTGCCTGACCCGCTACGAGCCGGGGGCACGGCGGGAGCTGGACCGGGTGCGGGACGTGCTGCTGGAAGATCTGCCGCCCCTTTGCGTTTCGATGGTGCAGCGGCGCGACCACAACTCGGCTTATCTTGACCTGCTGCGGGGCTACCTGATGGAGGTCATCGGGGGAGCGGCATCCCTGCCGCCCCGGCGGGGCCGCCCGGCAAAGCCCTTCTACAACTTCCCGGTGCTGTCCAGCGCCGCCCCCAAGGCGGCACCGCAGCACCCGGCTCCGGGCACCCAGCTGCCCTTTGCGGGTGGGAACAACTTCCGGGAGCTGGGCGGCTATGAGGCTGACGAGGGTAAGCATGTCAAGTGGGGGCAGATCTACCGCGGCATTCCCACCGGACTGCTGACCGGGGCGGCTGACCGCAAGCTGCTGGACAGCCTGGGTCTGCGGCTCATCCTCGACCTGCGCAGCGAGTCCGAGGCAGCGGAGCAGCCCGACTATGTGCCCGATGGCGCGCGGCTGGTGCGCATCTGCGGGCTTTGCCACCCGGACGGAAGCGAGATCTCCTTCTCTCCCGGGGACATTGAAAAGCTGCTCAAGGGCAAGAAGGATGAGGAGCATAACCTCGCCGATGCCATGTATGAGCAGATGCTCTTCCGCAATAAGGCCTACAAGGAGCTGTTCCGGGCGCTGGAGGCGGGCGAAACGCCGATCCTGTTCCACTGCTCCGGCGGGAAAGACCGCACCGGCGTGGCGGCCATGCTCATCCTGCTGGCGCTGGGGGCTTCCGATGAAACGATCTGTCAGGATTTTGTCCGGACCAATGTCTGCCGCCGCCCGGAGCTGGAAAAGATCTGGGCCGCCCATGCCGAAGAGATCGAGGCACATCCCGAACAGAAGCAATTCTATCAGGGCATTGCCGGTGTCCACCCGGAGTCTGCCCCCTTTGTGCTGAACACCATCCGCAAAGAGTACGGCACCACCGATGCCTATCTCGAGGCGGAATACGGCCTGACCCCCGCCCGCCTGATGCGGCTGCGGCGGATGTATCTGGAATAATGGCTGTTTTTTTAGAAAATTCCTTTCACTTTACTTGACATTGTACCAAATGTTTCGTAATATAAGAAGTAGTATGGAATCCATGACGCTGCGTGCAGGGATCTTCCGCAACCAAAGTTCAATGGGGCTTCATCTGCCCGTTTTTATATGAAAACCTTGTAGATAAAAAAGCTGCATCAGGCCGCAGGGGCAAACATGCCCTTTTTGTGCGGTGCTGTTGTCTGTTTTGTTGTTGAGAGCTTGATTTTGTATTGTTGACCCACGCCTTGCGCGGCAGCGTCTCCAGATTTTAGTTGTTTTTGAACTTTAATTGTAAGGAGAGTGAACACGATGTCCCCGATCATTCTGTTGATCGTGGTCGTGGTTGCTGCTGTTGCTGCCGGCGCGGGTTATTTTATTGGTTACAACAACCGTAAAAAGACCGCCGAGGCACAGATCGGCAGCGCAGAAGCCGAGGCTACCCGCCTGGTGAACGAAGCAATCAAGACCGCTGACCAAAAACGAAAAGAAGCTGTTCTGGAAGCCAAGGACGAGGCTTTCCGCCTGAAAGCCGAGGTCGATGCCCAGAAGGCTGAGGCCGATAAGGAAATCAAGCAGCGCCGTGCTGAGATCAGCCGCCAGGAGAACCGCATTGACCAGAAGGAAAATGCGCTGGACCGCAAGACCGAAGCCCTGGAAAAGAAGGAAGAAGAGCTCAAGAAAAAGCACGAGGAGGCCGACAGCCGCTTGGCTGAGGTGGATGCCATCCGTGCCAAGGAGATGGAGCGCCTGGAGACCCTGGCGGGCCTGAGCCAGGAGGATGCCCGCGAAGTGCTGCTGCACAAGGTGGACGAAGAGCTCACCCACGAGAAGGCTGTCCGTGTGGCTGCCTACGAGACCGACCTGAAGGAAAACTGCGATAACATCGCCCGCAACATGATCGGTCAGGCCATCAGCCGCTGCGCCGCTGACCACTGCAGCGAGACCACCGTCAGCGTGGTGCCTCTGCCCAGCGACGAGATGAAGGGCCGTATCATCGGCCGTGAGGGCCGCAACATCCGCGCGCTGGAAACTGCCACCGGCGTGGATCTTATCATCGACGATACCCCGGAGGCCATCACCCTGTCCTCCTTTGACCAGACCCGTCGCGAGGTTGCCCGCATGACGCTGGAGCGCCTGATCGGTGATGGCCGCATCCACCCCGCCCGCATTGAGGAGACGGTGGAGAAGTGCCGCCACGACCTTGAGCTGCAGATGAAGCGGGAGGGCGAGCGCGCCGTGATGGAGCTTGGCATCCACGGCCTGCACCCCGACCTCATCAAGCTCATCGGCCGCCTGAAGTACCGCACCAGCTTTGGCCAGAACGCTCTGACCCACAGCATGGAGGTGGCCTGGCTGGCCG
>QWCE01003847.1_pt1 | contig 16285 bp, 14 predicted proteins | sample 1972531 | NCBI WGS metagenome assembly QWCE01 (sample SAMN09866716, study PRJNA288562) | Human gut metagenome isolate term4_stool, whole genome shotgun sequencing... | reverse complement strand
GGAATAGGTCGGGATCGGATACTGGAATCCACGTCCGTTGGCATCTCCCTCGATCATGGTCTCGATAAATGCCTTATTGACCATATCCATCTCTTTCTTACAGTCTTTGTACTTGAAGTCCATGTCCTTGCCGCCTACGATTGCCGGAAGTTCTGCAAGGTCGTCCGGAACAGTCCAGTCCAGTGTGATATTGGAAAATGGTGCCTGAGTTCCCCAGCGGCTCGGAGTATTTACGCCGTATACAAAAGACTCAATGCATTTCTTTACTTCTGTATAGGAAAGGTTGTCTACCTTTACAAAAGGAGCCAGGTAGGTATCAAAAGATGAAAATGCCTGTGCGCCTGCCCACTCGTTCTGCATGATTCCCAGGAAATTGACCATCTGGTTGCAGAGTACGCTTAAATGCTTGGCAGGTGCGGAAGTGATCTTACCCTCGATTCCGCCAAGACCCTCACGGATCAGCTGTTTCAGGGACCATCCTGCACAGTATCCAGTCAGCATGGACAGATCGTGGATATGGATATCCGCATTTCTGTGTGCCTCCGCAATCTCGTTGTCATAGATCTCCGACAGCCAGTAATTGGCAGTAACTGCTCCGGAGTTGCTTAAGATCAGTCCTCCTACGGAATAGGTTACTGTTGAGTTCTCTTTTACACGCCAGTCCTCAACCTTCACATAGCTGTTTACGATCTCTTTATAGTCAAGGATGGTAGATTTCATATTGCGGATCTTCTCACGCTGCTTGCGATAAAGGATATACGCCTTGGCAACATCGGAATATCCTGCCTGGATCAGTACGTTCTCCACACTGTCCTGGATATCTTCCACAGAGATCCGGTTGTTCTCGATCTTATTCTGAAAATCCGCTGTAACACGAAGTCCCAGAAGATCGATCATATCCGGGCTGTAATTCTTGCCCTTGGCATCAAACGCCTTATCAATTGCCGCGGTGATCTTCCCCATCTTAAATTCGTCTAATTCACCGTCTCTTTTTACTACCTGAAACATAAGAAAAATGCCTCCCTCATGCATGTATTTATAAAGCGGACACTCCCGTTCCGCCTCACTTACCTGCCCATGAACATACCCCGTTTCACGATCTATGTTCAAAGCGCTGTAGGCTTATTGTATCAGACACACCTCTTTGCGTCAACACAAAAAGCACCATATATAGTGTCCATTTTGTTCACGGTACTATATATGGTACTGAGTAGATTTTTTAACATTATGTGACTTTCGGATAGATTTCCCGCGGAACCCTTGCTTTTACAGCGATTCCGCCTTCTGTATATTCTTCCGAAAGAAGCTGTCCATACTCACGGATCAGCTGGATCTGACCTGCTTCTGAATATGGAAAAAGCCGCTCCATATAAATCTGGCCTTCTGCAAGAATCTCCGAAAGAAGCTGTTTAAATTCTCCAAGTCCCTCTCCTGTCCGTGCGGAAATTTTCAGCGTATGATCTGCACGGAGATCCCGGAGACTCTCCCTGGAAACACGATCCTGCTTGTTAAAAAGTGTGATTGTCTTTTTCCCAAGGGCACCCAGCTCTTTCAGGGTCTCATATACGATATGCATCTGCATCTCCGCCTGGGGATTGGACGCATCTACTACATGAATGATGTAGTCCGCATATTTGGCTTCTTCCAGGGTACTCTTGAAGGCTTCTACCAGATTATGTGGAAGTTTTCGGATAAATCCTACGGTATCCGTAAGAAGAAGCTGCTGCCCGTCATCCAGTGTCAAAAGACGTGTAGTGGGGTCCAGCGTGGCAAAAAGCTTATCCTCCGAAAGCACCGACGCACCGGTCAGTGTATTCAAAAGCGTGGATTTTCCAGCGTTGGTGTAACCCACAATAGCCGCAGTCTTCAGATTGCCTACCGCTCTTCTGGAACGGATCAGCTCCCTGTGTTTCTCCACCTGGGAAAGTTCCTGCTTCAGTGCGGAGATCCGGTTTCGGATCAGACGGCGGTCTGTCTCCAGTTTCTTCTCACCGGGGCCTCTGGTACCGATTCCTCCTCCAAGTCGTGAAAGGGAAGAACGAAGTCCCACAAGACGTGCGGAACGATAACGAAGCTGTGCAAGCTCTACCTGGATCTTACCTTCGCTTGTAACAGCACGCTTTGCAAAAATATCAAGGATCAACAATGTACGGTCCATGACTTTGCATTCCAGTTCCCGCTCCAGATTGTTCATCTGTGCAGGAGAAAGCTCATCGTCACAGATCACGCCATTGGCATTCAAAGCATAGAGAAGGCCTTTTACCTCCTCGATCTTGCCTTTTCCGATATAGGTACCGGGGTGTACTGCCTCACGGTTCTGAATGATCCTGCCAGCAACAGCCGCGCCGGCTGTAGCCGCAAGCTCCCCAAGTTCATCCAGGGATTCTTCCATGTCGTCCCCCAGATTCGCCTGGACACCGATCAGAATAACCCGATCCTGTATTTCCTCAAAATATTCCATATCAGCCCTCCGAAGACGTTCTGGTTTTCAGAAAAGCCAGCTCTTTTTTTGCGGCGGAATCTTCCGGGAACATGTCAATATATTCCTGTGCCTTGGTCAGTGCGGTAGCAAAATCCAGTTTCTTCTCATAGGCTACGATCTCATTGAACAGAAGGCTCTGCATCTCGTCTGTGGTAGCAGTAGGAAGGCCTTTTGTAATGTTATCAAGAGCGGAATCATAATCCCCGTTCCGGATATCACACAGTGCCAGGCCGTTATATCCCTTGGCAGAATCTCCCACTGCGGAAATATACTGTTTGTACATTGCCTGAGCATTTTCCACATCGTCCTGAGCCAGATATACCATTCCCATGAGAAGAAGGGCCTCTGTATTATCCTTCTTGGATGCTTCCAGGAGCTCTTTTTTTGCATTGGTGTAGTCTTCCATATAGTAGTAGACACGGCCTCTGTCACAGTGATCCTGAGCGTCCTTGGCCTCAGAAGAAAGAGCAGCCTCCAGATATCTGGTTCCGTCTGCTTCCATATCTTTATCCAGGTATGCCTCATAAATCTGGATCGCCATATCATAGGTGGCATCCTCTCCGTAAGCCTGTTTGAAGTTAGACGCAGCTTCCTCGTAGGAATCCATAGCAAGAGCAACTTTTCCGGTGAGGAAATAACTGCTTGCATCCATGGAAAAATCTTCTCCAAGTGTCTGGCAGTCTGCCATGGCGTCCCCATACTTGCCCCATTTCAGTTCTGCGGTAGCACGGTAGGACAGGATATCTTTGCGGAGGTTTTTGCTCACATTATCGCAGTTCAGTGCCTCTGTAAAATTATTCACGGCATCCTCATATTTACCGAGACGCAGGCTTGCAATGCCTGCCCCACGGTAGGACTGTGCCAGTTTTACCCCGTTCTGGATGGAACTCTGGTACTCCTCCAGGGCATACTTGTAGCTTCCCTGGGAAAGATCTTTTCCGGCCTGCTCGTATGTTTTTGTTTTTTCACTGCCGCAGCCGCCCAGAAGCAAAGCTCCTGTAACGGCTGCAAGAATCAATACGGTCTTTGTATTTTTCATGGAATTCCTTATTCTACAACAAGCCCTTCGGCTTCCATCACATCAACAACACTGTCTACATATTTATGGCAGAGTTCATCGGTTCCTGCTTCTACCATAACACGGATCAGCGGCTCTGTACCGCTCTCACGTACCAGGATACGGCCATCATCGCCAAGTGCCTCTGCTGCAGCTTCGATGGATGCTTTTACCTTCTCATTTTCCAGTGCTGTTTTCTTGTCGGAAACACGCACATTGCGGAGAAGCTGCGGGTAAACCTTCATCTCCTTGGCAAGGTCGCAGAGTGTGGCTTTCTGGTCCACACATGCTTCCATAATCATCAGGGATGTGAGAATTCCGTCACCGGTAGCAGAATAACGGCTGAAAATAATATGTCCGGACTGCTCGCCACCAATGCTGTAATTGTTTTCCATCATGTTCTCGGCAACGTATTTGTCACCAACTGCAGTCTGCTCATAGTCGATGCCTTCCCGCTCCAGAGATTTGTAAAGACCAAGGTTGGACATAACGGTTGTTACAACGGTATTTCCGTTCAGCTGGCCTTTTTCTCTTAAGTATTTACCGCAGACATACATAATCTTGTCACCGTCAATGATGTTTCCACGGTGGTCTACGGCGATACAGCGGTCCGCGTCACCATCGTACGCAAAACCGATATCCAGGCCTTTATCTACCACAAACTGTCTCAGGACTTCAATGTGTGTGGAACCGCATCCACGGTTGATGTTGGTTCCGTTCGGCTCGTTATTAATTACGTAAGTTTTTGCACGAAGCGCGTCAAAAACACTCTTGGCAATAGCGGATGAACTTCCGTTGGAGCAGTCCAGTCCTACCTTGATATTCTTGAAATCGTGGCATGGGATAGAGATCAGATGTCCGATATAACGGTTTCTTCCGGATGCAAAATCCACAGTACAGCCGATATCTTCTCCGGTTGCCAGCGGAAGTTCCTCGATCTCACCATCCAGATAAGCCTCGATACGTGCTTCAATATCTGCGGAAATCTTCTGTCCGTTCTCATTGAGGACTTTGATTCCATTATCATTAAACGGATTATGGCTTGCGGAAATCATGATACCGCAGTCAAAATCTTCTGTACGTACCACATAGGACACACTTGGAGTTGTGGTTACATGAAGCAGATAAGCATCTGCTCCGGATGCGGTAAGTCCTGCCGCAAGGGCATACTCAAACATGTAACTGCTTCTTCTTGTATCCTTGCCGATCACGATCTTCGCCTTGTGATCTCTGCCGTAATACCAGCCAAGATAACGTCCCACGCGAAATGCATGATCTGCTGTAAGTTTTACATTTGCTTCACCACGAAAACCATCTGTTCCGAAATATTTACCCATAATGCTCTCCTTTATTACTGATACAGTCCTTCCGGATAAACGCCGTCATCTGTAAGTTTTTTGAATGCAGCCTGTACAGATGCCTTATCTTCCTGATAAGTAACACCAAACCACTCGTCCTTTGTCTCAAGAACATCTACGGCTGCTTTTCCGGAATGGATCAGCTGGTCGATAAGCTCTGGAAGAAGATATTCTTTTTTGATGTCTCCCTCTTTGATTCCACCAAGGAACTCAATGAAGCCTTTCTCAAGGATTTCCATAAATTCCGGTGTCAGTCCCCACATGTTCATGGAAACAAGGCTCTTGGTATCCAGTGCTTCTGCTGTACCGTCGTCATTTCTTGTTTCTGCGCCGTCTGCTGTCTTGAAGATGTTATGTGTCTCTGTAACGCCGACAAGCTTGCCGTCCTCAATGTGGCACACACCTCTTGTAACACTTCCGTTGTCGCTTAATGTATTTCCAAGGCGGAAACCTGCCATGCAGATGTGCATCGGGCCATCCTGTGGATGATCCTGTACAAGATAGTCGTGAACTTTTACGTAGGCTTCTTTTCCATAGTAGTCATCTGCATTGATAACAGCGAATGGCTCGGAAAGGACTTTCTTTGCTGCCAGTACGGCATGTCCGGTTCCCCATGGCTTGGTACGGTCTGCCGGTTTCTGGAAATCTCCCGGAAGATCATCGATCTCCTGGAATGCATAAGCAACCTCTGTAATCTTGGAGATACGGTCTCCGATCACTTTTTTGAACTCATCCTCAAGGTCTTTACGGATAATAAATACAACCTTGTTGAATCCTGCCTCCAGTGCATCATGGATAGAATAGTCCATAATGATCTCACCCTTCGGTCCTACCGGTGCAAGCTGCTTGATTCCTTTTCCAAAACGACTTCCAATTCCTGCCGCCATGATTACCAGTGCTGTTTTTTTCATGTTTCGATTCCTCCTGATTTATTATGACTCCTGCTTCATTATAATTTATATAGTTCTTTATTTGTAATTAACGATTACTCCTGCTCATTGAGCTTGGTCAGCTTCACTGCCTGGTCTGCCGCGATCAGGCTGTCGATGATCTCATCCAGGTCTCCGTTGAGGATATTCTCAAGACGATGAAGGGTAAGCTTGATCCTGTGGTCTGTCACACGTCCCTGAGGGAAGTTGTAGGTACGGATCTTCTCGGAGCGGTCACCTGTACCGATCTGGCTTCTCCTTGCCTCTGCCTCAGCGTCATGCTGCTTGGCAAGTTCCATCTCATACAGACGGGAACGGAGCACACGAAGTGCTTTATCCTTGTTCTTAAGCTGAGACTTCTCATCCTGGCAGGAAATTACGATTCCTGTAGGAATATGGGTAAGACGTACGGCAGAGTCTGTGGTGTTGACACACTGACCACCGTTTCCGGATGCACGGAATACATCGAATTTACATTCATTGAGATCCAGATGGAAATCAATCTCTTCTGCTTCAGGCATGATGGCCACAGTACAGGTGGAAGTATGGATTCTTCCGCCGGATTCTGTCTCCGGTACTCGCTGTACACGGTGTACACCGCTTTCGTATTTCAGTCTGGAATACGCACCTTCACCTTTGATCATGAAAGTAACTTCCTTGAAGCCGCCGATACCGTTCTCATTAAGGCTGAGCATCTCGGTTTTCCAGCGACGGGACTCTGCATATTTCACATACATACGATAGATCTCTGCCGCAAAGAGAGCCGCCTCATCACCGCCTGCGCCTCCACGGATCTCAACGATAACATTCTTGCTGTCGTTAGGGTCTTTCGGAAGAAGAAGGATCTTCAGCTCATGCTCCAACTCCTCCACTCTCTTTCTTGCGTCAGAAAGCTCCTCTTTCAGCATCTCACGCATCTCTTCGTCCTTCTCGCTCTCAAGCATGGAAAGACTGTCCTCGATGGTTTCTTTGTTTTTCTTATATTCTTTATATGCGTCAACGATTGGCTGCAGGTCGCTCTGCTCTTTCATCAGCTTCTGAAAATGCGCCGGATCATCGGTTACCCCCGGTTCTCCCAGCTCATTGAGAAGCTCCTCAAAACGTACCAACAGATCATCCAGTTTATCAAACATGTATTTCCTCCTGTTTCTGATACCTGTAAATCACAATTTTTACAAAGGCTTCTGCCCCATCACTACACGGTCAAGGCCCGGAAGATCTTTTACCACCTGAACCTTTTCAAAACCGGCATTTCTCAGCATTTCACTGACTGCCTCCCCCTGGGTGCAGCCGATCTCATACAGAAGCCATCCGCCCGGTTTCAGATACTTTCCGGCCTCTGCGGTGATCTTTCTGTAAAAATAAAGCCCGTCTTCCATTCCGTCAAGAGCCTTCCTTGGGTCATGAAGGCGGACTTCTTCCATCAATGTTTCAATTTCTTCTGTCGCGATATAAGGCGGGTTTGAAATAAGGATATCATATTTTCCCCCCTCTTTTCCACCTTTTTCGCAAAAATACGGTGCCGAGAACAGATCACTTTCCACAAAATCCGCCCGGTTCTCCACATTCAGAAGACTGGCGTTCTCTTTGGCCACCTCCAGTGCTTCCGGCGAAACATCCACACCGGTACCATGGGCATCCTGCCGTTCCAGAAGAAGGCTTATGAGAATGCAGCCTGAACCCGTACACATATCCAGAATCTCCGGTTTCTCCACATCATCAAGGCATTTCAGCCCTTCTTCCACAAGTGTCTCCGTGTCCTGTCTCGGGATCAGCACGTTTTCGTTTACATAAAATTCATAGCCCATAAAAAAAGCCTGATGAGTCAGCTGCTGTACAGGAATATGTCCTGCCCGCCTGCCGATCAGCTCAAGATACTCTGCTGCGGTCTCATCAGACACCGGTTCATCACCATGTGCAAAATAGTATGCCCGGTTCTTTCCGGTCTTATATTCCAGAAGGAGCCAGGCATCCAGCCCGGCTTCTTCCAATCCGTTATCTTTCAGTATCGTTGTTCCTTTTTTGAGAAGTGACTCAAGAGTCTGCATGGCTTGTCTCCTCTGTCTCATAAGGGATGTCCAGGTCAAATTCCTCTTTCAGATAGGCTCTCCAGTCAAAAACCGCCTCAACAGCCTTGATGGCTACTTCTGCCATATCTGCGGTTGGTTCCTTGGTGGTAAATTTCTGCATGGCAAGACCTGGTTTACTCATAATGTCCGCAAATTTACTGTCTGTTCTTCCTGCCCACTGGATGATCTCAAAAGAGATTCCCGCAACTACCGGCACCATGAGAAGTCTTCCAAACAGTCTTACCCAGTAAACCGGAACCAGCACAAACACAAAGTGCAGCACAATACTTACCAGCATGACCAGGAACAGAAAACTGGTTCCACAGCGCTTATGGAGCCTGGAACTCTTCAGCACGTTCTCCACAGTCAATGGCAGTCCGTGTTCCACACAGTTGATACATTTATGTTCCGCACCGTGATACATAAATGTTCTCTGGATATCCTTCATTCTGGAGATCAGGAACATATATCCCATAAACAGTGCCAGCTTTACAAAAGCTTCTACTACAGTAACCAGGAATTCCGAAGCCCCTACCTTGCGGATCAGACTGGCCAGTATATACGGAAGAAACATAAAAGCAGCCACAGATACTACCATAGAAACAGCTACCGTAATGTAAAGAAGCCACTTGAACTGCTTATCTTCTTTGGCTTTCTTTGCGGAAAGCTCCTCTTCTGTAAGCTGCTCATTCTTCTTCGCGGTTTCTTCATCTTCCTCATCACCTGCGATCTCCGCAGAGTACATCAGGCATTTCGTACCTACCACAAGAGAATCCACAAAACTTACTACACCACGGATGATGGGCTTCTTCAGAAACGCATGGTTTCCGAAGGTACATTTATAGTCTTCTACTTTCAGCTCGATCTCCTGGTCCGGACGGCGCACTGCGATAGAATATTTGTCCTTGTGGCGCATCATGATGCCTTCCATCACGGCCTGTCCGCCAATATTCGATGATTTCATTCATTCTCTCCTGTGCAAACTGAAAAAATTTTTCAGTTAAAGAAAGGTTGAGATTTCCCAACCTCAACCTTCTCATTTCCTGTATTCGCAATAATTACTTATTCAGGCCGTATTTCTTGTTGAACTTATCGATACGTCCACGAGCCTGTGTAGCCTTCTGCTGTCCTGTGTAGAACGGATGGCATTTGGAGCAGATCTCAACGTGGATGTCCTCTTTAGTAGAACCTGTTACGAAAGTGTTTCCGCAGTTGCAGGTTACAGTTGCCTGATAGTAGTTCGGATGGATTCCTTCTCTCATGATTTTCACCTCTCTATATAATTTAATATTATTCGTATACAATTGACGAATTCCATTTTAAACAGCTTGCTAAGTATAACACAGCTTTCCTGAAAATGCAAGGACTTTATAAAAATTTCTGTTTCTTTACAGTCTGTACCAGCTCCGCATTGGTCCTGGTTCTGGCAAAGGTATTCAGAATCTGTTCTACCGCCTCATCGGACTTCATTCCGTTGAGTGCTTTTCGCATAATATAAACAGCTTCCTGCTCATCCTTGCTGAGAAGAAGATCCTCTCTTCTGGTTCCGGATTTCTGGATGTCGATAGCCGGGAATACACGTTTTTCCTGTAATTTACGGTCAAGGACAAGCTCCATATTACCGGTTCCCTTGAACTCCTCGTAGATGACATCGTCCATCTTGCTTCCGGTATCCACAAGTGCCGTTGCCAGAATCGTCAGGCTTCCGCCCTCACGCATATTACGGGCTGCGCCAAAAAATCTCTTAGGCATATGAAGGGCCGCCGGATCAAGACCACCGGATAAAGTCCTTCCACTTGGCGGGATAATCAGGTTATAGGCTCTGGCAAGTCGTGTGATGGAATCCAGAAGGATGATCACATCCTGTTTATGTTCTACCAGACGACGGGCACGCTCCACAACCATCTCGGAAACTCTCTTATGATGTTCCGGAAGTTCATCAAACGTGGAATAGATCACTTCCACATTAGGTCCCTGGATTGCTTCCTTGATATCGGTAACCTCCTCCGGACGCTCATCGATCAGAAGGATAATGAGATGCATATCCTTATTATTCTTAAGGATGGACTTGGCAACATCTTTCAGAAGGGTTGTCTTACCGGCTTTCGGCGGGGATACGATCATTCCTCGCTGTCCCTTTCCGATGGGGCTGATCAGGTCTACGATACGCATGGCAGTTGTGCCGCCTGCACGTTCCATAACCAGTCTCTCATTAGGGAAAATCGGCGTCATATCTTCGAAATTATACCTTCTCTGCCCCTCACTTGGGTGGAATCCGTTGATGGAGGATACGTAAAGAAGTGCGCTGAATTTCTCGCCCTGGGTCTTGATACGGATATTTCCCTGGATGATATCACCGGTCTTTAAGTTAAAGCGGCGGATCTGGGAAGGAGAAACATAAATATCGTTCTCACCTGGAAGATAATTGGCGCAGCGGATAAATCCGTAGCCATCCGGAAGTACTTCAAGAATTCCATTTGCCTTCTCACCACTGTCCAGCTGTGTGGACTCTGAAGGAACATTTCCATTCTCTCTGGCAGATTCCCGGTTATAATCCCGGTTGGCCTCTCTGTTATAATCTCTGTTATAATCTCTGTTATAGTCTCTCCGGACATTTACATTTCTGTGTTCCTGTTCCGTTCTTTCTGTCCGGTATTCTTTACGCTCCTGCAGAGTCTCTCCTGCGGGACGTGTATGATATTCTGTTTTTTCTGTTTCCTGCTTCTTTTCTTTCAGATTATTTTCTCCGGATGTGCTCCTGCGTACTTCTTCAGGGTTCCCTTTTGCGGTTTCTTTCGCATCTTCTTCCAGCATTCTCTCAATCAGTGCCGGTTTTCTCAAAGTGGAAATCCCCTTCATCCCTCTCGCTTTTGCCAGGTCTTTCAGCACTGCCAGAGATAATGATTCATACTTTTCTCTCATAAATACCTCTACCCTTAACTCTTATAAAATGTAATTTAATTATTTATTCTGGAAATCCGATACAGCCTGACATGGCTGCACTGGTGTCTGAACCGTTATTGAATGTAATGTGATTATTATTATGATATTAATATACACTATTTTTGAAGCAATGCAAGAAATTTTTATCGACAATTTCACCGGAGAAATTTTATTATAACACAAAAACACCCGGGAATTTCCCGGGTGTTCCATATAACAGCTTGTTATTTCCAGACTACTTTATAAACATTCATGATTTTTGTTATTTGTGCGTCTGTAACCTTTGAGAGTGCATTGACAATTGCCTCATAGGTCTGCGGACGCTGAGACTTCAGAGCTGACGGATTCTCTACATAATTCAGAACAGACTCTGCAAAATACTCGGAAGCATTCTGTGTTGCATACGCTTTTCTGACGCCTGTGAATTTGGATTTTTCGCTGTTGTATACAGCTTCAAAGGAACTGGTTGTATCCACGTTTCCGGCTACAAAAGCAAGGAAATGTCCAAGTTCATGATAAATGGTGGAATCCTCACACTGAAGTGTGATCATTCTTGTCTTGGCATCAAAGTGTCCCGCATAGGATACGCTTGGATCAACAGTTACAGTAAATCCCATCTTTGTGTAGGCATTCAGTACTCTGCTGTCCATCTGTGGCGCGATGGATGCTACATTGCTGATTGTGTATTTCTCTTTTTTTACATTTGTATTTGCAGTTGTGGATTTTGTTGTGGTCTGCGCTGCCGCAACAACGGTTGTGGTTGTTTTTACAGTTGTTGTAACCTTCTGTGTCTGTACGACCTTTTTGGATTTCTTGGTGAATTTCTGATTTGTATCTGTCTGTACTGTTGTCTGGGTTTTTACTGTTGTTGTCTGGTTCTTTTTGGTTGTTTTTGTTGTTGTTTTTTTCTTGGTTGGAAGTTTTTTGCTGTAAGTTTTTGTTGCTGCTTTCTTTAAATTGATTGTTTTTTTGGTTGTTTTGCTCTTCTTGGTTGTTTTGGTTGTTACCTTCGGTTTGGATGCAAGAGGAGTATCATCATCGGTAAGCGTCTGCTCCACTACCGGATCTGTGTAACTTGGCAGTTCCGGCACCTGTGAGTCCTGCCATACCATTGCAAAGCTTCCTGCTGTGATCAATGCAGCCGCCGCGATACATCCGGCTGCAACCTTCTTCTTCATAAAGAAGTTTTTAAGGTTCATTTTTTTCATACTTTTCACACCTTTCTGAAAACCGACGTCCAGAACGTCATCCCAGTATGGTGGCCGCAGAATTTACTGCATCAAAAAAACCGCTTATTCTGAAAAATAAACGGCCGCGTCAACACATAAATCCTTTTCACCTGGATGTAATTTCTGAGTACGTCACTAAATCGGAATTTAATGCGGCAACCGGCTGTCATAGTCCTTCTTTTGTGACCTTAGACCCTTGGCTTTGCGTCCCTGCTTTTCAACAGGTTTGCCTTTATATATACAGTATATGTTTTTTTCCCTTAAATGTCAACATTTCCCGCTTATTTTGGCCCTGCTTCTGTCCTTTTTTTCCAGAATCTGCTATACTGTTATCTGTAAAAAAGGAAGAAAAAAGTATATAACAGGAGAACGGCAAATATGTCAAAAACTTTATCTGTCCGTCTCTTTTTTGTGTTGCTGCTTTCCGGGATCATAATTTTTCTCCCCGGATGTGCGAAATCCGAAAATTCCGGTGAAGAACCTCCCGTTTACTCCCCTGCCCGTGTCCTCACGCCTGAGGCTCCCGGCACACAGACGCTCGGAAGTTCCCCTCTGGTTCTGGATATTTCCAATCAGGATCAGGGATATCTGACCGCACAGTCTGACTCCGAAGACTCCCGGATGAGTATACAGCTTACCACACCGTCCGGTGTTCTCTATTCCTATTTTCTGGCGCCAAAGGAACAGGCCGTCATCCCCTTTTCCGAAGGCTCGGGAGATTATGTAATCACCTGCTATCAGCAGATCAACGGAAGCCAGTATGCCGCACTGTATTCAGAAACTCTCACTGTAAATCTTGAAAATGAATTTCTTCCGTTTCTGTACCCGAACCAGTATGTAAATTTTTCCGCCGAGAGCGAAGCCTGCACACTGGCTCAGTCCCTTGTCACGGAAGAAATGAAAGATGTGGATATCCTGAAAACCTTCTACAACTATGTCACCAGCCATATCACCTATGACTATGATAAAGCAAATTCTGTAGAAGCCGGTTACCTTCCGGACATTGATGAAACCCTCCGCACAGGTACCGGAATCTGTTTTGATTACGCCGCACTGCTTACTGCCATGCTTCGAAGCCAGGATATTCCCTGTAAGCTCGAAATCGGCTATTCAGGAGAAATCAAGCACGCATGGATTGATGTCTATATCCGTGGAAAAGGCTGGGCAACAAAGGCCGTTTCTTTTGACGGAGACACCTGGCAGCTGATGGACCCTACCTTTGACGCCAACAGTGATGATGACGAAACCATCCAGGAATACATCGGAGATGAAAGTAATTATACGGTACAGTTTTCACGCTGACCGATTCCCAGCAAAAAGGAGACTTTATTATGAACTATAAACTGACCGCCCGGGAATTATCCAGTTTCTGCGGGCAGATGGGAATGCTTCTGCATTCCGGCATATCCACCACAGAAGGCCTTCATATTCTCTGTGATGAAAGTAAAACCGATACAGACCGTGAAATACTTACCCCTCTGATCCGTTCTGTGGAAGAAAACGGTTCTCTTTCCCAGGCACTGGAAGAGGTCGGCTGTTTCCCTGCATCTATGACTGCCTATGTAAAAACAGGCGAGGAAACCGGCTGCCTGGATGAAATTATGAACAGTCTTTCCGAACATTATAAACAGGAACAGGAAATCTCCCAGCAGATCCGAAGCGCTGTCACCTATCCTCTGATCATGCTTGGCATGATGGCAGTGGTAATTCTTGTTCTTCTGGTAAAAGTCCTTCCTGTTTTTCAGCAGGTGTTTCAGCAGATGGGACTGGAAATGAACGGGGTTTCCCGGGGACTCCTCAATGCCGGCAATGTAATCAGTCACTACTCTGCCGTTTTTCTGATTCTTGCCGCTGTTCTGATTGGCTTCACCCTTTTTTTCAGCCTTACCGAAAAAGGCCGCTCAAGCCTCCGGAAACTGGTTACCCATCTGCCCATATTTCGTGAGATCCCCGTTGCCATGGATTACAGCCGTCTGGCCCAGGGACTGTCTCTTGGCCTTCGAAGCGGTCTCTCCCCGGAAACAAGCCTTGAACTTACAAAAGCGTTGCTTTCACAGCCGGAGCTTCTCACAAAACTCCAGAAAACCTCTGACCTTCTTAAGGAAGGGGAAGCTTTTTCAGAAGCGCTTACAAAATCCGGACTTTTTGGAGGCATGGAGGGCCGTCTTATCCGTGTATCGTTTTATTCCGGATCCAGCGATGAAACTTTACACAGCCTTTCCGAACAGTACTCTGAGAAATCTTTAAACCTGATTTCTCAGGCAGTTTCCATTGTAGAACCTACCATTGTGATTCTGCTTTCGCTTCTGGTTGGGCTTGTACTGCTTTCCGTAATGATGCCTCTTCTTGGAATTCTTTCTGATTTTGCAATGTAAGGTGGTGACAGAATGGAACTTTTTGAAAGCCGCAGAAAAAAATTTTTACGGGGATTTCTTCTTCTTTTTCCCGTACTGCTTCTGATTCTTGCCTGTATTCTCTTTGTGGCAGGAATCAGCCATACTTCCGGGCAGGCTCTTCAGAAAGAACAGGATGCTCTGGAAAAAACATTAAAAGCCAGTGCTGTCCGTACTTATGCGCTGACCGGAGAATATCCGGAAGATCTTTCGCAGATTCTTCGTGATTACCATATTACCTATGACAAAAGCAAATTCGTTGTGGAGTACGTTCCCAACGGTTCCAATCTGCTGCCATCTATCAGCGTTATCGCCCTTTCCGGCAGCACGAAGGGAGGAAGTGCTTCATGAAGCTAAAGAAAAATACGGATCATTCCATTTCGTCCCTTTTTTCTCTCCTTCTGTTTGGTATTTTTGTCCTGTTTCTTATGCTGATGCTTCTTTTTTCCGCAAGAATCTATCAGCAGACAGTAAAACAGACCGACTCCGATTCCGAACTTGGAACCGCTATCACCTATCTGACTACCAAATTCCGGCAGCATGACCAGGCGGACGAAATTTTTTCCGGGACTCTGGACGGTACCCCTGCACTATGTTTCCGGGATAAAATTAACGAAAAAGACTACATCACCTACATCTACCTGAAAGATGAAAACCTTATGGAACTTTTTACCGCTTCAGACTCCCAGGCCAGTTCCTCTGCAGGCACCGTAATTTCCTCTCTTTCTGATTTTCAGGTAAAAGAAATGGAACATGGTTTCTACCGTCTTTCCCTTGAAAATACTTCCGGGGTTTCCACTCAGTTTCTGCTGCACAGTACAGCTGTTTCTTCCGGCTCAGGCAAAAAGGAGGATCTACAAGTAACTGAATATATTACAAAAAGATATTAAACATGTTTAAATATACTTATTAATTTCTACCAAGGTCAAAACACTTGTTCTGCATGTTTAATCATGGTATAATGAAATAGAACAAATAGTTCATAAACATATTAGCCAATAATAACAGGAATCAGCCAGAAAAGGATGATAAGATTGCTAAAAAGTTTCAAAACAGAGATCAATCCTACAGAAGAGCAGAAGATTAAAATACATAAGACAATCGGCACATGCAGATATATCTATAATTTTTACCTGTTTCATAATAAAGAACTTTATACTTTGGGTAAAAAATTTATGAGCGGTAAATCGTTCAGCGTATGGTTGAATAATGACTATCTTCCGAACCATCAGGAATATTCCTGGATCAGGGAAGTCAGTTCCAAATCGGTAAAACATTCGATTGAAGATTCCTTTCCTGTACAGCTTTTTCAAGATTTTTCCATCATCAAAGTGGTTTTCCACGGTATAAGAAAAAAGGACGATCGAATGTAAAAATGTATTTTGTAAGAAACAATCCCAAAGATTGTCTTTGCGAAAGGCACCGGATTAAGATTCCGACGCTTGGATGGGTAAGGCTGAAAGAGAAAGGTTACATCCCAACATCTAAGGATGGATACATAATCAAAAGCGGAACTATTTCTATGAAAGCCGGCAGATATTATGTTTCTGCACTGGTAGAAGTGACAGATCCGGTGAGAGACAGCTGCTTTAGCGATGGTGTAGGGATCGATCTGGGTTTGAAAAATCTTGCCTTCATATCAAATGGAACTGTCTATAGAAATATTAATAAAACAGCACGAATAAGAAAACTTGAAAAACAATTAAGGCGGGCACAGCGAAAGCTCTCCCGTAAATATGAAAATTTAAAGAAAGGAGAGCCCACTCAAAAAGCAAATATACGTAAACAAAAGCTTAAAGTACAGAAGCTTCATCAGCGTCTGGAA
>QWCE01003724.1_pt1 | contig 16286 bp, 12 predicted proteins | sample 1972531 | NCBI WGS metagenome assembly QWCE01 (sample SAMN09866716, study PRJNA288562) | Human gut metagenome isolate term4_stool, whole genome shotgun sequencing... | reverse complement strand
CCTTTCTTTCTTTCTTATCATTTTACTATTTTCACTTTTCTTTAATTAATCTTTAACTAACTAATATATTTTTAAAATACATATGATATAATAGGGATTATGGATAAGATAAGAGGAAAAATAATTAATATAATATATGAAGGAAATGAAGGATTTAAGATATTAAACCTTAAATTAGATAATAGGATAATAACATTAAAGGGTAATATGCCAATGGTAGATTTAGGAGATAATATTGAAGCTATTGGCAATTATGTTGAACATAAAAACTATGGTATGCAATTTGATGTAACTACATTTGAAAAGATATTTCCAAGCGAAACAGAAGATATATTAGACTACCTACAATCAGGTGCAATAAAGGGAATTGGACCAAAACTTGCAGGAAGAATAATAGATAGATTCTCTGATGATACATTAGATATTATATATAATGATCCTGCAAAACTTGCAGAAATATCTGGTGTATCACTTAAAAAAGCTGATGAAATAGGTAGAGAGTTTAGAGCTAAAAGAGAATTCTTTGAACTTTCTAAATATCTAAAACCATATAATTTAAGAAGTAGTGACATAGCTAAAATGTATGCAAAATACAAAGAAAACACATTAGATATTATTAAAGAAAACCCATATATAATAGTAAGTAGTGTTGTAAATGTGTCATTTGCAGACATAGATAAGATTGCAATAAGAGAAGGAATACCATTAGAAAATGAAAATAGGATAACATCTGCAATAATATATGCCCTAAACATTAGCATTAAAAATGGTCATACATATGTTACATACAATAACCTATTAGAATATTTAAATAAAATAACTGGAACAAGTGAAGAAGTAATTGAAACTGTATTAAAAAATATACATACACAGGGATTAATTAATATAATGGAAGATACTGTGGCATTAGAATCTGTATCAATTGCAGAATCAGAGATAGCAGAAAAACTAATTAGACTTAAAAATACTAAGTCATTTAAGATAACAGGAGCAGTAAAAAAGATAACAGCACTAGAAAAAGAACTAGATATCTCTTTAACTACTGATCAAAAAAATGCAATAAAAGCAGCGCTTAAAAACAATGTAACAATAATTACTGGTGGACCTGGAACAGGTAAAACAACAATTACAAAATTCATAGTAGAAATATTTGAAAAAGAAGGCAAAGAAGTAGAAATTGCAGCACCTACTGGAAAAGCAGCAAAAAGAATAGCAGATGTAACATCACATAGTGCAAGCACAATACATAGGATGCTAGAAATAGGGAAGTATGGTGATGACAACTATAATGCAATATTTGTTGAAACAAAAGCCCTAACATCAGATGTAATAATCATAGATGAAGCTTCTATGATAGATACCTTTATGATGACATATATATTAAGAGGAATTGCAGAAGGAAGCAAACTTGTACTAATTGGTGATATTAACCAATTGCCTTCAGTAGGACCTGGAAAAGTATTAGAAGATATAATTGATTCGGAAACAGTAGAAGTAATTAACCTAAAAACAATATTTAGACAAGCAGCTAAAAGTAATATAATACTAAATGCACATAGGGTAAATGAAGGGAAAGAAATACAAATACTAGAAGATGATGAACATATACAAGATTTTAAGATAGAATATGTAAATAATCCTGATGAAATATTTAACCTATTATTATTAGAACTAGAAAAAGAAATTAAGGTAAAAGGTGTAGAAGATTTCTTCTACACATCACAGATACTATCCCCTACTAAAAGAGGTAAATGTGGTACAGAAAACCTAAATATGGAAATACAAAAACACTTTAACAAAGAAGCAGAAGATAAGATACGCTATGGAAAAGTAGAATACAAAAAAGGTGATAGGATAATACAAATTAAAAATGATTATGATATGTCATGGAAACTAGGAAAACACATTGGAACAGGTGTATTCAATGGTGAAATGGGAATAATTAGAGAAGTATCAGAAGCAGAAAAACTAATTAAAATAGAATTTGATGATGGAAAAACAGCAATATATGAAAAGCAAGACTTAGAAAAAATAATACACTCATATGCAATAACAGTACATAAGTCACAAGGAAGTGAATTTGAAACAGTAATACTTGTATTATCTGGTGCAACGCCAATGCTCCTTACAAGAAACATACTATATACTGCAATGTCTAGAGCAAAAGAAAAACTAATAATAATTGGAGCAAACTACACTGTAAAAAAAATGATAGATACTATTTCTATTAACAAAAGAAAAACATTACTTAAAGAAAAGTTAAAAGAAGAATCTGAAAAGTATGAATAGGAAAAAGAATAGGAAATAATATGAGATATATATTAGCAAGTAATTCTAAATTTAAAAAAGAAATATTTGAAAAAGTTGGATATAATTTTGAATGCATAGATAGTAATTTTGAAAAAGAAGAGAAAGAAAAGTACAAAGAAGACAAAGAACTAAAAGAAAAGAAAAAAGACAATATACAAGACCCATATGAGTATGTAATGTACTTAGCTAAGGGAAAAGCAGAAAATGTATATAGTAAGATGGTAGAAGAAGGCAAAAGTATAAATGAAGATATTATAATTATTGGATTAGATACAATAGTATACTCAGATAATAATATACTTGAAAAACCTAAAAGTAAGAAAGAAGCAATGCAAAACTTACTTAATTCTTATAATAAGAAAAATGAAGTAATTACAGGAATATGCATTATATATGTTAAAGATAATAACATTTCAAAAGAAATAGTAGATTATGATAACACATATATATACTTTAATGAAATAAGAAAAGAAGATGCAAAATACTATGCAGAAAATGAAAAAGATGCACTATATGCATCAGGCTTTGTAGTTGAAACATATGTATCTAACTTTGTAAGAAAGATTGAAGGAAATTACTATAATATATTAGGAGTACCAGTATCTAAAATATATAGCCACTTAAATAGTTTAGGTATTTATTTAAGTGATTTAAAAGGAAGAGATGAAATAGATATAGATGAATTAATAAATAAATTAAAAAAATAAATAAGAAATAGATAAACAAGGAAAAGTATAATTAACCACACATTATGTACTACATAATATACATAATATGTGGTATAATAATGTGATAGGAATTAAAAAAGGAAGATAAGATTAATTAAAAAAGATTGAGATTAAAATATATAATTAAGTTTAAAGATTAATTTAAATGGAGGAAGAATAGTAATATGAAAAAAATAGTATTAACAGGTGATAGACCAACAGGTAAGCTACATCTAGGTCACTATATTGGTTCACTTAAAAACAGAGTGGCACTTCAAGATGAAGTAGAAGAAATGTATATTGAAATAGCTGACTTTCAAGCATTAACAGATAACTTTTCTAACCCACAAAAGGTATCAGATAATGTACTTAATTTAATGCTAGATTACCTATCTGTAGGAATAGACCCAGAAAAGGTAACTATATTTGTACAAACACAAATACCAGAACTATATGAGCTTACATGCTACTACTTAAATATAGTTAAACTAGGTAGACTAGAAGGAAACCCAACTGTTAAAAATGAGATGAGACAAAAGGGATTTGAAAAAAGTATACCAGTAGGATTTTTAGTATACCCAGTAAGTCAAGCAGCAGATATAACATTGTTTGATGCAAACACTGTACCAGTAGGGGTAGACCAACTACCTATGATTGAACAAACAAATGATATAGTTAAAACATTTAATACACTATATGGTAATGGAAAAGATATAGTTAGAAGATGTAATGCAGTAATACCAGAAAACAAAATGTCACAAAGATTACCAGGATTAGATGGTAATGCAAAAATGAGTAAGTCATTAAACAACTGCATATACCTAGCAGATAGCAAAGAAGAAGTTGCTAAAAAAGTTATGAAAATGTATACAGACCCAGATCATATTAGAGTAGAAGACCCAGGTAAGGTAGAAGGAAACATGGTATTTACATACTTAGATGTATTTGCAACAGATGAACAAATTGCAAAATACATGGAAGGCTTTAATACATTAGAAGAATTAAAACAAGGATACCAAAAAGGTGGTATAGGTGATGTTAAAATAAAGAAGGTATTAATTAATGTATTAGAAGATGAATTAGAACCAATTAGAGAAAAAAGAAAATACTATGAAGAAAATATGGATTTAGTTAAAAAATACCTAGAAGAAGGAACTAAAAAAGCAAAAGCAAAAGCTAAAGAAAAGATAATTGAAATTAGAAAAGCAGTAGGGGTAGACTATAATTTTTAAGAATAATATTTTAAAGAATATTTAAGAAAGAAAAAATAGAAAAAGAAACAATAAGAAACAATAAAAAAAGAAGAAACAAAAAAGAAAATAACTTAAAACAAAAAGAAAAAGTAATAAGAAGCAAGAAAAATAGAAAGGCAAATACATGGAGAAAAACAATAAGAAAGTAGAATTATTAGCACCAGCAGGATCATATGAAAAAGCAGTAATTGCATACATATATGGAGCAGATGCAGTATATGTAGGAACACCAAATGTATCACTTAGAACAAGAGCAAAAGTAGATGATGATAGCTTAGATAAGATAATTAAATATGCTAAGCTACATGGTAAGAAGGTATACTCTGCAGTAAATATATATGCAAACGATGATGATTATAGTGAAATAATTAAACAAGTTAAATACTTAGCAAAAGAAGGAGTAGATGGGATAATAGTATCTGATGGTGGAGTAGTAGACATAGTAAAAGAGTATGCACCAAATATACCAATTAATATATCTACACAAGCAAATACATTATCACTTCCAGCATGTAATTTCTGGTATAAAAATGGAGCTAAAAGAATAATTATGGCAAGAGAAATTACAAAAGAAAATTTAAAAAAGATTATGGAAGGAAAACCAGAAGACTTAGAAATTGAAGTATTTGTTCATGGAGCAATATGCTTTGCATACTCAGGAAGATGTTACCTAAGCCATTATTTAACAAATAGGAATGCAAACAAAGGAGACTGCGTACAAAGCTGTAGGTGGAACTACAATATGTATGTAGAAGATAGGCATAACCCAGGTGAACTTATGGAAGTAGATGAAGATGAAAATGGTATGACAATATTTTCATCAAAAGACCTTTGCTTAATAGACGAACTACCAGACTTAATTGATATGGGAGTGGATAGCTTTAAGATAGAAGGAAGACTTAAAACAGAATACTATTTAGCAAGTATAATTAATATATATAGGTGTGCAATAGACGAGTATTTAAATACTGGAAAGTATAATTACGAAAAATACTTAGAAGAAATAGAAAAGGTTAAAACAAGAGATTTAACTAAATTTAACTTTGATGAAGAAACAATTAAAAAAGCAAATGATATTGAAACAAACCAAACACTAAATGGAAGGCAATACAATGATAACTACCAATATGGTGCAGTAGTAGACGAAATGGTAGGTGAAAACTTAGCAAAAGTATATATTAAAAACAAGCTAAATGTAGGAGATACATTAGAAGCATTAATACCTGGCAAGTTAAAAGGAGTAGAGTTTAAGATAGAAAAACTATTTGATGTTGAAACAAATGAAGAAATACCTACAATTAACCCAGGAGTAAAAGATCAACAAGTAATAATGAATGTACCTTTTGAATTAGAAAAATACTATATAATTAGGAAGAAAATATAATGGATAACTTTTTAGATAGACAAATATCGCTAATAGGAAAAGAAAACAATGAAAAAATAATAGCAACTAGAATTGTACTATTTGGAGTAGGCGGTGTAGGATCATACGTGCTAGAAATGTTTTTAAGAAATGGAATTAGAAATATACTACTATGTGATTTTGATACAGTAGATCAAACAAATATTAACAGGCAACTTGTAGCATATAATGATACTATTGGGAAAAAGAAAGTAGATGTTGCTAAAAACAGAGCTAAAAGAATAAATGAAAAAGTTGAAATGATAACATATGATGAAAAAGTATCAGAAGATAATATTTATGATATGTTAAAAGATTTTAACCCAGACTACATAATTGACTGTATAGATGATGTAGATGCTAAAATTACTATTATGAAATATGCATATGAAAATAATATCAAATGTATATCATCTATGGGAGCAGGCAATAGGACAAGAGTAGATATGATAGAAGTTACAGATATATTTAATACAACATATTGTCCGCTTGCTAAAAAAATTAGAAAGATATTAAAAAAAGAAAATATTAAAAAACAACTTGTTGTATACTCAAAAGAACAACCTAGAATATCTAAAAAAGTAACAAGTATTGCAGAAGTACCAGCAGTTTTTGGGATTAATATAGCGGCATATGTTTTTAATGACATATTAAGTAACAATCTTTAAAAAAACAAAATATAATATGTATAATATAGGGTAATGATTAGAAAAACAAAAGTAATAATAATCATTACTCTTTTTACATAGTACATAATATATAGAATTACAAAATACAAAAATGTAACATAATGGCATAATTATGTTACACAAGATTAATATAAATTAAATACCAATTGTGTATATATAATAATATAATATATATGTATATAGAAAGGAATTGTGGTATGAATTATTCAGATTATATAACAACAGAAAGTGATCAAATAATAGCAAATACTGCTACAAAGATTACATATAGTGGGTATCTAAAGGATACATCTAATAAGATATATATTAGATATGGTATGAACAATTGGAACAATATTAACGAAGTTGAAATGAATCAAACACCAAATGGATATTTAGCACAAATTTCTATTCCTTCAGATTCTAAAGAAATTAACTTTTCATTCAGAAATGAAAAAAGAATGTGGGATAATAACTATGGTAAGAATTATAGCTTTAAAGTAATGCCACCAGAGTTAATAGTTGAAGAGGAAGAAGAAGCATCTCCTACTTTCTTTAATGATGATTTCTTACTTGCATATAATTTGAACAAAGAAATATCTAAACAAAAATACTTTGTAGGAGAAGAAAAGGTAGAAGAAACAAAAGAAAACAAGGTAGAAAAAATAGAAGAACAAGAAGAAGATAAAAAAGAAGATGATTTTAACTATATGGTATCAGAAGATGGATCTGTAGTTAAAAAAGAAAATGCTGTAGAAATAGAAGAAAAAGTATCTGAAGCTGCAGAGCAAAAACTAAGTGAAATAAAAGAAAAAATGTTTGCTAAGGCAAAAGAAAATATATTAGATATACAAGTAGTTGAAGTAGATGATGTAAAAACTGAAAACTTAGAAAATAGTCAAGTATATTATCACTCAGATATACCATATGCTAAACTATTTAAAGAAGCTAAAGTAGAACATGTACAAGATTTAATAAATGAAATATCTAGAGAAGAAAAGACTGACTTTGTATTTAAACCAGCAAGACCATATGCAAGAATGCTAAGAAAAATGGCAAATGAAAAATTATTAAAACTTGAAATGGAAAGAGAAGAAAATAACTTCTTAGTGGTAGCACCATATTCTGAAACAATGTCATTTAGAGCAACAGTTAAAAGAATACAAAGTATAATTACAAGAACTCTTGAAAGAATACAAGAAATGCTATCTAAAAGAATGGGATTTGGTACAAATAAGATATAGTTAATATATTTTTAACACACAAAACCAAGCTTTTACAAAAGAAAATGAAATATAATTTACAAAAGATAATATTAAATAATAACTTTTACAAATGATAAATGAAATAGTGATATACAAAAGATAACTACTGATAAGGGGGTAAGAATCATAACTTACCTCCCTTTTAATATGGATTTAAAAAACGTTTTAAAAGCAAGTATATATTATCAATAATAGTTACTTGCTTATTTAAGTGCTTCATATATTCTTTCTGCAATTCTTTCAATTACCTTAACACAAACAGAGTTTCCAGCTTGCTTGTATAATCTTGTATTTGCTTGGTTTTTAGGCAATTTGAAACTTTTAGGGAAACCTTGTGTATTAAAGCATTCATGTGGTGTTAATTTTCGTATACCAGTATCTGATAGTATTAGTGGTACATTATGACCACCTTCGCCCATGTTTGCAGTTAATGTAGGAACAACACCAGATTTGTTTTCCCTTACATATTGTCTTCTCCATTGATAGATAGCATTTTGGTCATCCATTTCTTCTTTTAGTTTTTCATATATATTATTTTTAAATTTATCTTTTGTATAATAATATTTTTCGTCTACTGGATTTTTGAAATCAATTATATCGCTAAGTTTTGTAGTAAGTGGGATTGGTTTTGGAAATCTAAACTTTTCAAAATCCTCTCTTTCTCTAAATGCTACAATATATATTCTTTCTCTGTTTTGTGGAATATTACCATATTCCATAGCATTTAAGACTTTGTAATTATAGTTATATCCTTCATTTTTTAATGTATCTAATATTACTTTAATTGTATTACCTTTATCATGACTTACTAAGTTTTTTACATTTTCTAAAAATACGACTCTTGGTTTTTTCTCATGTATTATTCTAATAATTTCAAAAAATAATGTGCCACGACCTTTTGCATCTGAAAAACCCTTCCTATATCCTGCAATTGAAAATGCCTGGCATGGAAAACCACCTGCAATAATATCTACATCAGGCACATCATCAGGAGATACATTATATATATCCCTATTATCTACTTTTAAGTTAAAGTTTAATTCAAATGTTTCTACAGGGTATTTGTCTATTTCATTTGCATAAACAGTTTCAAATTCACCAGTATTTGCAAAACCCAATTCAATACCACCTACACCTGTAAAAAAAGATGCTATAGTATATTTTTTATTCATATATTTTTATTCCTTTTCTCTTGCTAAATATAATTAGAGTAAAATAATTATATTTAGTTTTGTACTAAGTATTAGAATAACACAAAAATAATATGCCTTCAATATGAAAAAAAATAATGATTGAAGGAATAAATATGCTTTTTAAAAATATAGTATTACAAATACAATTCTTATTGACAATAATAAAATAAAGGGGTATTCTGAAGGTAGCTAAGAGATTAGCTAGAAAGGAAGAGAAAATGAAGCGAAAATTTATATGTATAATTTTCACTTTAGTTTTATTAATAGCAAGCTTCTTTTCAATTAAAATTTTTGCGGAAGGTAATGACATAAAAATTGAAGAGTTTAATTATATTTCATCAGATAGTGCATATAAGGAAACTATAAGTGAAATGTCTTTAAGATCTGCAACAGGTTTAGATAATATTATGGCTAAACCAATGACTAAAATAGTAAATGACAGATATAATGATATAGAATATAAGGAGGAAGTTAGAGATAATATAATATATCGTTATGATACAAAAGATAATAAAATGATAGGAATGCGTGAGTTAAATTATGATTCAAATTCACCAAAGATATCAGAACAATTAGCTAAACAAAAGATTCAAGAAAAATATGAAAATAATAATTTCCCAAAAGATTATAAACTTAAATATATAGATTATGATGAGGATGATAATCTTTGGGAGGCAAAATATGAAAAAGAAATTGATGGAATTAAAAATCCATATCAAGGTGTTAAACTAAAGTATGATTCAGGAAAAGATAAATTAGTATACTATAGAATTTTTGACCAAGAACCTATAATCAGAAATAGTAAAAAAGAGGTAGATAAAAATTTCTTAAAGAAAAATGAAATGACATATGTATCATTAATAAAAAATCAAAATAAAGATATAAAAGACTTTAGACTAAAACCAGATGAAGCAATATCTACATATGTTAAGCCAAATTCTTGGTTTTCAAATAAAGCAACAGAGTATGGTGAATCTAAAGAAGTTATAAAGGCTTGGAAAGTACCATGTGATAATGGGTTAGAAGTTTTAGTAGATAATTCTACTGGAAATATTATAGGTGGAGACGCTTTAAAATATGCAGAAGCATTATCATGTAATACAAGTCTAGATATAGTTCCAGCAAATACAAAAAAAGCGACACCTGCAATGCATTGGGCATTTGAAAAATTAAAATATAGAACATTTTCTAGAGCAGGAGATGCAACTACATATATTTTAAAAGATTGGATACATCGTGGAGGTCCACAGTATGGTTTTTATATAACAACTCATGGAGGAGTAAATAATGGACAAGTGTTTTTTAGGGATAGTGATAGAAAAGACTGGTATCCATCAGATATAAAAGGAAATTGGGATTTTGTATTTATTAATGCTTGTCATTCAAAAGCTAATGAAACTATGGCAAATGCTTTTAAAATTTATAATGGAAGCAGTAAAAAAGCATATTTGGGTTGGAAAGTAGAAGTAAGAGCATCTGCAGCAGAGAAATTCACACAGCGTTTTGCTGATAGAATAGGAAATGCTCCAATTCAGAGAATAGCTAAAGAAGTAGCAGAAGGAATGGCAGAGTATGTTCCAATAAGATTTACAGGAGATAAAGGATGGTATGGATATGCAAGATAAAAAAACATTAGTTATATTACTAGTATTAGTTATAGCTCTTATAGGAGGAGTAATATATCTACTAATGCTAAATGGAAAATACAAACAAGAACTGACAAAAAAGCAGGTAAGTGTAGAAGAGTTAAATAAGAAGGAAAAGGCAAAAGAAAAAGAAAATAATAATACCAGTGAAGACAAAAATAGGAAAGTAGATTTTACTAAGATTTTAAAAGAATTTATTGGAGAAAATGGAACAGATGAGCTAGTAGTAAAAGAAAATTTTATAGATGAAGATCCTGATGGTCAAAAGAGAAATATTTTGTATGAAGCTAAGTTAGGAATAGGAGGACTGCTTACTCTTCAAGGTAAAAAGCCAAAAGAAAATGCTAAGATATTACCTATTTCTGAATTAGAAAAAAGAAATAAGAAGCTTATGGAAAAAATGAAATTAGATAGACTAGGAAAGATTGAATATAGTTTCAATAATTCATTATATGAAAATCAGGAGATAAGTGGAAGCTCTTCATTTAGCTTTGAAGGTAAAAAGACAATAGATGGTAAAATATATGAAGTATCATGCCATATATACTACTACCCATCAGAAAAAGCAGACTATTGTACAGATACAATAAATGGTGTATGGGTAAGAGTAGTTGAGCATAAGTAGCTAGATTATATATAGTTATTAAAGAGAGTATTTCTATTTTAGAGATGCTCTTTTTTCTTAGTATAAATTTAACTGTGGTAACTATAGAAAAAAAGGTATAAAAAAAGATAGAATATCTGTAAATAAAAATTAGACAGAACCTAAAAATATTAAATTATCATACGCCTACTATGAAAATACTAAAAAAATATGATAGCATAGAAGGAACAGAACTGTTATTTGAATTACAACATGCAGTAAATCAATAAAAAACAGTAAAGATATTTTATTATAGAAAATGTTGCACTTAAAATGCAAATTAACCAAAGTATTACAAATTGAAGAAATAGCTAATATATAGTATAATATAGTATAATTTCTTTCTTAAAGAAGTTAAAAGTTAAAAAAATAATAGATTAAAATATATAGAACAAAAGAGGAATGTATGAACAAAGTATGGTCTGGAAAAGAAGTAGACAACGAAAGAATTAAAAAAATAATAGCAGAAGAAAATCTAAACATTGTACTTGCGGGACTTGCAAGCAATAGGTTTTTAGATAACTACCATAATGCACTAAATATATCATATAGTAATATGCATTCACCATATGAACTTCCTGATATGGATTTAGCAGTAGATAGGATATTAGAAGCAATAGATAGAGAAGAGAAAGTATTAGTATATGGTGATTATGATGCAGATGGAATAACTAGTACAACAATATTATATACATTTTTAAAAGACCAAGGAATAGACGTAAGCTACTATATACCAAATAGGCTAGAAGATGGATATGGATTAAACAATGAAATTATTAAAAACTTTAAAGACTTAGGATATACTCTAATTATTACAGTAGATACGGGAATAGTTGCAATAGAAGAAGCAAAATATGCAAAAGAAATAGGGATGGATTTGATTATAACTGACCACCATGAAATGCAAGATATAATACCTGATGCAATAGCAGTAGTAGACCCTAAAAGAACAGATTCTAAATATCCATTTAAAGATATATGTGGAGCTTTTGTGGCATACAAGTTAATGGAAGCAGTATGTATTGCAATAGGTATGCCAGATGACTATATACATAGTTTTATGCCAATTGCAGCTATTGGAACAATAGCAGATGTAATGCCATTAGAAGATGAAAATAGGATTTTGGTATCACTTGGAATTGCTAATATGAAAAAATGCAAAAACTATGGTATTAAAGAAATGATAGGAAATGATGAAATAACTGCAGAAGGCTTAGCATATACGGTAGTTCCTAAACTAAATGCAGCAGGAAGATTAGGATCAGACTTAGCAGCACAGTTACTTACTTCAGATAATGAGTATGATGCAAAAAGATTAAATTTGGAATTAGAAAAATTAAATGAAGAAAGAAAAAAATTAGTAGTTAAACAAACAAATGAAATTATTAGAAAGATAGAAGAAGAAAAATTATATGAAATGCCAATTGTAATAATTGCAAAAGAAGGATTACATGAAGGAATAGTTGGAATACTTGCAGCTAAAGTTGCAGAAACATATAATAAATCGGCTGTTGTTTTAACTAATTCACAAGAAGATAGTAATATGTTTAAGGGATCAGGTAGAGGAAAACATATTAACATGTTTGAAGAGCTATCAAAGTTTAAAGACTTGTATTCTAAGTTTGGAGGGCATGACAAAGCATTGGGCTTAAGTATTGAAAAAGAAAATTTAGATAAGTTAGTTGAAGAAGTTAAAAAATTAGAAATAGTAGCCAAAGATGATGTAGTATCATATGATATGATAATGAATATGAAAAACCTATCAATACCACTTGTTAAAACATTTGATATATTAGAACCTTTTGGCAAGGAAAACCCAAAGCCAACATTTTTGTTTAAAGATGTTTTAGTTAAAAAGATATATGAAAGAGAAAAAGTTACAAGTGTTATGATTGTTCAAGATGGTATAACAAATTTTGCTATGACATTTGATACAAACAAATTAAAAGAAAATGAGATTACAGAAGGTGATAATACATATATTATAGCTATGGTAGGTATTAATAGGTATAATGGAAAAGAAAACTTAAAACTAGAAATAGTTGATATACAAAAGGTAGAAAAGTAATATAGTAGTGTATAAGAAAGGAGGGATATATGGATGAAGTAAGAAAGATTGAAACAATTGATGAATTGCTTGCAATGCAAAAAAAGATGAATAAAAAATCTGATTTAAGAAAAATTAGAAGGGCATATGATTATGCAGAAAATATGCATAAAAGCCAAAGAAGAAAATCAGGGGAACCATATATAATCCATCCATTAAATGTTGCATATATATTAGCAGAACTTGCACTAGATGATGATACAATATGTGCTGCATTACTTCATGATGTAATAGAAGATACACCAAGTACATATGATGAAGTTAAAAAGATATTTGGTGAAGATGTAGCAGTAATGGTAGAAGGTGTAACAAAGCTAGGTAAGCTTAAATATACAACAAAAGAAGAAGCACAAGTTGAAACATATAGGAAGATGTTTTTAGCAATGGGAAAAGATATTAGGGTAATACTAGTTAAGATTGCAGACAGACTTCATAATATGAGAACAATGAATTACATGGTAAGAGAAAAACAAATACTAAAATCTAAAGAAACATTAGACGTATATGCACCGCTTGCAAATAGGCTTGGTATGCATAGGTTTAAAGGAGAGTTAGAGGATTTAGCATTTAAATATTTAATGCCAGAAGAATATAGGGAGATAGTGATTGGTTTAAACAAAAGATCATTTGAAAGAGAAAGATACTTAGAAAATATTTCAAAAGAAATAGAAAAGCTATTAAAGAAAAACAAGATAAAATATGTTATTGAAGGTAGAGTAAAGCATATGTATAGTATATATAAAAAGATGCAACGAGATAATTCTACCTTAGATAAGATATATGACGTGTTTGCACTTAGAATATTAGTAGATGATATACCAACTTGCTATATGACACTTGGTCTGCTTCATGACAAGTTTACCCCTATGATGGGAAGATTTAAAGACTATATTGCAGTACCTAAGGCAAATATGTATCAATCATTACATACAACACTTATAATACCTAAAGAAGCACCATTTGAGGTACAGATACGTACACACGAAATGCATAAGGTTGCAGAATTTGGTATAGCGGCACATTGGGCATACAAAGAAGCAAACTACAAGGGTAAAAAAGCAGTAGTTACAGCTAAAAATAATGACAAGCTATCATGGGTAAGAGAAACAATAGAGTGGCAGGAGCAAACAAAAGACCCAGATGTCTTTATGGATGCATTAAAAACAGAATTATTTGAAGACGAAGTATATGTATATACACCAAAAGGTGATATTAAGATGCTACCTAAAGGTTCAACTACAATAGATTTTGCATATACAATACACGAACAAGTTGGAAACAAGTTAGTAGGAGCTAAAATTAATGGTGAAATAGTTCCAATTATTACAAAGCTTTCAAATGGTGATATAGTTACTATTGTAACATCAGAAGGATCTAAAGGACCAAGCAAGGATTGGATAAAACATATTAAGATGCCAAGTACTAAGGCAAAGATTATTAGATTTTTCAAAAGAGAAGAAAAAGAAGATACAATACTTAAGGGAAAAGAACTTTTAGAAAAAGAACTTAAGAAAACTGGAATAGAACCATATGAGTTCTTAACACCTAATGCAATAGCAGATGTATTAGAAAGATATGGTTATTCAAAGATTGATGAACTATATTCTTCAATAGGTTTTGGTAATTTAGGAGTTAACAAGGTAACAGGAAAGCTAATTAATATATATAACCAAGATCACCAAGATGAAGCACTTGAAAAGAAAATGAAAGACTTAGAATATGACAATAAGACAGGAAAAACTGGAACAACAAGTGGTGGTGTATATGTTAAGGGAATAGAAAATTGCTTAATAAAACTGGCTAAATGCTGTAGCCCATTACCAGGTGATGATATCGTTGGATATATTACACAAAATGTGGGAGTATCTGTACATAGAACAAATTGCAGGAACTTGAAACACTTAATGAAAGACCCAAATAGGATAATTGATGTATATTGGAAAGATGAAATAAAAGAAAACTATGCAGTAGAAATTGAAATATATGGAATAAACAAAAATAGGCTACTAAAAGATATTATACAACTAATAGACAAGCTTAAGATATCATTAGAAGCAATAGGGGCAGGACTAAGTAAGACAGATATTGTACAAATTGACTTAAGAATAGTAGTAAAAGATAATGAAGAACTAAAAAAGGTAATGCTTGCATTAGAAAAGATAGATGGCGTAATTGAAATTAAGAGAAAAAGAGGATAATATGCAAAAGAATTATACAAATGAAGCGGGTGTAATTATATTAGATATACTTAAAAAGAAGACACAAAGAGGAAAAGAAAACAAAATAAGAAAAGAAGAAAGAAAAGAAAACAAAGAAGATATAACTATATTTAAGATACTTGGTTCACTTTATGAGGAAAATACTTATTTGTTAATTAAGGAAGAAAAAGAAGCATTAGTTATAGACCCTGGAGTATATGATAATAGTTTGGTAGAATTTTTAAAAGAAAATAATATAGAAGTTAAGTATGTAATACTTACACATATACATGTAGATCATATTATTGGATTAAATAATATAATTAAAGAATTTAAAAATGCAAAAGTAATTATATCTAAGGAAGAACTAAAGCATATGTATGATAGTGAATATACATTATATAATGGAGAGTATAATTTGTTAGAAGATAATATTATTACTGTGCTTAATGGAGAACAACAAAAAGATAAAGAACAACAAGAAAAAGGAATAGAAGAAAGGCAAATAGAAGATAATACTATTTTAGGAATTGATGTTAGGTATATACTTACACCTGGTCATACAAAAGGTAGTATGTGCATATTGTTAGATAACATATTATTTACAGGTGATACACTATTTAAGGGATCATATGGTAGATTTGATTTAAAGGGCGGTAACTATATGGAACTTGTAAGTAGTTTAAACTACTTAAGAACTTTAGATAAGGACATATTAGTTTTAGCTGGTCATGGAGATAATACTACAATAGGAGAAGAGGCATAGGCCTCTTTTTTAGTGGAAAAAACAAAAAGAAAGACAGAAGAAAAAAGGAACAAAAACATAAAAGAAAACAAGAAATAGAAAAAAACGAAATGTTAAATTTTTCAAAGAAACTGATATATATATATATA
>QWCE01005201.1_pt1 | contig 16305 bp, 10 predicted proteins | sample 1972531 | NCBI WGS metagenome assembly QWCE01 (sample SAMN09866716, study PRJNA288562) | Human gut metagenome isolate term4_stool, whole genome shotgun sequencing... | reverse complement strand
CGTGCAAAATATCTTATAGAGCATAATCCAAACGAAAGTTACGCTGTATGGTTTTGCGATATAAAGAAATTCAAATTTGTAAACGACTTGTTTGGATATGAAATTGGTGATAGACTTATAAGATATTGGGCTGGGCTTGTTGTCAAGCTTCTTGGAGATAATGAAGCTTGTGGAAGATTTTCTGGCGATACCTTGGTTTCACTTACAAAATTTAGAGGTGAAGAAGATATTCGCAAAAACTTTGAAATGGTTTGTGAAAAAGTCGGAAACTATCTTATAAGACCTGGCGTCAATTATAGTGTAGAGATTGCAGCAGGTATATATAAACTAAAGCCCGAGGATATGAGCAATCCAAATATAAATCAAATGATCGACTGGGCAAATGTTGCACAAAAAAGTGTTAAAAATATCAGCGGAAATCAGCTTGGAATTTTTGGTAAAGAGATGTGGCATAAACAATGGAGAGAACTTGTGATAAGTCAAAGCATAGAAAGTGCTTTAGAAAACGGTGAAATTTCCGTATGGCTTCAGCCACAGTTTAATTTTGTTACAAATAAAATTATTGGTGCAGAGGCTCTTTGCAGATGGACACATAATTCATTAGGTTGGATTTCTCCAGGAGAGTTTATACCTATTTTGGAAAGAACAGGACAAATCTCACAGCTTGATTACTATATTTGGGAGCAGGCTTGCAAACTTATGAGAAAATGGCTTGACCAAGGAAGTTTTATTCCTATTTCTGTTTCTGTCAATATTTCACGAATTGATTTGCTTGATGATAAAATAGATAATCGTCTTGTTGGCTTACTTGAAAAATATAATATTCCGGCATCTATGTTAAGGCTCGAAATTACAGAAAGTGCATATATGAGCAAACCAGAGGTTCTTATAGATATTGTCAATAAGCTTCATGAGCTTGGGTTCACTGTTGAAATGGACGATTTCGGAAGTGGATTTTCTTCTCTTAATATGCTCAAAGAGGTTCAGGTTGATGTACTTAAAATGGATCTTAGATTTTTGCAAAATCAAGACAATAGCGAAGGCGGTAAGGGCAGAAAAATCATCAAAGCAGTTATTCGTATGGCACATGAGCTCACTATTCCTGTTATTGCAGAAGGTGTAGAGACAAAACAGCAGGCACTCTTTTTGAGCAGTGTAGGCTGTGCTTTGATGCAGGGGTATTATTTTTCAAAGCCTTTGAAAGTTCCAGAATTTGAAAAGCTTGTAAAATCAATGATTGAAAAAGGCAAAAATAACAAAATTAAAGATATGGATTCTATTATAGAAAATGATATTCAGGAAAACTCTGCAAGGATTATTACTCTTAAATACTCTCATTATCTTTTAACACCTGATTTTAAATTGGCAAAGTGCGACGCTAATTTTACAGAAATAACAGGTTATACTTGGGAAGATATTATAGAAAATCAGCTTACACAATATGATTTGATTTTAGAAGAAGAAAGAGCGGTTTATCGTAAGATAATAGATGATACTCTTAAAGATTCTAAAGAAGTTTATCTCAAGCATAGAATTAAACGCAAAGACGGAACAGCAATTTTTGTTAATTGCTTAGGTCACCCTGCAATAAATGGCTATACTGGAGAACATTGTTTTGCGGTGAGAATAGTTGCAGATATGACAGAAAAATAATTGAAAATGATTTAAATTAAGCCCATATCATAAAGTTATTATGATACGGGCTATAATTATATATTGTACATTTTACAGAAAATGTGATATAATAGCTTTAAATATCATAATTCAATTACCCTAAAAATAAAGTCTTACATTTTTGAAAAATAAAATTTTGACCAAAAGAGGTTTTTGCATTGAAAAAAAGAATAACATTCGTTGTTGCATTGGTTCTTTTGCTTACAACGATTTTTGTCTTACCTCTTACAAGCACTGTAAAGGAGCAAGAGGAGGATAAGACCATATATAAATCCTCACTTGTTATAAACGATGAAGTTAATACTGAAGATAAGATAGAATTTATCAGTAAAGATGAAGAATCTACTATTCCATATAAAGATACAGATATAGTTAGTGTTACAGCAGAGCTTGCCACTGCATCAATAAGTGAAAGCTATTTAAAATCTACACAAAAACAAAATCTGCAAAAATATATTTCTGATGAACAAACAAAAAAACTTCTTGCCAATATTAAGAATGAACAAACAAAATTTATAAGCTCGCTTGAAAATATAATAGGAAAACAAGAATCAGATAGAATAAGTTTAACTTCTGTTGTTATGAATTCGGTATCTTTTAGCTGTGAATATGGAAAGCTTTCCGAAATTAAAAAGCTTGATAATATTAAGCGTATCTATCTTTCTATAAAGCTTAATCCTTATGAAGATATTGAAAATGAGTCAACTCCTGTATCTAACAATGAAGATATAAATGAAGACTTAGAAGAAACAGAATTGACAGGTTCAGGAACAGTTACAGCGATTCTTGATACTGGCTTTGATACTAATCATGAAATTTTTACACTTGATGCAGAAAATGGAAAGTATAAGCAAGATGATTTTATGTATCTTATTTCTAATCTTCGAGCTTGTGTAAGTGGAGAATTTGCACCAACTACATTATATATAAGCCAAAAGCTATTATATGCTTATGACTATGTTGATAATGATACTAATGTTATTTCTGATAATTGCGAGCATGGAACTATGGTTGCAGGAATTATCGGAGGTAGCACAGAGAATATTTCTTCTGCAAGCAATGCTTATAACAGTCAGCTTTTACTTATGAAATGTAGTTCTGATTTATCAAAAGTGGCAGATAGTACAGTTATCTTAAGTGCAATAGAGGATTCTCTTATTTTAGGTGCGGATATTATAAATATAAGCTATGGCAGTGAAAAAATGCTTGATAATGATTTTGCGGCAAGCTTTAATGATATGTTTGAGAGAATTCATAAATGTGGAACAGCAGTTGTAATGCCTGCTGGTAACCTCGGAAAATCTGATTATGAAAGTGCTATTGAAGATGGTACAGCATCACCGATAGCTTCACTTTCAAGAGTTATTTCTGTTTCATCTGCAGAGGGGAAAAATAACTATTCCCCATTTTTCCTTTATAATGATGAAAGAATAGAATATACATTGCCAAAGTGCTCTAACAGTAAAAGTGAATACTCTTTTTATAATATAAATGATGGAGATTATGATTATGTTATATATAATGATAATCTAAAAAATGATGGAGATATTGAACTTAAAAACAAAGTGATTTTCGTATCTGATAAGCAAGAAGATATAGAATCTGCTATAAATCTTGCTGAGCAGAAAGGTGCTTTAGCATTAGTAATTTTTGGTGATGATAAGACGAAACTTACTGAAACTACAATAGTTCCAACTGCGATTGTAAAGGATACATCAATTAAAGATTTTGAGGAATCTGGTGGAATAAGAATTTTAACAGAATATATTCTTATAAGCGATAATGAAAACTACAAAAAGATTTCTTCAAATGCGTCTTGTGGTTCTAATGGAAGTCTTTCGATAAATCCGCTGCTTGCTGAAACTTCACCAAGCTATTCTTCAATTCCGAATAATCGTTATGGCACAGCAAATGGCTCATCGTTTTCATCAGCACTTGTTTCTGGAAAGCTTGCACTTCTGAAAGAATATATCAATAAGGATAAACGCTTTGAAAAATATTCAGCAGAGCAGAAAAATGACCTTGCATATAAGCTTATAACAAGTACAGCTGATATTATTAACGATAGAGATGATATAGCAAAAGAAGCTGTCAGAATGCAGGGAGCAGGACTTGTTAATTTAGATAATGCTTTAAGTGCAAATGCTTATATTTCAAGCGGTTTTACTGTTCTTGGAAGCAGTGATATTGGTTCATATGAAATCAAGCTTGATATTACTAATATAACTAATAAAAAAATTACTCTAACACCATCACTTATACTTTCTTCTGAAAGATATGATTCAAAGAATAAAAAGACATATCGTGAGGATATTATAAGCAGTAATTATCTTTCAAGTTTTATTGTAGATGATAAAGAAGTAGATGCTATAAGTATTGATGCGAATAAAACTAAAACTGTTACTGTTAAAATTAAGCTCAATTCAGCTTTTATCCTTGAACAAAAAGCTTATTTTTCAGCAGGATTTTATCTCGATGGATATGTTTATTTTTCTCAAGAAGCTGATGTGACAATCAGTTCGTCATTACTTGGTTTTGTTGGAAGCTATACGCAGGAAAGTGCTTTTGGCAGCTTTATATATGATAGCAATGAAAAGGTCGATAAACAAAGCAGTTATCTTTATCTCTCAACTAATAATGAAGAAGAATTTAATTATTCTATGTTGCTTGGTTATAATAAATTCACTAAGTTTTTTGATGAGAAAAATATTTCATTTAATGCAAATACCTTGAAAACCGCTTTGAATAATTCATTAGCTACAAATCCTACATTATACATACGCTCGCTTGCTAAGAGAAATCTTATTGATTTTAAGTGTGTTATAAAGAACGAGAGTGGAACTATAATATATGAAAGCGAACCGTTTAACAGAAACAGGGCAAATTCTGATGAGGATTCTACTTCAATAAATACCGCACTTTCGTCACTTAGCAATGGAAAATACATTCTTACAATAAGTGGTAAGATAGAGGAATCTAAGGGAAATATTTCAGAACAGAAAAGAAGCTTTGAATTTAATGTTGATAACAAAAAACCAAGCAAAACATCATATAAGACATATTTTGCAGATAAGAAAACTTATCTTGAAATTTCGGGATATGATAATAATGCAATACAAGGCTTTGATATATATGTTGCAGTTTATAATGGCAAAACAGGAAAGTATGAATATAGCAGCTCTATATATAACCTTATGGAAGATGCTAAGATAGGCTTTGATAAAGATTCTATTATTTATGTTGGTCATAAATCTGATTCTAACGGAAACACTACCTTTACTTATGACATTACAAAGCTGAAGGTCGCACTTAAAAAGCTTGCTGAGAAATATGACGATGATAAGAAGCTACTTAAAATCTCTCAAAATAAGGTTGCTTTTGCAGCGTTGGATTATGCTTATAATATTTCAGATATTAAACTTTGCGACACTATTGTATATGATGACCTTAAACTGAAGTTTGTTGATAAAAACGGAAAGGCTATAAGCGGAGTTGAAGCTGAAATAAATTCGAAAAGCTTTACATCTGATGAAAATGGAAAGATTGTTTGTGCAAATCTTCCAGCAGGTGAATACAATGTTAAGCTTACCAATATTCCGAATAAGCTTTGTGTTGAGAAAAATCCATTTAAGGTATCTACCAGAGAGAGTTCAGAAAATTTTGTTATTACGATAAGGCTTATGCCTCAGGGAACTTATAAAGAGAGTAAAGATGAATCGTCAGCAATCCAGCAATCTGGCGGTAATCGTGATGAACAAAAGCCAAGTAAGGAACTGAATCCGATAGAACAACCTGATGATGCAGATAATTCTATTTATGCTTTGATATTTGTTGCGTCACTTCTTGCTATAAGTATTGCATCATTCTTAATTAGCAGAAAAAAATTTAAACATTAAATTTGGTTTTTAAAGACAGAAAGCTCATTTGGGGCTTTCTGTTTTATTTATCACTCCTAAAAAATGTGGGCTCAAAAATTAAAAGTTGATTAGCTAATCGTTAGTTTGTTATATTTGTTTGTTAAAAAGTTGTCAGAAAATTGTTAGCGATTTTTTGAGATTTCTTAAACATCTATTAACAATATTTTTGCTGAAATATGTTAGAATATGTTGAAAAAAAGGGGGATTTGTTTTGAAAAAATTGAGTATTGTTAAAATTATATTAAGAGTACTATTTTCGTTGATATTTTTAGGATTGGCAATCTGGTTTATACTTCCTATGAGAGTTGCTATTTTTGATATTGGCAATTTACTTGGATTATTTTTATCTATATGTGGTCTTGCAGTTTCTGTTTTTTGGAATAAATTTAAAAGTATTTGTAAGAAAATCAGCAGTAGAAAGCTTGGAAAATGTATACTTGTGATTATTACTTCTTTAGTTACTATTGGAGTTTCATATGTTGTGGTTATTAGTGGATTTATGATTGCAGCGGCGTTAAAAGCTCCGAACGAAAATTCTACGGTAGTTGTACTTGGTTGTAAGGTTAATGGGAAAAATCCAAGCCTAATGCTTTCAAAGAGGCTTGAGGCTGCATATGAATACTTAAATGAAAATAAAAATGCAGTCTGTATTGTTTCTGGTGGAAAAGGCTCTAATGAGGAAATAAGTGAAGCTCAATGTATGTATAATTATTTAACTGAAAAGGGAATAGCTTCTGATAGAATAATTATGGAAGATGAATCTACTACTACTTCGGAAAATCTTGAGTTTTCTAAGAAAATTATTGAGGAAAAAGGATATAACAAGGATATTGCGATAGTTACAGACGGTTTCCACGAGTTTAGAGCAAGTATGCTTGCTAAAAAAGTTGGTTTAAATCCTACTGGTTCGGTGAGTGCCGATACACCGTTATATCTTCTTGCAACATATCATTTCAGAGAAACAATAGCAATCGCTAATGAGGCAATCTTTGGATAAATATTTTAAATTTAAAATAAATTAAAAGCAAGTGGTGGCTTATGCTATCACTTGTTTTTGTTATGCTTGTAGGGGACAGTTTATAAATTGGTTAAAATCTTTGTATCAGTAAATATATAAAAATACACAAAAAGATTAAACAGATTGACAATAAAATGATTGAGTGATATAATAAATATATAAAAATATGGAGTTTTCTGTATTTTTTAGAAAAATAAAGGCGGTGTTAGCGATGGTTAATGTTTTTGGGAAGAAAGTTGTTAGTTCTGTTTTGGCAGTGCTTATTCTCCTTTCAGTATTTTTGACATTACCTATGACAGCGGAAAATGTAAATGCAGCGGTTTCTGCTCCAACTAATTTAAAAGTAACAGAGTATTCAGACAAAGCTGCAAAACTAAGTTGGTCTAAGGTTGCTGGTGTAACAGGTTATTTGGTCTATTATAGTACGGATAATTCAAATTTCACTAAGCTAAAGACTATCAATTCACAATCTACAACATCTTATACAGTTGGTGGACTTACAGCAGGAAAAGCTTATTATTTCGCTCTTATCTCTTATACTGATATTAACGGAAAAATTACAAAAAGTAAAATAACATCTTCTCTTAAAATTACTGCAACAAGCAGTTCATCAGTTCCAGCACCATCAAATCTTAAAGTTGCTGAATATTCAAACAGTGCAATTAAGTTGACATGGACTAAAGCATCTGATGTAACAGGATATTATGTTTATAGAAGTACAGACGGAAAAAAATACTCAAAAATAAAGACGCTTAAAGCCTCAACAACAGCTTATACAAATACTTCTCTTACAGCTGGCAAGAAATATTATTACTCTATTGCATCATATAAGAATACTTCAACAGGTGCAGTAGCTATTGGCCCAAAGAGTAGTGCTGTAAATGCTTTAACAATAAGCAGTTCAAAATTATCATATCCATCAGGATTTGCGGTTAAAGAGGTTGCTACTGACGCTATAAAGCTTGTTTGGAATAAATCATCTAATGCTTCAGGATATTATATATATAGAAGCATTGATAATAAAAATTTCAGCAAGATAAAAGCATTACCATCTTCATCAACTTCATATACTAATACAGCTCTTTACTTAGATACTACATATTACTATAAGATAGCTTCTTATGTTAATTCTAATGGTTCAATAGGTTTAAGTGATAAGAGTCCAGCAGTTAATGCAAAAACTACTTCAACTTCAGTTAGTTTTAATTCAAAAACTTCAACCTCGACTACTATAACGCTAAATTGGGATTATCCATCAGCGACAGGCTATCAGATTTATAGACTTGATATAAATACTGGAAAATATGTAAAAATTGCATCAACTTCAGCTAAGTCATATACTGATAAAAATTTGTCATCAGATAGATATTATAATTATAAAGTAAGAGCTTATCTGGTATCTGGAGGAATAACAACATACTCACCTTATAATAGCGTTAGTGTAAAAACTTGTTTGCCAGCTGTTAAGGATTTTAAGGCGGTTTCACAGACATACTATTCTGTAAATCTTAGTTGGACAAAACAAAATGGGGCAGTGAATTATGAGATTTATCAGCTTAGTCCAGATTCACAAGTATATAAATTAATAACAACCTTAAATTCTGATGTTACAAGCTATATGGTAGATAATCTTACTGTTAATACAACATATAAATTCAGAATCAGAAGTGTATCTTCGAGCAAAAGCTATAGTGATTATTCTACTTTAAGTATTACAACATTGGGTGCAACAGATGATATTATAAAAGCTAATGAACTATATGATGAGATAAACAAATATAGAAAATCAATAAATTTAATGCAACTTAAAAGAGATGTCTCTCTTGATTCTATTGCGATAACAAGAGCAAAAGAAATAAGTCAATGCTTCTCTGATAATCGACCAGATGGCACAGGTTGGAATACATTGTTGGAAGAAGAGGGTCTGGGGGATTATAGATTTGCAGGAGAAAACATTGCAAAAGGAATGCCAGACTCAGCATCTGCCGTCAGTGTATGGCTAAACAGAAGTGTAGAAGGAGGTAATATCAGAGAGGCTATATACACAAAAATCGGTGTAGGTGTTTATTGTGATAGAGGAGTTTATCATTATGTGGCTATATTCTATCGCCCAATGAAAGGATAAATTCTAAATAAAATTATGCGAAAAGTCTTGACAAAACACAGAAATCAGTATATACTATTTGAGTACAACAAAGTAAAGCGGTACGCTTTCACCTATGAGGTTTAGCTGTCATGGGTCAATAACTATTCTGTGAGAACTTTTTGCGTTCTCTGATTATGCTTATTGACGCACGGATAGCTACGGCTGTACCGTGCGTTTTCGTTTTATAGTTATGTGTGGAGGTGCTTTAACATAGGCAAGCAGGAACTTCAGATAAATGAAGAAATTCGTGACAAAGAGCTGCGTATTATCGGCTCAAACGGTGAACAACTCGGAATTATGTCCGCTTCTCAGGCTTTATCTAAAGCTGAAAGTATGAATCTCGATCTCGTTAAGATTGCTCCTCAGGCAAAACCCCCAGTCTGTAAGATTATGGACTACGGAAAATATCGCTTTGAGCAGGCTAAGCGAGAGAAAGAAGCAAGAAAAAATCAACATGTTGTTGATGTTAAAGAAATTCGTCTTTCGCTCAATATTGATACCCATGACTTTAACACTAAGCTGGCTCATGCAAAGCGTTTTGTTGAGGCTGGAAACAAAATTAAGGTTTCTATACGCTTTCGTGGAAGAGAAATGGGACACCCTGAGCTTGGTATGGATGTAATGCAGAAATTTGCAGAATCTTGTGCAGAATTTGCGAATATTGAAAAACCAGCAAAGCTTGAGGGACGCAGTATGCTTATGTTCTTAGGACCGAAAACAAAGTAAACCGATTATTCGGAACTAAAGACTATATAAGTGCTTTCTTTATGGGAGCAAATCAGAACAATAAGGAGGAGCAATAAAATGCCCAAGATTAAGACACACAGCGGAGCAAAAAAACGTTTTAAGCTTTCAAAGAGCGGTAAGGTTATCCGTGCTCATGCAAACAAAAGCCACATCTTAAACAAGAAAACAACAAAGCGTAAGAGAGGTCTTAGAAAGACTGCTGTTGCTGATAAGACAAATACAGCACAAATCAAAAGACTCATTCCTTACAAATAATTTAAGAGTATTACCGATTAGAACGGTTTAATGCACAAAACGGAGGTATTATATAAATGGCACGAGTAAAGGGTGCGTTGGCTACACGCAAAAGAAGAAAAAAGACACTAAAGCTCGCTCGCGGTTATTGGGGTGCAAAGAGCAAGCATTTTAAGATGGCTAAGGAAGCCGTAATGAAGAGCGGCAACTATGCTTATATCGGTCGTAAACAGCGTAAGAGAGATTTCAGAAGACTCTGGATTACTCGTATTTCTGCAGGCTGCCGTGTAAACGGTGTTAACTATTCAACATTTATGAACGGTCTTAAGAAGGCTGGCATCACACTTAACAGAAAGGTTCTTTCTGAGATTGCTATTGCTGACCCACAGGCTTTCACAGCTCTTGTTGAGAAGGCTAAGGCTGCTTTATAATTAAATTCAATGCACCTAAGTTTGCTCTTAGGTGCATTTATTTATATTATATTGAAAAGGATTTTTAATATGAAAAATATAATTTTAATAGGTATGCCAGGCTGTGGAAAAAGTACTGTGGGCGTAATTTTAGCTAAGATTATAGGATATTCCTTTCTGGATTCAGATTTGCTTATTCAGGAAAAAGATGGCAGACTTTTAAGCGAAATAATATCTCAGGAAGGTTTAGACGGCTTTAATAAGATAGAAAATAAAATAAATGCTTCGATAGATGTAAGTCGTTCTGTTATTGCGACAGGCGGAAGTGTTATTTATGGCAAAGAAGCTATGGAGCATTTTAAGAAAATAGGAATAATTGTATACATAAGACTTCCTTATGAAGAAATTGCAAAAAGACTTAGTGACCTTACACAGCGTGGAGTTTCTATAAAAGAAGGACAGACTTTGCTCGACCTCTATAATGAACGCATTCCGCTATATGAAAAATATGCAGATGTTATAGTTGATGAGAATGGTATGGCAATACCTGAAACAGCATTATATATAAAAGAGAAGTGCAATGAATATGATAACAAGCAGAGATAATCCCAATATTAAAGAAATTATTAAGCTGCAAAAAAGTGCAAAGCAAAGGAGAGATGCAGGTCTTTTTACTGTTGAGGGTGTAAGACTTTGCAGAGATGCGGCTTTATCAGGTGCAAAAATAAATAAGCTTGTATATACAAAACAAGCTATGGAAAAATATTCGGACGATTTCAAGTTAATATCGGATTCTGGCTGTGAAAAAATTGAAGTCAGTGCCGATATTTTCTTGAAAATTTCCGATACAAAATCGCCGCAAGGCTTGCTTTGCGTTATTTCTATGCTTGACAAAAGCATTTTAGTTGATAAAATAGAAAATACGGGGCGTTATGTTGCTTTGGAAAATATCAGCGACCCGTCTAATCTCGGAACTATACTTAGGACGGCAGAAGCGTTAGGTCTTGATGGAATAATACTTTCGGAAGATTGCTGTGATGTTTATTCGCCTAAGGTCGCAAGGGGAAGTATGGGGGCTGTGTTCAGAATGAAATTCTGCATTGCTGAAAACTTTACTGAGTTTATTTCTGAGCTTACTAAAAAAGGAATAAAAACATATGCCGCAACTCCGAGAGATGCTGTGTCTGTTACTGAACTTGATTTAAAGAGTGGAATGGTACTTATAGGAAATGAGGGTGCGGGTCTTACAGATGAAACTATTTCTGCCTGCTCACAAAGAATTAAAATTCCTATGGGAGGAAGGGCTGAATCCCTTAATGCGTCTGCTGCTGCGGCTATTTTGATGTGGGAACTTATCAGAAATAAGTGATATGTTGCTGTGTGGAGGAATACTCTTGAGAAAAGATATAATATACTATCTGTGGCTGCAATGTGTATTTGGTGTTAATAATATTGCCTTTAAAAATGGTATGTCTTTTTTTAATACAGCCGAAGTTTTTTATAATGCTTCAGAGTATGATTATAAAATCTGCGATTGCTTCACACCTAATGTTATAAAAAAGCTTATGAATAAGGATTTATCTAAGGCAAGGAAAATTCTTAATGACTGCGAAAGACTTGGATATGATATTATAGCATATAATGATGAGCTGTTTTCTGATAAGCTTCGTGCTATTTCTGCACCACCTGTTTTACTTTATGTTAAGGGTAAAATGCCTAAGCTTGACGGGAAATTGTCTGTTGCTATGGTGGGTTCAAGAAATGCAACAAGTCAAGGATTAAATGCAGCGAATGACTTTGCGTTTTCATTTGCTGAATCGGGGGCAACAGTTGTCAGCGGAGGTGCATTTGGTGTTGATACAGCCTCACATAGAGCTGTGCTTAATGCCTATGGAACAACTATAAGTGTTCTTGGCTGTGGAATAGATGTTGGGTATCCTATGGAAAATATTCCTTCCAATGTATGAGAAAATTGCAGAAAATGGTGCAGTTGTTTCGGAATTCCCACCAGGGTATCCGCCTATTGCAAAGAATTTTCCTCTTAGAAATAGAATAATCTGTGGACTTTCTGATTGTACACTTATTGTTCAGGCAGGAGAAAAAAGCGGTGCTTTAATAACGGCAAACGACGCTATTAAAGAGGGAAGAAAGCTTTTTTCTATTCCAGGAAGTATTTTTTTCAGAGAAAATAAAGGCTCTAATGAGCTTTTAAGGCTTGGATATTCAGCAGCAATAGAGCCAAATGATATTTTAAATTGGTATGATACTAATAAGAATAACTTGAATTATTTTGCGAAAATAGATTATAATGAAAAAGTTGAAAAAATTTGTAAGCCGATTTTTGTTGAAGATAGTGTAGACAGCACTTCTGATTTTGCGATTGAAGAATCAAAACCAGAAGAAAAACCTATAAAAAAAATTCCGACAGATGTTTCAGAAGCTTCTAAAAAGGTATTTATGGTGCTGAGTGATGAGCCTGTGACAACTGATTATATTTCAGCGAAAACGGGTATGCCTATACACGAATTACTTTCGGCTCTTACTGAGCTTGAAATTTTTGGCTACATAGAATCAGTTGTCGGAGGTAAATATATAGCAAAAGGCTGATTTTAAGATAAAATAAATATTGCATTAAATTTATATTACGGAGGAAACTTGAGTGTCAAAGCTAGTTATTGTTGAGTCACCTGCAAAGGCTAAGACAATTAAAAAATATTTAGGTTCGGGCTATGAGGTAGTTGCCTCAATGGGTCATATAAGAGATTTGCCCGAAAAGCGTTTAAGTGTTGATATAAGACACGGCTTTAAGCCAAAGTATGATATAATTAAGGGAAAGGAAGAACTTGCAGAAGAACTTAAAAAGCGTGCTGAAAAAAGTGAAGAGATTTTTCTCGCAACCGACCCCGACCGTGAGGGAGAGGCTATTTCTTGGCATCTTGCATATTTGCTCGATTTGCCACTTGATGAGAAAAACCGTGTTACATTTAATGAAATTACGCAGACAGGTGTTACAAATGGTATGGCAAATCCACGCTGTATAGATATAGACCTTGTTAATGCACAGCAGGCAAGGCGTATTCTTGATAGACTTGTTGGTTATAAGCTTAGTCCGTTTCTTGCACAGAAAATTAGAAAAGGTCTTTCTGCAGGTCGTGTTCAATCTGTTGCAGTAAGAATTATTGTCGATAGAGAAGAACAGATTCGTGCATTTAAGCCTGAGGAATATTGGACTATTGATGCAAAGTTTATTCCAAAGGGTGAACGCAAGGCTTTCCCAGCGTCACTTTATGATAATATCGAGGGAACACTTCGCATTAAGGATAAAAATAGTAGCATAAAGCTTGATATTCGCAATGAGGAAAAGGCTAATCAGATTCTTGCTGAACTTGAAAACGAAAGCTTTAAGGTTGGCAAGGTTAAAAACGGAAGAAGAACAAGAAAGCCTGCTCCACCGTTTATCACTTCAACTTTGCAACAGGAATGTTCAAGAAAGCTTGGCTTTCAATCTAAGCGTACAATGCGTATTGCTCAGGAACTTTATGAAGGCGTTGAAATTGAGGGAATGGGTGCAGTCGGTTTAATTACTTATATGAGAACTGACTCTCTAAGACTTTCTGATGATGCACTTAATGGTGCAAGAGATTATATTCAGCAGAGATGGGGAGATAAGTATCTTCCTGCTGAACCGAGAAAGTATAAATCTCGTTCAAACGCTCAGGACGGACACGAAGCTATTCGACCAACAACAATAGAGCTTTCACCTGATAAGGTTAAGGATAGCCTTACACCAGAACAATATAAGCTTTATAAAATCATTTGGGAGCGTTTTATTGCTTGTCAGATGTCTGACTGTATTCATAAGACAACATCAGCAGAAATTCTTGCAGGAAATTATATTTTTAAGGCATCGGGCTATCGTGTGGATTTTGATGGTTTTACAGTTCTTTATGTTGAAAGCAAGGATACTGATGAGGAAAGCGAACAAGAGCTTCCACCACTCAAAGAGGGTATGGAACTTCGTGTAAAGACTATTTCGCCAAATCAGCATTTCACACAGCCACCAGCAAGATATACAGAAGCGTCTTTGATTAAGGCTCTTGAGGAATATGGAATCGGCAGACCGTCAACCTACGCGGCAACTATTTCTACAATTACATCAAGAGAGTATGTTAAGCGTGAATCTAAAACCCTTATTCCGACTGAATTAGGAGAGGTTATAACTAAGCTTATGAAAGAGCGTTTTCCGAAGATAGTAAATGTAAAATTTACTGCTCAGATGGAAAGTGACCTTGATACTGTTGAAGAGGGTAAGTGCAAGTGGCAAGATTTGCTTGCTGATTTCTATGGTGATTTCGATAAAACTCTTAAAAAAGCTAAAGAGGAAATGAAAGATGTTAAGATAGAGCTTGAACAGGATAAAACGGACATTACTTGTGAGCTTTGTGGCAGACAAATGGTTGTTAAGTTCGGAAGATATGGTAAGTTTATTGCTTGCCCAGGTTGGCCTGAGTGTAAGAACATCAAGAAATTTGTTGTTAAGGCAGGAGTTCATTGTCCGAAATGTGGTGGAGATGTAATAGTAAAGAAAACTAAGCGTGGCAGAGTGTTCTATGGTTGTGAAAATTACCCTGAATGTGATTTTGTTTCTTGGTATATGCCATCAGAAGAAAAATGTCCTAATTGCGGAGCTGTTCTTTATAAGAAAGCTGGCAAGAAGCCAACACTTTTCTGTCAGGCAGAAGGTTGCGGTTTCTCAAAGCCACTTGAAGAAGAAAATTGATTTTTAGCTGATATTGGAGTTTATATGGCAACATAAAATGGCATACGAAATAAGCTAGAAAATGAATAGCTTGCACAATCACCGAGATGGCATATTTAATATTTTGTTACCTCGTATAGTAAATTTCCAGACTATAATGGTCGTGTTGCTATTCGTTATGATGGCAAGAAGTATTCAGAACAGATTATTTTGATTGGGATAGGACTGCTTGGTTTAGTGATTTTTAGATTATGCAATGAATATCCTTATAAATCTCGCTTGGAATGTTGAAAAATAGCTAACAAGAAAATAATTAACAGTAGAAAATTTAGTCATAATATTTTTTATAATTACTTTAGCAAGTTTGATAATCAGAGTCTTGAAAAAAGCCTTAGCAGTGAAAATGCCATTGTAAGAATGTTGGCTATATTGGATAGATGGGTAGGAAAACTCAAACTAATTTCTATCGTTTGAGAATGAATGTGTAAAACCGAAGCTGAGATAAAGAATTATAAAAAATTATTCTTTGGCTTTAAAAGAGGTGAAATGATGTATATAAATGTAATTGGTGCGGGATTAGCAGGCTGTGAGTGTGCTTATCAGATTGCTAAGCGTGGCATAAATGTCAGGCTTTTTGAAATGAAACCAACAAAAAAGACAGCCGCACATAAGAGTGATTTATTTTGCGAACTCATTTGTTCAAACTCTCTGAAGGCACTTAGAATAGAAAGTGCCGCAGGTTTACTCAAGGAGGAAATGCGTAGACTTGATTCTCTCTTGATGAGATGTGCGGATAAGTGTGCTGTTCCTGCTGGAGGTGCTTTGGCAGTAAACAGAGATGATTTTTCTGCTATGGTGACAAAAGAAATCAGAAATAATCCGCTAATTGAAGTTATTGAAAAGGAAGTTACAGAAATTCCGAATGATGCGATTACTGTTATTGCGGCAGGACCTCTTGCAAGCGAAGTATTATCCGCAGAGATACAAAAAATCTGTGGCGGTGGATTGAGCTTTTTTGATGCGGCGGCTCCTATTGTGACGGCTGAAAGTATTGATATGGAAAAGGCATTTTTCGCCTCAAGATATGACAAGGGCGGAGATGATGCTTATATTAACTGCCCTATGAATAAAGATGAATATGAGGCTTTTTATGAGGCTTTGGTTTCAGCGGAAAGAACACCTTTGCATGGTGTAGATGTTCAGAATCCGAAGGTATATGAGGGCTGTATGCCTGTTGAGATACTTGCACAGCGTGGACACGATACACTTCGTTTCGGACCGATGAAGCCTGTCGGCTTGCGTGACCCGAGAACAGGACACAGACCTTGGGCGGTTCTACAGCTTAGGACAGAAAATGCAGAAAAATCGCTGTATAATTTAGTCGGATTTCAGACAAATCT
>QWCE01003719.1_pt1 | contig 16306 bp, 11 predicted proteins | sample 1972531 | NCBI WGS metagenome assembly QWCE01 (sample SAMN09866716, study PRJNA288562) | Human gut metagenome isolate term4_stool, whole genome shotgun sequencing... | reverse complement strand
GCTATTGCTTTTATAGTTCCCGGCTTTAATCACCTTGGCTCTGGAAACGGGGAACTAAAAGGGATTTTCCATGCCCCGCTACGCGCCTAGGTATGGACGTATCCCCTGACATTTTCATTGTGACTTAACTTTGCTTTATTGCCTAACGCGCCGTTATAGACAGTGCGGGGAGCACTTCAAAAGAAGTGCTCCCCGGTAACTTAGAGAGATTTAGCTTAATGATCGACGATAGTTCCCTTGGGAACTACGGTGATCCCGCCCTCGGAAATTGTAAAGCCGCGTTCGCGGTCTTTATCATGATCAATACCGATCTGTACCCCTTCCGCGACCCGCACATTCTTATCCAAGATGGCATTGTGGATCACGGCGGAGCGTTCCACATCTACACCATTCATTAACACTGAGCCGTCCACCGAAGAGAAAGAATGCAAATGCACTCGGGGAGAGAGCATGGAACGTTCCACGCGTGACCCGGAAATGATTACCCCCGGAGAAACAATCGAATCCAGAGCCATGCCGCGGCGATTCTCATCGCTAAAGGTGCTCTTAGCAGGAGGTAGCCAAGCGTCTAGCTTCGTATAGGTTGGCCAGTCAAAGTTATACAGGTTAAATACCGGAGACACCGACAGCAGATCCAGGTGCGCTTCGTAGAAGGCATCGATAGTGCCGACATCGCGCCAATAGTCACGGTCACGATCGGTAGCGCCCGGAACCTCGTTTTCAATGAAGTCATAGCAGTTCACCCCGCCATGCTCTACGAAATAGGGCACCAGATCCCCGCCCATATCGTGGTTAGAATCTTCATTCTCAGCGTCTGCTTGTAGGGCTGCCACTAGATCTTTAGTGGTAAACACATAGTTACCCATTGAAGCCAAGAACTTAGTGGGATCATCAGGCAGCCCCTCGCAGGTATCGGGTTTTTCGATGAAGCGATTAATCGTTCCGCCGGTTTGGTCAATGACCCCAAAAGCACTGGACAATTCAATCGGTTGCCGAATCCCGGCAACCGTACAAGGCAGGCCGGATTTAATGTGGTCATCGACCATTTGTGAAAAGTCCATCCGATAGATATTGTCCGCGCCAATAATCAGGACGTAGTCAGGGTCCTCATCACGCACAATGTTTAGCGACTGGTAGACCGCATCTGCGCTGCCCAAATACCAGTGCTTTCCGCGCCGTTGCTGGGCGGGAACGGGGGCTACATAGTTGCTCAGCAAATCTGACATCCGCCAGGTGGTGGCTAAGTGGCGGTCTAGCGAGTGCGATTTGTATTGGGTGAGTACCACCGAACGGAGATAACCGGAGTTCACCACATTGGAAAGCGCGAAATCGATCAAGCGGTAGGTTCCACCAAAGGGAACCGCCGGTTTTGCTCTATCTAAAGTAAGGGGCATCAGGCGCTTGCCTTCGCCGCCAGCCAGAATCATTGCTAACACATTATTTTTTCCCATGACGTCAGCTTATGCCAAGCTCTAGGGGTGGCGCGGGGATTTGAACTTGATTAATTAAACGGTAATAGTCCGCTTACGTGGAATTTATTAAATATTAGTCTTCTCTTGTTTGCCTTGCCCTAGAATCCAGCGCTAAGCCTTTCCTTGGGATAAGCGTTTTTGGTGCGGGTCAGGAGCGAAGGATTTCCCGTTTTTGCCCCGCGCCTTCACGATTCCACTAATCTAGTAGATAGCGGCAAAATTAAAGGTCACCTAGGAAAGGATCCCCAGATGCGTGTCGATTTGTTGAGTCGAGAATACCCCCCACATGTCTACGGTGGCGCTGGCGTCCATGTAACTGAGTTGGCAAAGGTGTTGGCGGAAAGAATTGAGGTGGGGGTACATTGCTTCGATGGCTCCCGTCCCGATAGTGGCGGGAAAATCCAGGTTACCGGATACGACTATTGCCGCAAGCAGGACGGAGCAAACGCCGCGCTGCGTACCCTGGGGATCGACTTACAGATGGCGCAGCAATGCGACCAAGCCGACTTGGTGCATTCCCATACCTGGTATGCCAATATGGCTGGTCACTGGGCAAAGAAACTGTACGAGATTCCGCATGTGGTGACGGCTCATTCTTTAGAGCCGCTCCGTCCTTGGAAACGGGAACAATTAGGTGGCGGCTATAACCTGTCATCCTGGGCAGAAGAAACTGCCTACTTAGCAGCCGATGCGGTGGTGGGGGTCTCCCACGGGATGAAAGAAGATATTTTACGTGCCTACCCACAGATAGACCCGGATAAGGTTCACGTTATCCATAATGGTTTGGATCTAAGCGATTGGGCGCTACCTACCGACCAGGAAGCGGTTGCCCAAACCCTATCTAAATACGGCATCGACCCGGAGGTGCCGACAGTGGTTTTTGTAGGTCGGATAACCCGCCAAAAGGGTCTGCCGCACTTCTTGCAAGCGATCAAACAAATTCCGGCAGATTCTCAGGTAGTACTGTGCGCCGGGGCACCCGACACCCCGGAGATTGAAAAAGAAGTACGCGAGTTGGTTGACGAATTATCAGCGGAGCGCAGCGGAATCATCTGGATTGAACAGATGCTCCCGCACGACCAGCTGGTCAACATCTTGTCGGCAGCGCAAGTATTTGTTACCCCCTCGATTTATGAACCGATGGGGATTGTCAATTTGGAGGCAGCCGCAATGGAGCTGCCGGTGGTAGGGACTGCTACCGGGGGAATTCCAGATTGCATTGCCGAGGGCGAGACCGGTTATCTAGTGCCGATCGAACAGTTAACTGACGGCAGCGGTACCCCCACGAATCCCAAGAAATTCCACCGAGATATGGCCGAACGCATCACTAAGCTGGTGGAGAATCCCGATCTGGCCAAAAAAATGGGTAAAGCTGGACGTAAACGGGTGGAACAAAAATTCTCTTGGCAGACTGTTGCCGATAAAACTGTGGAACTATACCGCTCTCTGTTATAGAGCCAGTACGCACCTAAAAGTCTGCTAGCTGCAGCGGGGGCGAGCACTTTGGGGAAGATGCTCGCCCCCGCCACTTATCGGCAAGCACACTGGTTAAGATGGGACATATGGATACTCTGCTCCGATTAAAACACGTCAGTTTTATGCGTGGAGGAAACCCGATCCTTCAGGATGTTTCCTTCAAAACCAAACTGGGAGAGAACTGGGTAATTCTCGGCCCCAATGGGGCAGGGAAAACCACTCTAGTATCGATCCTGGCTGCGCGTAGCTATCCCTCCAGTGGGAAAGCCAAAGTTCTAGGGGGACGTCTAGGGGCAGTACCGGTACAAGAATTACATGAACGGGTGGGTTTGTGTTCAACTGCGGCGCTGCGGGTAATCCCGCGCTCGCAAACCGTGAAGGCGCTAATTCTTTCCGCCGCCTACGGGACTATGGTGCGCGGACGGGATCAAGATTTCGAAGATATCGACTATCAGCGCCGCGCAAACCTGATGGAATTATTCGGGGTCGCAGCTCTACAAGACCGCAAGATATCTACGCTTTCCGATGGGGAACGCCAGCGGGTATTGATTGCTCGGGCTTTAATGGCTGATCCGGAGATCCTGCTTTTGGATGAACCGGTAGCGGGGGTGGATCTGCAGGCTCGCGAACTTTTACTTTCCGCTCTCGATGAGCTCAGTTCGGATCCAAAGTCACCACAGATCGTGATGGTCACCCACCATTTAGAAGAAATACCGGCATCCTTCAATCGTGCAGCCTTGATGAAGGAAGGTAAAATCATGGCTAGCGGTGATATCGATCAGGTTCTGACCAGTGAAAACCTCTCAAAGGCATTTAGTTTGCCGCTCAAATGTGGACGCAGCGGTGACGGGCGTTGGTGGGCGCACGCCCGGTAGTATCCGGTAAGCGTCCAAGTCAGAACAAATAACTTTGCACCCCAAATATCGGTAAAGAGTAAGGAAGAATCGTGGACTCAGCGCAAGAGGATGTACTACAAAAGATTGCGGAACTGGGAGTAAAATTCATCCGCCTGTGGTTTACAGATGTATCTGGCTCCCTAAAATCAGTGGCGATTGACCCCGCAGAACTTGAGGACGCCTTTAACGAGGGGATCGGGTTCGATGGTTCCGCCATTGAAGGCTTTACTCGCGTCTACGAATCTGACATGTTGCTGCGTCCCGATGCCTCTACTTTTCAAATCTTGCCGTGGCGAGGTGAGGACGCCGAAGTCGGGCGGATGTTTTGCGATGTCTATACTCCGGATCTACAGCCCGCCAGGTCCGATCCTCGCCGCGTACTAGAGCGGCAATTAGAGCGCGCCGCCGATCTTGGTTTTACTTTCAATATTCACCCCGAAATTGAGTTCTACCTACTAGAGCCGCCAACTTCTTTGGATGAGCCGCTGCGTCCTATCGACAATGCTTCCTATTTTGATCATGTGCCCAACGGGGGAGACAACTCTTTTCGCCGCCGAGCAGTGGCAATGCTGGAAGAAATGGGAATTTCCGTAGAGTTTTCACATCACGAAAACGGGCCGGGTCAAAACGAAATCGATCTGCGAGCCTCCGACGCTCTGACTGGATCCGATAACATCATGACTTTCCGGATCCTGATTGAAGAGATCGCGATGCAAGACCGGATGGTGGCTACCTTTATGCCGAAGCCTATGGCGGGGCAGGCCGGCAGCGGAATGCACACCCATATGTCACTTTTCGAGGGTGAAAATAATGCTTTTTACGATGGCGCCAGCGATATTTATCAGCTCTCTGCCACCGGACAGGCTTTTACCGCCGGGCTGCTCTCTCACGCACGTGAATACTCGGCGGTGGTAAACCAGCATGTTAACTCCTACAAACGCCTTTGGGGAGGCTCGGAGGCGCCCTCATATATTTGTTGGGGACACAATAACCGCTCGGCGCTGGTGCGGGTGCCGCTGTATAAACCAGAAAAAGCCGGCGATGCCCGCATCGAATATCGCGGAACAGATCCGGCCGCTAATCCCTATTTAGCCTATGCCTCGCTGCTGGCTGCGGGGCTAGATGGGATTGAAAAAGAAATGAAACTGCCCCTAGAAACCGAGGACGATGTCTGGCGCCTATCTGATAAAGAACGCCGCGCCCAAGGAATCCCCGCCCTACCTCTGACTTTAGAAGAAGCCGTTTCGGAGCTGCGCCAATCCGAGTTCATGGCCAAGGTATTGGGGGAGGAAGTTTTTGCCTATGTGCTGCGCAATAAAGAACGGGAATGGCGTGAATACTCGGCACAGATAACCCGGGGAGAACTAGCAAAGTTCTTGCGAGTATAGCTATGGCTAGGAAAGTTAGTCTCGCTTCACGCCTGCGCGCTAGCGGGGTTACCGAAGTTGCGCGCGCCGAAAGCTGGGTAAGTAGCCCGGTCTTTGCCCCGCTAGTACAAAATGAAGACTTTTGGCGGGAACTGTCAGCGTCTGCCCACCCAGACCAGGTGCTAGTGTGCTTAATCAATCTATTAGAGGCAATAGAGGGGACGGGAGAATACCTGGCTGAGAACCCTCATCAGCGCGCCCTGGTGATAGCTATTTGCGGAGTTTCGCGTTTTGCCGGTGATTACCTCAATAGCCATCCACAGCTCCTGTCGCAGCTAGAAGCCTCACAGTCAGAGGCGTATTGGGATGGTAAACGCTATCAAGTCAGTCAAGAACTAGATTTTGTTGAGCGCTATCGCGCCCAGGTCCGCCAAGAAGTTTTACAGGCTGTCAATGCCCAAGAAATCCGCAGCGATACCTGGATAGCTCAGGAAAGCAATCTCAATGATCTGCGTCGCGCCTACCGCGCCCAGCTATTGCAAATAATTGCGGAGGACGCCTCGCATCCCGATCCCTTAGCTTTCTTTTCCGTAGTAGCCGGAAAACTCAGTGCCCTAACAGATGCTACTTTAGAAGGCGCCCTCGCCTTGGCACGCGGAAAATACGATCCCGCAGGCGAGGTAGATTTCGCGGTGATTGCCCTGGGTAAAACGGGAGCTGGAGAGCTTAACTATCATAGTGACATCGACCTGATCTACGTGGCTGAGCCGGCTGAAAATGGCAGTTTGAATGAAGAAGAGGCTCTTAAGATAGCTTCCCGCTTAGCAATCGGTATTTCGGCTGCGTGCTCGGGACCAGGAGTCGAGATGCCGCTGTGGCCAATAGACTTAGCTCTGCGACCAGAGGGTCAAGATGGAGCTACTTGTCGCACCGTAGCTGCTCACGCCAAGTATTACCAAAAATGGGCAAAAACCTGGGAGTTTCAGGCGCTGTTAAAGGCGCGGCCGGCAGCTGGATCTCCCCGAGTGGCGGATGCCTATATGCAGGCAGTATGGCCGCTAGTGTGGACAGCAGTCGAGCGGGAAGGGTTCTTCAGTGACACTCGAGCAATGCGGATTCGAGTAGAAGAATCAATCCCTTGCCCTACAGCTGGCCGAGAACTTAAACTGGGGCCGGGCGGGCTACGCGATATCGAGTTCTCGGTACAATTGTTGCAAATGGTGCATGGACGCACCGACGATAGTCTGCGAGTACGCCCCACGCTACAAGCGCTAGACGCTCTCGTTCAGGGTGGATATATCGGCCGAGATCCTGCCCGTCAACTGGCAGACGCCTACCGGTTTTTGCGGGTTGTCGAACACCGGATGCAAATGCAGCGGATGGCGCGTACCCATTTATTCCCGCAAAACCGCGAAGACGAGCGCCGGGTCGGCAGGTCTTTGCATCAAGAGAGTTTTGGGAAGAGCGGAGAGCTCACCAGCTATTGGGAAAAGTTGAAACCACAGATCCGCGCCCTACAACAAGATATTTTCTACCGCCCCTTGTTGCCGGCAACCGCGGGGTTGTCCAAAGCCGAGGCCGCCCTCAACCCCCAGGCGGCAGCCGATCGTCTCCGGTTGGCTGGATACCGGGACACTCGCGGAGCCTTAGGGCACATTGCCGCTCTGACCGCCGGGGTTTCTCGGCGCAGCCAAATCCAGAGCCATATTCTGCCGGTGCTGCTCGGCTGGTTGGCTGAGGGGCCGTCTCCCGATGCTGGCTTGTTGCGTTTTCGCCGCCTCTCGGAAGCAATCGGAAAATCCCATTGGTATATGGGACTGTTGCGGGATTCCTCCCGGGTTGCCCACCGCCTGTGTACGATCTTGTCGCTCAGCCCTTATATCGCTCAGCGTCTTGAACATGTACCGGAAGCGGTACAGTGGCTAGACGATGATGAAAAGCTCGCTACCCGCAGTTACGCTCAACTATATGCCGAAATGGAGGCCTTATCGCGGCGTCACCAGGACAGCTCGGCAGCGATAGATTTGATTCGCCAAACCCGGGGGCGAGAATTACTGCGTTGTGCCTTACGCGATGTGGTTAACCATTTAGATCCCATTTCTACCCAGGCGGCCATCACCGATATTAACGATGCCACCATTGCTGCCGCCAGCCAAGTAATCCTGCGCGAACTATCGGCTAAAGAAAAGGCTATTCCCCGGATCGCTCTAGTAGCGATGGGCAGAGGAGGAGGACGCGAATCTGCCTATGCCTCCGATGCCGACCTGTTAGTGGTACATTCTGCTTTAATAGATCCGCGTTGGAGCGCGCCCGGGGCAGTAGCAACAATACCGGCACCGTGGACGGAAAATACTCCGACTGGTGCTATTTTGCGGTCCCACGCTAAACTATCCGCCCCCGAAGCTTCCCGGATTGCTGTGCTATTCGCTACGCGGCTGCAAGAAGAAATGAATCGGCCAGCTACTGCCCCCAGTTTGAGAATAGATTACGGGCTGCGTCCCGAGGGCGAAGATGGAGTGCTTTCTCGCTCCTTAACGGCTCTGGGCGACTATTATGAACGTTGGGCTGAGCCTTGGGAAATACAGGCGCTCCTGCGCGCGCGTGCTTTTTGTGGTGATCCAGATTTAAGGGAACAGTTCGTCAATACTATTGATCCGATTCGTTATGAACGTCCCATTGGTGAAGGCGGTATCCGGCAAATACGTCTACTTAAAGCCCGCATGGAAAATGAGCGAATTCCCGGCGGACAGGACGCTTCTTTGCATGTAAAACTGGGGCCGGGAGGACTAAGTGATGTGGAGTGGGTTGCCCAGTTATTGCAGTTACAAGGAGCGGATTCTTGCCCGCAGCTGCGGGTAACGTCAACTTTGGAAGCCTTAAAGGTAGCCGGTGAACAAAGAATGCTATCGGATGCCGATCTAAAGGTTTTGACGCAGGCCTGGAAGTTAGCATGCCGAATCCGGTGTGGAAATGTCTTGGTTACGAATCGAATGAGTGGCAATAAACTGGATTACCTACCTACGGCTGCCGCTCCTAGCTATGCCCTGGCGCGATTGCTGGGATATGCCCCCGGCAAAGAAAATGATTTGCGAGAGGACTATTTACGGCAGGCTCGTCGCGCTCGTGCGGTCACGGAGAGGGTATTTTACAATTCTTAAAAAGCAGGAATAGGACGAAAGAGGAACAGATGAAACTGGTTTTGATGCGGCATGGGCAAACTAACGCAAATCTTACTGGAGCCCTGGATACCGCCGAGCCGGGTTCGCCCCTTAATGCCGAGGGGGAGCGGCAGGCACAAGCGGCGGTAAAGACTTGGGAAGAACTCGGTCTGCCTGCCCCCCAACTTATCGTGACCTCGAATCTGATTCGTACCCACCAAACCGCCCGGCCTTTGGAAGAACGATTCGTCCTTACCCGGATACAAAACGGGGGTGCCAATGAAGTGCAGGCGGGAAAGCTAGAAATGGCCAGGGATATGGCATCAGTCGAGCAATATGTGCGTACTATCGGATCCTGGATGCAGGGAGAGACCCAGGTGAGGATGGAAGGCGGGGAGAGCGGAGCGGAAACCTTGGCGCGTTTTAACCGTGTGGTTGTCCAAGCTGCCGAGGAAGTAGGCCCCGATGGCTGTGCGGTGATTGTGGCTCATGGCGCGATTATCCGCTACTGGTCCTATATGAGCACCCCGGAGATTACTTTTGCGCTGGCAGCAACGAAACCAGTTACCAATGCCTCGCTATCGGTTTTCGAGGGCGAGCCCGGAAAATTTTCCGCCCGCATCTGGTCTTCGCGTCCGGTAGAGGATTGGGAAGTTGACGAAAGTGTAACTGAACTACGCCCCTCGAAAGCCCTCCTGGATAAAGTACTCGGCACTCCTAAAAAAGCCTAGTAAGTGACTAATAAACTACCGAAGTAGCTTTAGTAGTGGCCGGAGATAACCGCTATCTCCAGGTTTTGCGGCGCTTACTTTCCGCGCAGCATCCGACGATTAATCTTTGCCTTGTTGGGATCGACTCCCCCCGGGAGACGATAGGCTTTATTTTGTAAAGATTGGAGCCGCTGTCCCACAATCGGAACCTCGTCTTTACTGATCTCTTTCTTTAAGTGATTAATGGTTTTAAGGAGTTTGGAGATCGGAACCTGATTTTTCTCTTGTCCTGACTGGATCTTATGAATAGGTACCGAGGGTGCCACCCGATGACATTTGCGTTCTTGCTCATTTAACAGCTCACCAGCCCGCGAGGAGGGGCCTTCGGAGATAAGAACAATCCCCGGCCGACCTACCAGACGGTACACCAAGTCTTGTTTGCGGTTAAACGCTACTGGTTCTTCTTCGACAATCCAACCGCGTTTAATGGAACGCAAGATTGCGTACACATTGCCTTTAACTCCCTCTAGCTGCTTATACATGGCGTTATTAGCCAGACGGGTAAGCAGGGTAGTCGCCAGCAGCATTCCTACCGTGGCTGCAATTATGATGTAGAAGATGGTGCGTCCTACGCTTACCGAGGTAAGTAGACAGATTATTAGCACTAGCAAAGGAACCGCTAAGAGGATGGCTAGCATCGCCCAACCGATCCACGAATAGGTACGTTTGGTTACGCGGTAAACATCCGCGAAGTTGTTCCACCAGTGCTTCTTTTTCTGCGGGTTATTTTGTGTAGACATGATGATCTAAGCTTATCGAAAAAATTTGTAAATCGTATATTGCGTGGGTATCCCCAAAGCAAAGTTGAGAAAAGTGTTACTGGCGATCGTGGATAAAGCAGTGACAAATGAGGATGGAAGCACTTTAGTGGAGACATGGAAACTAAACATGCCCTAAACATTCTGGCTTGTCCTCAGCGAGGTAAGCAAAAAAAATATCGTGGACGCCGCAGGTAGCAACTGGATAGCACTGGCGGTAGACGCTGAGCAAGCGGCGTTATTAAAACTGATAGTGCCGCAGGGGAGAACTATTTTTCCCTGTCCTCATTTGATAGCTGATGACCAGGGAAAAAACTGGCTCCTGCGCCCCGATTATTCCCAAAATTTGTTAGCTGGGAATAGAAATAGCCAACCCGCAGAAATAAAAAGCGTTAGGGGACTGGGGGTGGTAGCACCTGGCGGAAAGTTGGTAAAAACAACGGAACATAGGATCGAGACAGCACCTAGAAAACCGGGTATTGCCAGGGCTAATAGCGTCGAGAAGTTTGCTATATCCGTTCCGTCAACACAAAAAAATGTAAACCCTAGCCTAGATCTGACTGCAGTGCGCAGCCCCGCAACCGACTCAAAAGGAAAAAGCCCTTTGCTTAAGCCGGCAGGTAAACCCCCAGCAGTTGCCCTAGCTGGGAGGCCTACTTTACCAGGGAAACCTTTAGTTGCAGGAAAACGCGTGTCCGCTCCGAACTCGGTATTTGCCCCAAAGATGGAGCCAGAAAAAACAGCCTCTCCGGCCAGAGCGGTTGGCCGCGCTCCGGCTCCCGCAAGTACGCTCGCCTCGGCCAATGAAACCTATCTGGTTAAACCCAGGTGGCAGAGACTAAAAGCCAAGGCTAACCGGGAGGCAGCGGTAACTGAGCAGACTAACTTGGGGGATATTGAGATTCTCACCGAGCCTGTCTCCGCCTGGAAACTGTGGTTGCGTCGCATGATACCGCCAGCTTCTGTGGCCTTACTTGCCCTCGGCTCTTGGCAGCTCGCGGTAGGCTAGTAAATCCTGTCTTTGAGTCACTGTTTCAGCTAACAGCGCCAACCGCGCCCTAGTCGTCTCTAGGAGGCGGTGGCACCTGGCAAAACCGGTACGTCGCTTTGTCCGGTGCATCGTCAGAAATAAACCAGCTACTTTGTGCTATTCCTGGCAGTCTCGGTAGAAGAATCAGCGGGTGCTGAGCTAGTTTCCTCGGTTCCGTTTTCTGGATTGACTGAGGTATCCTCCACGCTGTCTGAGGGAACCGGATGCCCCTCGGGATCTTTATAGGTTTCTTCCTCTTCGTCCCAATAGACCGGGTTGCCATGCTTATCTAGATAAGTCTGGGAGGAATAATCATAATCAATGGGATTACCTTCGGTATCGGTGCGCCGATACCATTCAGTTAGTTCGGGGGCAGTGGAATCAAATTCTGCGCCCGCTCCTTCTCCTTCTTTAGTGGGAACCACTACGATCTTGAAGTCATCACCATAGCTCTTTAGACCGCCTACTACGGCTTTAGAAAGCGCGGAACGTTCAAAGTTGCGTCTAATGGTGAAAGGATCTCGCGATAGATCCCGCAAGAGAGCGATGATCATGGCAGCCACAATAATCGCAAACGGCAAGGAGGTTACGATAATCAAATTCTGCATTCCCTGTAGGGCGTCCTGACCGCCAACCAGCATGCCGACTACCGCGATACCGGCCAGGCAAAGCCCCCAGAAAACCGTGATTTTACGATCCGGAACCGGTTTGCCCTGCTGAGAAAGTGAACCCATTACCACCGAAGCAGAATCGGCAGAGGTAATAAAGAAAATAGCTAAGCAGATCATCGCGATTACTGAAGTTATTTTACTGAGTGGCAAATTTCCGAGTAGGGCAAATAACATCACTTCTGCCCCTTCTTCTAAAGGCATATCTGTACCCTGAATCTGCATATACATAGTGGTTCCGCCGTAGATGCAGAAGGAAATTAAACACACCAGGGTGGGGGCAAGTAACACTCCGGTTACAAACTGACGTAAAGTCCTGCCACGCGAGATGCGGGCAATGAATAGTCCTACGAAAGGAGACCAAGAAATCCACCACGCCCAGTAGAACACTGTCCAGGCAGAAACGAACTGTCCTGCCTCCGGTCCGAACGAAGGAGAGGTAGATAGCAAACCAAATAAATCGGATAGGTAGTTCATCAAAGTGGAAGGCACCAGGTTCAAGATGAACACGGTCGGGCCAGCAAAAAAGATGAACGCCATGAGGCAAAAGGCTAGCCCCATGTTGATATTGGAAAGCAAGCGGATTCCGCGCGAGATTCCCGAGACCGCTGAAGCGATGAAGGCTGCAGTTAGCACCGAAATAATCAGGAATAGGCCGGCATTACCGATTTTCCCGATGCCGGTAACCAGCTCGGCGCCGCGGGCAATCTGTAAGGCTCCCATCCCCAAGGAGGCACAGGTGCCAAAGAGGGTGGTGGTAATCGCCAACATGTCGATTATTTTTCCAATCCCCCCCTGGGCAAATTTGTGTCCGAGCAGGGGCTCAAAAATGGAAGAAATTAAAGGTACCCGTCCGCGTCGGTAAGTTCCGTAAGCGATCGCGCAACCCACTAGGGCGTAAATCGCCCAGGCATTGAGCCCCCAATGCAGCATCGTTTGTGACATGGCGTCATTGAGTGCCTGATAGGTTCCCGGTTTAGCATTGGAATGGGGGGCAGGATCGGTAAAATAGATCATCGGCTCATAGGGGCCGAAGAACAGCAGCCCGATCCCCATGCCGGCGCTGAACATCATGGCAATCCAAGAACCATAGGAATATTCGGGTTCTTCGTTATCTCGCCCCAAAGGAATATTTCCATAGCGCGAAAGCCCTATGAAAATCATAAACAGTAAAATAATGGCAGCCAAAATAGAGAATAACCAGCCAGTATTATCTACCACCCATTGCAAGACCACTTCGGATACGCTACGCAGAGAATCGGTAGAGATAAGCCCCCACAGAATAAACCCGAGAACTAAGGTGCCGGTGCATAAGAACACCACCTTGTCAGTCCGGTACTTGATGATCTGCTCGTCAATTGCAATACCGCGGACCAATCCCGGATGCATACCATGAGGATAAGGAACCTTATGCAACAGATTTTGGGTCTGCTCCTTGGCGATCCGGGTTCCCCGTTTCCAGGCACTGGGGTGTAATTCGCTGGGGGTATGTGCCTTAGCTTTGCTTTCGGGCTCCGCTGGGGGAGCAGTAGCTGTTTCCTTGGAGACAGGATGATGGGAAAGCGTATTGCGCAAGTGTTCGCTGCGCGATGCCAACCCGTGAACTCGGTCGCGATCGGACCGTTCTAACTGGGAAATCCGGCGATCATATTTCTCCAGAAGCTGACGTAATTCTTCCCCTCGTCCGGGGTGCTTTCCCCGTGGATGTCTAGAGCCGCGCGGTCGGTTTTCTGTGGGCTGTTTGCGATTATCTTTATTATTCTTAGTCATACTCAGTTATATTCGTTAGATATTATTAAACTGCCACTATTGCCACCGCATTGTGCGGCTAGCTGCCTTATTTTATTTCCTGTCCCGCTGCTTTTAAGCCCGCCACTAAAGATGTGCGGATTTCCTCCATTGTATTAGTGACCCCGCTGGGATTAGACGGCAACATCAGGGTCTGGGTGTTTGAATACTTTGCCACCTCGGCCAGGGTATCAAAGTATTGGGTCATCAAGAGAATCTGTTGTGCCTGGTCGCCAATACCGGCATCCCGTAAGGATTCGTATTGTTCTACCAATCCTTCCACTATGGCGCGCCTTTGTAGGGCGATGCCTTCACCCTGGAGGCGCTTAGACTCGGCATCGGCTTCAGCTTGTTTAACCAGCTTGATTTTATCGGCTTCTGCTAGTTGGATAGCAGCTTCCCGCTCCCGCTGAGCAGCGTTAATGGAATTCATGGAATCGCGGACTCGCTTATCGGGGTTTATATCGGTAACCAGCGAGTTCACGATCCGAAAACCATAGCGCGCCATTTGTTCTCCCAAAGAAATCTCAATCTCTTGAGCAATCGTGTCTTTTGAAGAAAAGGCTTCATCCAAGTTCAACTGCGACAGGGAAGAACGTACCCGGTCGAATACGTAAGAAGTGATCTGTTGGGCAGGGTTAGACAGGGAATAGAACGAGGCAGCCGAATCTTGTACCTGGAACTGTACCGAAACCGGGATCGCTACGAACACGTTATCTTTGGTTTTGGTTTCTACTACCAGATCCAGTTGCTGGATCCGGCGTTCTACAATTTTGGCGATCCGATCGATAATTGGAATCTTAATATTTAGACCGGGGGTACAAACCCGCCTATACTTTCCAAAACGTTCAATAATCGCTTCGGTCTGCTGTTTTACGATAAAAATCGCGGAGTACAACAGGTACCCGATCAGTACTAATAGCAGTATTGAGATTAGCGTGCCACTACCTACAATCCCGGTCATTGGTGACTCCTCCTAGAAATAGCCCTGGCTTGGTGGACAGTTAGAGAATATCAACCCTACTTGTGGTCCGCGCTTTGAAATAATAAAAGCTATTCAGCTAGAGTTTTTGCTGCGGGAATTTGTTTTTGTAACCTAAATTCCCAGCTTAAAGTAGCTGTGAGCAGACCCACGTAAAGTCAGTTTGGTAATCCATAGGTCTTTATAGATATACTTTCATACGCAACGCGGATGTAGCTCAGTTGGTAGAGCATCACCTTGCCAAGGTGAGGGTCGCGAGTTCGAGTCTCGTCATCCGCTCGATTTAGAGGGCGTCGCCAAGCGCGGCGCTCTTTGATTATGGTGGGTTGGTCGAGTGGTTAGGCAGCGGCCTGCAAAGCCGTGTACACGGGTTCGAATCCCGTACCCACCTCGGGCGATTGGCGCAGCTGGTTAGCGCGTTTCCTTGACACGGAAGAGGTCGCTGGTTCGAGTCCAGTATCGCCCACCGGTTTCGTCCCCCCATGCGGACGCTTTATTTTTTATGTCAGATCCTTAGTCTTAGACCCCTCGCAGTTTTTCCTGTAGCTGTGGGGGCAGGGTTTTTAAAACCTCTTTTGGCATTGCGGCCGAAAACGGATTTTTCTCCTCGTAGCTGCAAAGCGTGCACAGCTCGCCCTCGTTGGACGGATGCGGGTTGCGACAGCGTTGGCATTCACTCATTTCCTGAGTCTCTTCCCGGGTTTTTAAAGCGGTGAAAATCTCGAGGGAACGCTGGCTGGCGATCTCGGTTTCAGAGTGCTCTGGGCAGTAGCGGACTGCCAAACGGCAATTTGGGCAAAGTCGACGCCAATTACTGCCGGCTGCCGACAGGTTAAAATCCTTATTTTCGGGGCATAGACGGATCTGCGAGCGACAGGCGTCGCAGCGCAGGACGTGGATGACATCTATCCGTTCCAGTAATGGTAGAAAGTTTTCGGAAGCGTCATTATCGGCTGGGGATTCCGTTGATAGGCAACGGTCATGATCTTCTGGGGAATGGATCGCGCCGGCTACTCGGTTTTCGACCCGTTTTTCTCTAGCTAGCAGATGGTAAGCCTGGAAGGTACGAACCGCGTGGGAGGCTCCCAGAGTTAAAGGAGAACCATTTGACACCGGTAGTAAGAGGCGGCGGGGCAGCGGCACCGAATCTAAACTGACTTCCCGAGGACGGCAGGGAGCTTTTTTAGGCGGGCAATAGGTAGCTATTAAGGATCCGAGGCGCGTCCTGGCCACTGCTAACTTTTCATCGAGGCTACTGGCACACTGCGCGCATCCTAGAATCTGCAGGCCATGAATCTCACTAGCTAACAGTTGCGCCCCTAAATCAGCGTTGAAGCTTTCCCCTAAGCATCCCTGCCAGGTCAGAAGGACATCTTTCTTTCCCACTTTGACATCGGGTAGAGACTCACACTTAATAACTAGCGTGTTTATGGGGTCTTGCGCGCTAATCCATCGGAGCAGGGACGAAAAACCACGGGGAAGCAAAACTAACTATCCTCAACTGGCAGACGGCGAGTTAGCGTAACCGGGACGGGGCCAGAGGAGACTTCTTGAGGAGGACGCACTTTGGGGGCGATTTTTAGCTCATACCCCGCAGTAAGTAGCTCTTGCTGCCATTGTGAAAGCGTCTCTGTGGACAGAATTAAGACCGTGCGGAGCCATTGGGTTTTTGCAAGTTTCTCGGCCTCGAGACAGAAATCGGGTGCCCAAGTCAGCAGGTGTTCTCCACTAAATCCACACAGCACGCCCAGAGTTTGGCGCCCTCGTTCCTGATTCCCCTCCGCAAAATCATCCGCGGCTTTTAATAGGCATTTGCTTACAAAGTCCATCTCCAGTCCGATATGGTCATCAGGTTCTTGGCCCTGAGCTTGGACTTCTTGGCCACCAGTACCAATGCCAGGATGCCCAGGGCAGCGCCCATCCCGGCAAACATCAGCATGT
>QWCE01006474.1_pt1 | contig 16321 bp, 16 predicted proteins | sample 1972531 | NCBI WGS metagenome assembly QWCE01 (sample SAMN09866716, study PRJNA288562) | Human gut metagenome isolate term4_stool, whole genome shotgun sequencing... | reverse complement strand
TCATCAGATGGGCAAAGTTGGTTGTAGTCATAACAAAGATCCTTTGTCCGAGCCAGATCATCTGATAGCTCTTTAGATCATTCGCGTCATGAAGCATTTACTTCAGCATTTTTTCCTTTTCTGTCATTCTGGCTCACCCTCATCTCCGAAAGGTCCGGATTTAGGACTTATCGCACCATAACGCAAAAGCGTTTGCTACTGAAATTACCGACAGGGATATCTGCATATTAGCAGAAAAAGTGACCGCGCAGGGAGTGCTGCTCGGCAACCTCAGAAAGCGGCAAATGAGCCGCTTTGACAAGCGGCCGTCCGGCGTTTCAGCAGCACGCAAAGCACGCCGGGGGTAGTGATACCACCCCCACCTCGCACGTTCAGAAAGTACTGCGCACAGAGTGAAAAAACAGCAACATCACCAAGTTGCAAACAGATCACGCAGCCCAGCGGGGCCGCGGCGCCTCGGAACAGCGACGCGCATAAGCGCATCGCTGTTCCGCAGGCTTTCTGCGTTTTTGGGGAGCACATCCAACCAAGACCCAAAAGCGGCAAGGTTTGCCGTTCTAAACCCCGGCCACGCAGGGTTTTCAAAACGCGTGGAACGCTCCGAGGGTAGTGATACCACCCCCACCCAAAACACCCCGTGTTTCGGCGTGTAAGCCCTTGTGTGCGATCCTTCTCCGAAAGCCGAGTGGTGTACCCACTTTCACTGGTGAAAGCAAACGTGGCCGTTTGTGCCGGAGGTGTTGAAAACCGTATGACCGATGCATTGGAAACGTTGGTATGACTGCGTTTCCTACGCCTTTCACGGCTTTTTCGAGGACGAAAAAGAAAGCAGGTGAAAACGAAGAAGTAATCGCCGAAAATATTGAAAATGCCGCCGCACAGGACGCCGAGGGTGGCAAGACCGGGGCTTTTGTCATTGCGTAGGAAGGCCGCCACCACCTGATTAAAAAGATACAGGGGGAACACATATTTAATGGAGCGCATATACGCCTGCGCCAGCACCAGCAGGGAGCTGTCGGCGCCGAAGAAGGTGAGGATGGGGCGGTCAAAGAAGATGATGCCCACCCAGGCCGGCACAGCCAGCACCACGGCGCCGATGAGGGCCGCCGAGAAATACTAGTTTTCGCTGCCGTCGCCTGTTTCGCCGCCGCGGCGGATGCTGAAGAGAACGCTGCCGCCGGCGCCCATGAGCAGGCCGAGGCTATAGATGATGTTCCAGGCCGGTGCAACGACGGCCAGCGCCGCCGTTCCCTCCGGCCCCTGATACTGCCCGACCATGGCCACGTCCACGATAGAATAGATCGAGGCGATCATGGCGGTGCCGAAGGAGGCGGACAAATATTTGAAATAAATGGGCTTGATCCGATCGGTCAAAAAATCCATATTTACTCCTCCTTTTTTCACAGAATTCTGCACGAAAAAAACGGACAAGAAGCAGACATCTCAGTCTGACTCTTGTCCGGCTGTTGCTTCTATGAACAACTCGCCCTCCGAGCGAACGCATGCATTGTAGCACAGTCGACGGCAAAGGTCGAGGGGTTTTTTCGACGTTTTTTTGCAGAAAGAAATACGGCAAGAAGCCCGCAAGATCTATGATCTCACGGGCCTCCTGACAAAAGGGAAACGAAAAAAAGGATGTGGCTAATTCAGTTGGCTGCGCTACATCCGATCACTGCGCCTTTTTCTTTTTGGCGCAGACGACCACAGCGCTGCCGCTGACCAGCAGCAGCACGCCCCACAGGGCAAAGCCGCTATCGCCGGTCTTGGTCTGACCGCCGTTTTGCTCCTGCTTCTTGGAGAGCACGGTGTCAGCCTTGGTAATTTCCTCGGTCAGATCTGCATTGGCAAAATACTTGCCGCAATCCTTGCAGTACCAATATTCAATGTTACCCTCGGACTGAGTGGTGGCGGCCTTAGCCTCCACATAGGTGAGGCCATCCTCGTGATGGTCAGGCGCAATGTCGCCGTATTCCTGATGGCAGACCTCGCACACGGCCTTCTTGGTGCAGGTGGCGGTGCCGCCGGTGTGACCCGCGGCCTTGATGACGGCAAAGCCCTCCTTATAGCCGCAGCGGCTGCACTCCCGGCCGGCCTCATAGCCGTCCTCGGTGCAGATGGCTTTCTTGCCGTCCTTATCCACCAGATCATGGCCGCCGTAATAGTCCTTGCAGATGTCGGACGCCACAGCGGCGGTATTCTGGGCGGTAATGCCATAGGTGCCGGTGGGGTTGCTGCCGATGCCGGCCAGAGAGGCATTCTTTACGTTGTCGAAGGAGCAGCCGAACACACTGATGTTTTTACTTTTATCCGATCCCAGCAGGCCGCCAATGGAGCCGTCGGTTTTAGCCGTCGTTACCTTGCCGGCTGCATGGCACTTCTCCAGCTTGACAAATTCGCTCTCCTGGCTATTATTATTGTTTTCATCGTAAAAAGCCTCGCCAAGGAAGCCGCCGGCTTTAGGATCCCAGTTGCTCAAATTGCTCTTGACATCGCCTGAGGCAATACTATTTGCTATGGTCACATTGGTCTGAGCAAAGCCCGCAAAACCGCCAATACGCCAGTCGCCTGCCTCCACGTTGCCAAAAGCTGCGCAGTGCTTCACAGTGGTATCCCAGAACAGGACGCCGGCAAAGCCGCCGGTGCACCAGCCATAGCTGGTCACATCGCCCTTTGCAACGCAGTCGGTAAACTCAGACGCATAAGCATTTCCTACAAAGCCGCCGGCGGTGTTGTATCCGTTCACCTTGACATCGGCCGTGCAATTCTCAAAATGGATATAGTTGCTATCCCCCACAAGACCGGCTGCATTCTTGGTGGAGCTGACCGTGCCGGACACAGTGCAGTTTTTGATGACTGAATAATCCGTACCATACATGGTGTTAATGCGGCCGATGAGCAGGCCGGTGCCGTACCATTCGTCGGAATTTGCATTGCCGTCACCGGCAAACACCGTGCCGTTTTCAACGGTCAGATTCTGAACGATCGGTTCCTCGCTGCCGATGGCTGCAATGACACCAAACAGGCCGGCGCTGCGGTTCTTGCCCCACGAATTACCCGTCCGCCTGATTTTCTCTGCCGGAGAGGTTTGCTCCGGCAGTTCCCTTACATGCTGCTGCTTTTGGGTCTGCATGGCCAAGGGGGGGGATGCTTTCATCCGGTCAATATAATAATACCATATAATTCTATTTTTTACAGCAGCAGTATGGATAAATTTTTCATCATTATCTTCTGCGCCACGGAGCAGGGCGTTTTTTCACAGAGCAGCTGCAAATCGGCGTGAAAAATCAAAAAGCGCAGATCGAGCCTGAAATGCTCCGATCTGCGCTTTTCACTGTCATTTATTGGGTGAGAAATTATATATGACGTCGTTTGCGGCCACGCAATCCTTTCCGCCGTTTTTGCCGACATAGAGCTGCCTGTCCGCTTTGGTGATGACCGATAGATCGCTCAGCTCCTTGGCGCTTCCGCAGGCGACTCCGAAAGATGCGGTAACAATGCTTTTATCCGGAAGATCCTCCCGCGCAATGGCGGCAGCGCGCACAGCGCCAAGCAGCTCTCCGGCTATACGGCAGGCTTCGCCCTCCTCCACGTCCGGCAGGAGGACAACAAACTCCTCCCCTCCGAACCGGAAAAGATACCAATCATCGCCCTCGAGCACGGCGGCCACGCTCTCGGCAATACGCTTCAGCGCTTCGTCGCCCTTTATATGGGAATAGTGATCGTTGTACGATTTGAAATCATCCACGTCAAAAATAATGGTGCTGACCCTTTCGGGCTGCATTTTTTCGGTAATAAACGTGCAATACGTTTCCAGGGCCTTTTTGTTCAGCGTCCCCGTCATCACATCATTATAGGCAAGCTTGATAAAATCATTGCTCATTTCCTGAACGAACCAGTCATTGGCGGCCTGTCGAAGGAAGATATGCCGAAGGGCAATAAAACCGACAACAATGGAAAAACGCAGCAGGAAATGCTTGAATAAATTATAGTTTTCCGCATAGGGAAGCCGCGCGGGCAGCCAGCAGCTGAGGGCGATCAGGACGCATACGATCACGGTATCCGGGGTGCTGTACGTCGGCGCGATCATGATGGCAAACAGGTAGCACATGGAGATGGAAAGGCCGATATTATTGTAATTGCAGGAAACCATGAATATGGTAACGGCGGCGATCACCACGGCATAAAATGCAAGCAGGACAAACCTCGCAAGCGTGGTGTCGTATTTCTTATAGAAAATCGTAAAAAGCAGCATCGCCAGGGACGCAGCGACCATCATGTAAAGCGGTATCATGTCGAGGGGGAACATCGTTTTCATGATGATGTGTTTGACCAGATAGAACCCGTTGGTCAGCAGAAACAAAACGGCCGCGCAAAATACGATGGAATAGTTCTGCCTCATGAAAATGCTCTGCTCGGTGGGGACTTCGTCGATCCTTATTCCGAGAACGCGGTCGCAAAAGCCCCTGAACCTGGCAAGAGCCGCCCCCGATATTCCGAGGGTTACATCCCTCACTATGTCGGCTCTATCCTCTTTTCTTTCCATATGAGTCCTCCCGCAAGCAACGCTGTGATAATTGTCTGTCTATATGCCGTATCAGTCTTCTGCGCCTTGCCGGCCGCACCGGAGATCCGCTTTCCGGGCAGACGATCTTGACATAAGCGCGCTCTTCCTTATAATAGTATTATAACACGTTCACCTATGAACGAAGCAAGCGGAACAGGGGGAAAATTCGTGGAAAAAGATACAAAAGCCCTCGCCCGCCTATATTGCGCCGGAGAGTGGTCGGCGGTACTACGACAATTTCAATGTTGCACGCATTCTGCAGGTGGAAAAATTCAAGGCCATGGGGCTGAACGCAGAGGAGATCGCCGCCTATTTCATTCGCGGTGGCGAGGCGTCTGCGCAGCTTGCGGCGCTGGAAAAACGCCTGCTGGAGCTGCAGCGGAGCGTGGAAGAAATGCGGCTGCGCGCCGCGGAAGGCCCCAGCATCTCCGTGCAGGTGATGCAGCTGCCCGCCGTGACCTGCTGCATACGCTGGTGCAAGGGCATCACCTATGAGGAGCGCTATGCCGCCATGTTTGCGTTTTACAGCGAGTGCATCCGCAAGGGCTATGTGCTCTCCGACGAGCCGCTTTTCCAAATTTCGGATCGGAAGGACTATCTGGAGGGCTACATCAGCAGTGAGCCGTACTCCTACGCCGTCTGCGTTCCCGTGCGGCCGGAGACGGCGCCGGCAGATGCGGTGGTACTGCCGGAATGCCGCGCACTGTCGGTGCTGTACTGCGGCGACTATTCCGGCGTGGACGAAATGTGGCTGACACTGGGGCGCGAAGCACGGGCGCGGGGGCTGACGCCTGCAGAGCCGCCCCGCACTCTGGGCATCGTTGCGCCCTACACGGGGCGAGAGATCGAAACGCAGCGGTACTGCTCCCGACTTGTCCTGCCGGTGAAAGAGTGAGCCGCCCAAAACGCAGCCTCCCCTCCGCCGGAGGCGGCGTTCGGGACAGGAAAGTGAAAACTCATGCCAAATCAGAATCCCCGAATTCTTGCTTTTTCGGGGATTTTTTGCGCGCTGCGGGGGCTTGTCCCCCCTTCTCCCAACAAACACGACCATCAGCCACGCCGGCGGATGCGTTCCTCTGCGCAAATTTCTCTTTTTCTCACAAAATCATTGACAAATATGTCCTCGTGGGTATATACTATGCCCATTTTGTGAATCACCACTCACGACACGCACCGACGGAGACGGACTATGTATAAAAAGCTCGATGAAAAAACCATGCACCTGATCCTAGAGACCGGCATCGACCAGTTTGCCCGATTCGGTCTGGATCGTGCCAATATCAATACCATCGCCAAGGCCGCCGGAGTTTCCGTGGGCGTTCTCTATAAGTATTTCGGCGATAAGGACAGCTTTTTTCTGGCCTGCGTGCGCCACTCTCTGGCTCAGCTGGATCAGGTTCTGCAAGAGGCCGTGGCGCACGAAACGGATATTGAGTCCGGCATCCGCAGCATCATCAGCGCCCTGATCGTTCACGCCCGAGAGCATCAATGCCACAACGCCCTCTACAACGAGATCACCTCCGGCGGCTGCAAAAAGTACGCGCGGGAGCTGGCGCGAGAGATCGAGGGCAGCTCCGCCGCTGTCTATACCCGACTTTTGGAAAACGCACGCCGAGCCGGAACTGTGGACCCCACCCTGAATCCGCAGGCATTCGCCTTTTTCTTAGACAACCTGTTTATGATGCTGCAGTTTTCCTTCAGCTGCGAGTATTATCGGGAACGTATGGCCATTTTCCTGGGATCTGACTGCGTCGACAATCCCGAAAAGCTCATTGAGTCCTTTATGCACTTCATCAAAAATGCATTAAAAATAGGAGGAGATCGCCGTGTATGTGATCGCATATGACATTGGCACCACCGGCGTCAAGACCTGCCTTTTTGAGGTGGGCGACACCCTGCGGCTGCTGGCCGGAGAGTACGAGGGCTACGGCCTCTACATCCTGCCCGGCGGCGGCGCGGAACAGGACGCCGACGAGTGGTGGGCGGCCATGGCCAAAAGCACCCGACGCCTTCTGGAAAAGACCGGCACCGACCCTAAGAGCATCGCCGGCATCTCGTTCTGCTCCCAGATGCAGGGTCTGGTGCTGGTGGACGAGGCGGGCTGCGCCCTGCGCCGCCCCATGAGCTACATGGATCAGCGGCGCAGCCGAGAATTTGCCGCCTGCCAGACCCACGGCCTTACCATTTCCGGCGTGAATGCACTCATGCTGCTGCGCAGTCTCCGCCGCACCCGAGCCGCCTCCACCAGCGTCAAGGATCCCCTGTGGAAATACAAGTGGGTCCAGCAAAACGAGCCGGAGGTGTACGCCAAGATACATAAATGGCTGGATGTGAAGGAGTATCTCATCGGACGCTGCACGGGTCAGTTCGTGATGACCCGCGACTCTGCCTATTCCACCTTCCTCTACGACAGCCGCCCCGACAAGGGCTGCTGGAGCCGCGCGCTTTGCCGGATGTACAGCGTGGAGTTTGACCACCTGCCCCGCATCATCGAGTGTACGGATGTGGCCGGAACGCTCACAGCCCGAGCCGCTCAGGATCTGGGTCTGGCGGAGGGCTGCCCCGTGTACGGCGGCGGAGGAGACGCCACGCTCATCGGCGTGGGCGCAGGCTGCACGGAGGTGGGACAGACCCACATCTATTCCGGCACCTCCGGCTGGGTCAGCACAGTCATTAGCCGCCAAACAGTGGATATTGTGTCCATGATCGCCGGCATCGTAGGCGCGCAGGCGGGGAAATACAACTATTTTGCCGAGATGGAGACCGCGGGCAAGTGCTTCGAGTGGGTCAAGGAGCACCTGGTGCTGGACGAGATCGGCATTTATCTGCAAAAGACCAATGTGGCCGAGAGCCAGGAGTCGGTGTACGAGAGCCTGTATGATTACATGACCGACACCATTGAGGCCATCCCGCCGGGAGCGGGGGGCGTGATCTTTACCCCGTGGCTCCACGGCAACCGCTGCCCCTTTGAGGATCCCAAGGCGGCGGGCATGTTCTTCAACCTCCGTCTGGACACCGGCAAGACCGAGATGCTCCGAGCCGTTCTGGAGGGCATTTGCTACCACCTGCGCTGGATGCTGGAGTGCGAGGACAAGAAGGTGAAGATCGCCTCCACCCTGCGCTTTGTAGGCGGCGGGGCGCTGTCTCGGGTCACCTGCCAAATTTTGGCGGATGTCACAGGCCGCACCGTGGAAACCGTGGCCGACACCAAGGATGTGGGCGCAGTGGGCGCCGCCATGCTGGTGGCGGTGGGCAGCGGACAGATCGCCGACCTGACCCAAGCCGCCGGACTCATTCGTCCCGCAGCCCGCTATACGCCCGATCCCGCCAATCAGGCCCTGTATGACCGGAATTATAAGGTATTCAAAAATCTCTATGCGGCCAATAAGAAGAATTTCGCCGCGCTGAACTAAGGGGGTAAGACCATGGAAGAAACTGCGCAGAGAGCGCTGATCTGCCAGACGGGGCTGGCGCTGCTGGAGACGGGCCTGGTGGCCCGGACCTGGGGAAACGTCAGCTGCCGGGCGGACGGGGAGCATTTCCTCATTACGCCCAGCGGACTGGGCTATCACAAGACTCAGCCCGAGGACATCGCCCGGGTGGAGCTTTCCACCATGGCCTGGGAGGGACAGCGCAAGCCCTCCAGTGAAAAAGGCATACACGCGGCGGCCTACACGCTGTTTCCGGAGGTGGGTTTCGTGATCCACACCCACCAGAGCTGCGCTTCGGCTCTGGGAGTGGCGGGCTTTGCCGCAATGGATATTACGGAGGACGAGCGCCTGGCCTTGGGAGGCCTTGCGGTGGCCACATACGGCCTGCCCGGCACCAAGAAGCTGAAGGGCGCGGTGGCCGCGGCCATGGCCGGTGGGGCGCAGACGGTGCTTATGGCGCACCACGGGGTGGTGGTCTGCGGAAGAGACAAGGAGCAGGCCATGGAGCGGGCGCTGCTGCTGGAGGAGATCTGCCGGCGCAATCTCCACCTGCCCCGAACCGAGCCCCGACATCTGCCGGAGGAGGAGACTCAAGCCCTTCTTGCCGCTGTGCAGCGGGAGATCCCCGATGCGGAAATTTCCGGCGGCAGCTGCAGCCTGCTGTGGGCGGACAGAGGGGAAACCCTCCGCGCGCAGCTGGACGACATGGCGCAGATGCTGGGTTCCCGAATCCCCCGGGCAGAGCCATCGGCGACGGCAATTCTGAGGACTCTTTCCAAGCAGGATGCAGTGTTCGTTCGGGGCGTGGGTGCCATTATCCGAGCCGCAGATCCCGACGACCGAGAGGCCTTGCGCCTACTGACGGAAAAATCCGCCCTGTGCGCCCTGCACACCGCGGGCATGGGCGCGGAGGTAAGGCTCGGCGCTTTGGACACGGGGCTGATGCGCCTGGTGTATAAGAAAAAATATTCTAAGAGGAAGGGATGACTATGAACGCTGAGAAAAAGAGAGAAACCGCGAGAGTGATCAAGTTCGTGCTTTTTTCCGCGTCGGCGGGGATCATTGAGACCGTGGCCATGATCCTGTGCGAGGAGGTGCTGAAGATCCCGGGACACTGGATCTGCTACACCATCGCGCTGGTGCTGAGCGTGCTGTGGAACTTCACCTTTAACCGGAAGTTCACCTTCCAGAGCGCGGCCAATGTGCCCAGGGCTATGCTGCTGGTGTTCCTGTTCTACGTGCCCTTCGCGCCGTTCACCATTTGGAATGAGCATTTTCTGGCGGACACTCACGGCTGGAACGAGTACGCCGTTCTGGCCATCAACATGGCTCTGAACCTGTCTCTGGAGTACCTGTGGGACAATTTCGTAGTTTACCGCAACAGTAAGGACACCAACGACATTGCGAAGAAGAAGCAAGGAAAGGAGCAGCAGCATGAATAATTGCGGCATCAGCAGATGGGACGATCCCCAAAAGATCAACGCCCAGCTCAAGGCACTCACCGATCAGCCCATTTGGGAGGTGACGGACGACTACTATAACAATGTAATTCTGAAGTATTATGACGAGAAGTGCACCCAGTCCCGCGCCGTATATGAGGAGTCGCAGAAGTATATCCCCGGCGGCGTCCAGCACAATCTGGCCTTCAACAAGCCGTTTCCCATGTGCATGGCCAAAGCCGAGGGAGCTTACCTCTACGACAAGGACGGCAACAAGTACATCGACTTCCTGCAGGCCGGCGGCCCCACCATCCTGGGCAGCAACTATCCGGTGATCCGGGAGAAGGTGTTTCAGCTGCTCAACGAGTGCGGCCCCGTTACGGGTCTGCTCCACGAGTCGGAAATGCTCATCGCGCGGGAAATCAACCGCCACATGCCCAATGTGGAGATGTTCCGCATGCTGGGCTCCGGCACCGAGGCGGTGATGGCCTCCCTGCGCATTGCCCGCATCGCCACGGGGAAAAAGCGCGTCATCAAGATCGGCGGCGCCTATCACGGCTGGTCTGACCAGATGGTCTACGGCCTGAAGATCCCCGGCAGCCGCGCCCTGCTGGAGTCCCACGGCATCCCCAAGGGCGCCTACGCCGCCACCGACGAAGTCCGCCCCAACGACCTCGATATGCTGGAGCGCATGCTCCGGCGCAACAAGCTCCGGGGCGGCACGGCAGCCGTCATCGTGGAGCCTGTTGGCCCCGAGAGCGGCACCCGCCCCATCGGACACGAATATAACAAGGGTGTCCGGTCTTTGTGTGACCGGTATGGCGCGCTGATGATCTTCGACGAGGTGGTCACCGGCTTCCGAGTAGCCCTCTCCGGCGCCCAGGGCTACTTCGATGTGGTGCCGGATCTGACGATTTTCGGCAAGATCGTGGCGGGCGGCTATCCCTCCGCAGGCGGTGTAGGCGGCAAGCGGGAGTATGCTCAGCTCATGGCGGCCGGTCTGGCCACCGGCAAGCACCGCGCCTATGTGGGCGGCACTCTGGCGGCCAATCCCCTGTCGTGTCTTGCGGGCTACACGGCCATTCAGGAGATCGAGCGCACCAACGCCTGCGAGATCGCCGGACAGATGGGCGACCGCCTCTGCGACGGCCTCAAGAGCCTGATCGGGCAGCATGGCCTGCCCTTCGTGGCCTACAATCAGGGATCCATCGTTCATCTGGAATGCACCGGAGCCATGAGCTTCGACTTCTCCTCCATGTCTTTCCTGAAGTCCGCCGTGGGGCTGCTGCGTAATAAAGATATGATGTATGTCCGCAAGGACTCCATGGAGCGCATGGGCGCGGCCTACATGGCCAACGGCATCGTCACCCTGGCCGGAAGCCGCCTGTACACCTCCCTGGCCGACACGCCGGAGATCATCGACGAAGCGCTGAATCGCTTTGAGGAGGTCTTTAAGCACGTGGTCAAGACCGACAAAGGGCTGGTAAAATAAGCCGGCAAAAAAGCGGATCACCCCGAATCAAAAGCCGACAGAGGATACTCTCTGTCGGCTTTTCCATGTAGAGAAAACGGCTCCGTTTTCCACGATTCAACGCCTATTGCCGGATGCGTTTTCCGTGTTTCCGTTCGGAACAGCCTGTTCGGCGATTCGTTTAATCTCTGTTTAACACTTCTGCGGCATTTGTGATATAATCAAAGCAGCTATGATGGGGAGGGATGGGCATGACCATCAAAAAAAGGCTGGCGCGATCCAATATCGCCATGCTGGAGATACCGGTGCTGGTGGCGGCGGCGCCATCTGGCTGCTGGCAGCGGGCGGGATGCTCTGCACAAAAAAATACCGGCGGCAGGGCGTGATATTGCTGGCGGGATTGGCCGTGGGGGTGCTGGTGGGCAACGTGTGCCTGGGCGCATGGCTGGTCTTTGCCGCCGTGCGGCGCTTAACGCGCAGAAGCAGACCTTAGTATCTGCTATCCATATATAAAAACGCAGGGCGATACTTGTTGGGTATCGCCCTGCGTTTTGTCTCGGCTCAGTTTTCCCTTTGCAAGACATAATCCACCAGATCCGAATTCTTTTTCAGCGGCTCCTTTTCCTCGTCCAACAGGATGGATGCAGTCCCCATGTCGCCGCCGGAGACTACGAATACATCCAAAATCACGTCCCCCTCGATGGGGCAGATGTAGGTGATATCGTCGTTCCGGAAGGCGTACCACTTGGCCTCCTCCGGCAGTCCCACCCCGCAGTAGATCATCACAGCCTCCTGCGGGCTTCCAAACAGCCAGTCGTGCATCTCTCCCACCGTAAACCCGTCACTGCCGCTGATGCCGCCATTGGCTCGCCAGCGATCCGCAAAAACGCTGTCCCTGTCATATTCGCACATATACCAGCGCCCATCCGCGTCCGTAAGCAGCGCGGCCAAATAGTTCCCCCGCCGCTGTGTCTTCTCCAGATGCAGGCTCTCCGTCTTCAGGTAGCTCTCCGCCCGCTTCGCCAGAGCCTCCGCGTCGTCCTCCCGCGCCGTGCCGATCCAGTGGTGGGCGAAAAAGCTCCCCGCCAGCGCAGCCAGCACGGCCGCCGCCAGCAGGATGCCCAAAAGCACCACCCGCCGGTTCCATTTTCTTTTCATCGTCTTCAGTGCCGCTGCATCCCGCTCCGGTGTCTCCCGCGGGAAGTCGTCCGGCGCTTTCAGCTTCTCCAGCTCCTCTCTGCATGCCCCGCAGCCCTGCAAATGCTCCTCCACAAAGCCCACACTGTCCTCGCTGAGCATCCCGTCCAGATACAGGGGCAGCATATCCCGAATGATGTGGCATCTATCGCTCATTCTTTCTCCTCCCATCTTTTTCGGATCATGTTTCGCGCACGGTGGTAAGTGACGCAAGCCCAGTTTTCCGACTTGCCGAAAAGCTGACCGATCTGCTTGTAATTCAGCTCCGCATACACCCGCCACAGGAACACCTCCTTGTACGGATCCGGCACATCGTGGAGGATCTTTTGCAGCCGTATGGTCTCGTCCTGCCGAGCCAGCCGTTCCTCCGGCGATTCGCTCCGGTCGGGCACGGCCAGCAGATCGGCGCTGTCCACGCTGTCCACCCGCCGGAGCTTTTTCAGGTGGGTATAATAGCAGTTTTTGGCGATCTGGCACAGCCAGATCCGAATGTCGCAGTCCCCGCGAAAGCGGTGCAGGGAGCGCAGCGCCTTGTAAAAGGTCTCGCCGGTAATATCCTCTGCCAAATGTGCGTCCCCCGAAAGCCGCCGGATGTACAAATATACCTGGTCGAAATATTCCCGATAGATCTCCTCGAACTCCGTCACCTTGCCACCTCCTTTCACCTATAAGACTTCAAAAAGGAAGAAATCTTACAAATTTTTTTAATGTTTGTCCTCATATTCCCATTATACGGAAATACAAGTATCCCGCAAGCACCCTGATTTTCGTTTGCATCGCCCATCCGCCGCAAGGCAAAGACTTCCGGAAGGTGCAAGCACACGGTTGCCCTTTACCGCCGTGCGGCCGGCAATACGCAGAGGCAGAGGATCACACTTGCTGTGAGAATACAAGAATTCCCGAAATCTTACGATTTCGGGGATTCTTGGCACGCCGTGAGGGATTCGAACCCCCGGCCTTCTGGTCCGTAGGTTGTCTCAAGCACAAATCGGAGTCATTTCAGCTCCGATTTGTGCTTTTTACCACCATTCGCTCGGCGGATTTTCCGTTGTTTCCGTCCAGCCCTGCCCGCTCCGGTTCCATTCTGGGTCAAAAGTGGGTCACACAGTTCAACAAAGCAGCATCTTTTTATAGCCGCAGGCGGCGCAAAATTTGATATGCTATAAGCAACTCGAATTTGCAAATTGCCTTATCCGCTCATCAGCCTTTTTGTACCCATTAATCTGTGCGCATATAGGATTCCAAGACGGAATAAGAATCGGCACCCTCACGATACTCGGAATGCTCTTGATAAATTCGGTGTGCTGCATATACCGTTACGGCTGCTGAAATCAGAACAATCGCCGTGCATAAAACATTTTTTCTCATAGCGCCTCAAAGCTTATTGGCTTTTTCTTTCATCTGCTTTGCGGATGGATTGCTGTAAATCAGTGTGGTCTGCACATTGCTGTGCCCGGCCTGATTGGCTACCTCATGGATCGAATAGCCATTCTCCAAAGCGTTGGAGCAGAAAAAGTGTCGGAGTGTCTTCGGTGTGATTGTATCAGAGTATTGGTTGAATATCTGATTGATCCGGGACGCTGAAAGCTTCGCACACTGTCGGCTGGCAAATAAGTAGGGACTGTCTGCGTTACGCTCCTTCAGGTACTCCCGAATGGCTGCAGCAATCCGGTCATTGATATATACAAGCCTCTGTTTGTCTCCCTTGCCGATGACGCGAATCTCCTTTGCAATGAGATCCACCTGATCCAGTTTCAGATTGACACACTCGCTGCGGCGCAGACCTGCATAGACCAGTAAGGTCACGATTGCAAAGTCCCGTTTGCTTCCGCTTTCCAACATCCTCTGCCGGAATGCCTCTACCTCTTTCCTGATTGAAAGTCAGCCATTGTCTTCCTCACTGTATGTAACTTCCGCATTGACACTGCACGCTACAAAACGCATAAGCTTATTTGCCAGTTTTATTCCGATAGTATCTTTTTTGTCACGGTATATATCCGTTATTATACATTTAATAACGGATATAATCAAGTATTTTGTCAGGTTTTATCGGATAAAATGTGTCAAAGGCGGTGATTATATGAATGAATTTGTGTATGAAAACGCATTCAAGGATCGTCTCGCGATTCTCCGCACACAGCGTGGCGTGTCCGCAAGAGAAATGAGCCTCTCACTGGGCCAAAATGCAGGCTATATCAATGATATTGAATCTGGAAAAACGCTGCCCTCTATGACGCTCTTTTTCTATATTTGCGAATATCTCGAAATCACTCCCAGCGTCTTTTTTGATCTCGATGTTCAATATCCCCAACCCATTGCAGAAATCAACTCTTCTTTAAAACTACTGAATTGTGAACAATTAAACAGCATTGCGGTCATTGTAAAAGCACTCGCCCAAAAAAGCTCCTCTTGAATGCGTTATCCAAAATAGGCCGATCAGAAATCTTCAACTTAAAACCACCCAGTGAATCATTGATTTCGATGTGTAAGTCAAGAACTACTATCCCCAGTAATCTTCCCTCGCAGGAGCACAGGCAGGTAAAGATAGCCCCAGGCATTTTTGACCGTTTTGGGCCGATTTTCGATGCACCGAAATCGGGGCAGGAGAAAGGCATTGACGCTTTTCTGCGCCAATGCCTATTCACAGCAGCCCGCAGTGCGAGCTGCCGCAAGGATTTGCGGGTTTTGGAAATTGACGCTTTTTTCGAGGTTCCCAGAACGGTTTGACGCTAAATTTGAGAAAAGTCGCCGCAAAGCCCCGTGTCACAACGGTTTGCAGCGGCGCTTTGATAGAAAATCGGTACGCTTTATACCGTTGTAGTCGGTGGAAGTCTCCGTAGCAGCTCAAATCTTGGTACGCCCTAAACAAAGATAAGCGGCGGTTGAGAATTGATAACTTTCTGATAACAGTTCGGTTTTCCGATAGCTTTTCTCTGCCTTTTACGGTATGGTTTGCCGTTACAAAGGAGGCTGATTTTATGCCAAAAAGACGAGCAAACGGCGAGGGCAATATCCGAAAACGAAAGGACGGTCGATGGGAGGGTCGCTACACTGTCGGCCACGATCCGGAAACCGGCAAAGCCATCATCAAAAATGTCCTCGGCAAGACACAGGCAGAAGTCAAGGAAAAGCTGAAGAAAGCTATCGAGGAAAACGTGGGCATCGACTACGGGCGGGCCAAGACCTACACGGTGGGGACATGGCTGGAGGTCTGGCTGGAAAACTACGCGAAAATCAAACTGCGCCCGTCCACATTTAAAACCTCGCAAGGCTTTCTGAAAAACCACATCAAGCCGCAACTCGGCAACATCCCGCTGGCAGACCTAACCTCTCTGGACTTGCAGCGGTTCTACAAGCACCTGTTGGACGGTGGCCGGGTAGACCGCATCGAAGCGAAAAAGAAACCGAAAGGGTTAGCACCGAAAACCGTGCGCAACATCCACCAGATGATCTGCTCGGCATACAACCTTGCCATGGAACAGCGCCTCGTCACAAAAAATCCCACACAAGGCTGTGCGTTGCCAAAAGTCGAACACAAGGAGATGAAAACGCTGACCGCCGACCAACTCGGCGCATTCTTCCAAGAGGTCAGGGACAGCGGCGTGTACGAACTCTACTACCTCGACCTCGCCACGGGATTGCGGCGTGGGGAACTACTGGGACTGAAGTGGACGGATGTGGACTTCCAGCATGGCATACTGAAAATCCAACGGGCCATCTCGCGGCAGAACGGCAAGGTAGTGGAAGCCCCACTGAAAACGAAAAACGCCTACCGCACACTGCCCCTGTCGGCAGACGCGATAAGCGTTCTGAAAATGCAGAAATGCAAAGTTGGGAACAGCGAATGGGTATTCCCATCGCCAAGCGGAGGCCCCATGTCGCCGGACAGCGTTCTGCATATGCTCCAGCGGGTGCTGAAACGGGCTGCGCTGCCACGGATACGATTCCACGACCTCCGCCACACCTTCGCAACGATGGCGCTGCAAAACGGCGTGGATGTAAAAACCGTGTCCTCGATGCTCGGTCATTACTCCGCGGGCTTCACGCTGGACACCTATGCCCACGTCACCACCGACGCACAGCTCAAGGCGGCGCAAACCATGGGGAGCATCCTCTCCCGTGCGGTATAGACCTTTCCGCTATCCGCTCCCGTTGGGGTCAGCGTTTGGGTCAGAAAAAAGCAGCGGGAGAAAACAACAACTTATGCAAACAAAAAGAC
>QWCE01003707.1_pt1 | contig 16360 bp, 17 predicted proteins | sample 1972531 | NCBI WGS metagenome assembly QWCE01 (sample SAMN09866716, study PRJNA288562) | Human gut metagenome isolate term4_stool, whole genome shotgun sequencing... | reverse complement strand
CATCTGGTGTTCAACCGCAGCGTTTCTCTGAAGGACAGCTTCAAGAAGTAAAGAGGAGCTGTCGGAAAACAGACGAAGGCCCGGAGGTCACAGACCTCCGGGCCTTTTGGCTAAAGCCCCTTGGGGGGTTATTTTTTCGGTTCAGCAGCCGCATCACCGTCATCACGGCACCGAACAACACACCGGCTACCGTCCAGATGACACAACTCCGCTCCGGCGGCACCTCCAGCGGCTCCTTCTCCAGAAAGGCGTACTCCTTTTCGCCGCAGGACAGGAACAGCGCCACGGCCACCAGCAGAGCGCACAGTCCGGTTGAAGTGAGATGACATGGAGCTGCCGGGGAGTGCAGCGGTGCAGCCGTAAAGGGGCAGATGACAAACAGCGAGGGCCAACGGCCCTCGCTGTTTTATACTGTTTACTTTTTCTTGCCGCCGTGGGAGGCCTTCATGCGCTTTTCGTGGTTGAGGATGGTCTTGCGGATACGGAGATTCTCCGGTGTGACCTCCAGCAGCTCGTCGTCGGCCAGAAACTCCAGACACTGCTCCAGACTCAGACGGCGGGGCGGCACCAGCCGCAGGGCATCGTCGGAGCCGGCGGCCCGCATATTGGTCATCTGCTTCTTCTTGCAGACGTTGACGGTGATGTCCTCCTGCTTGGGACTGACACCCACCACCATGCCCTCGTAGACCTTTACGCCGGGGCCGATGAACAGGGCGCCACGGTCCTGCGCATTGAACAGACCGTAGCTGACGGACTCGCCGGTCTCGAAGGCCACCAGAGAGCCGGTGTTGCGCCGGTTCAGGTCGCCCTTATAGGGGGCGTAGCTGTCGAACACGGAGGCCATGATGCCCTCGCCACGGGTATCCGTCAGGAACTCGTTGCGGTAACCGAACAGGCCGCGGGCGGGGATCAGAAACTCCAGCTTCATGCGGCTGCCCACGGGGGTCATCTCCAGCAGATCGCCCTTCCGGGCGCCCAGCTTCTCGATGACGGCGCCCACGGACTCGCTGGGGACATCCACCACCAGCCGCTCGATGGGCTCGCATTTCTTGCCGTCGATGGTCTGATACAGCACACGGGGGGGAGAGACCTGGAACTCGTAGCCCTCCCGGCGCATGGTCTCAATGAGGATGGACAGACTCATTTCGCCACGGCCCGCCACGTTGAAGGCGTCGGTGGCACCCTCCAGCTCCGTGACCCGCAGGGAGACATCCTTCAGGGTCTCACGGAACAGCCGCTCCCGCAGCTGGCGGGAGGTGACGAACTTGCCCTCACGCCCGGCATAGGGGGAGTCGTTGACGGAGAAGGTCATCTCCATGGTGGGGGCGGAGATCTTCACGAAGGGCAGAGGCTCCACACAGGAGGTGGCGCAGATGGTATCACCGATGGTGATATCGGGGATGCCGGACAGGGCGATGATGTTGCCGGCGGTGGCCTCGGTGATGGGCTTCTTGCCCAGTCCCTCGAACTCATACATGGAGACGGCCTTGGCCTTCTTGGCGGGGGCGTCGGGGTCGTGGTAGTTGCAGACGGCAATCTCCTGATTCTGCTTCAGCACACCACGCTCGATGCGTCCAATGGCGATGCGCCCCACGAACTCGTTATAGTCGATGGAGGACACCAGCATCTGGAAGGGCTGATCCAGATCCGCCTCCGGGGCGGGGATGTAGCTGAGGATGGTGTCGAACAGGGGCTTGAGATCCGTGCCGGGGACGTCGGGGGAGTAGGAGGCCACGCCCTGACGGGCCGAGCAGAACAGCATGGGGGAATCCAGCTGCTCCGGGGTGGCGTCCAGATCCAGCAGCAGCTCCAGCACCTCGTCGATGACCTCGTGGATGCGCTGGTCGGGGCGGTCGATCTTGTTGACCACCACGATGACCCGGTGGCCCAGCTCCAGCGCACGGCTCAGCACAAAGCGGGTCTGGGGCATGGGCCCCTCAGCGGCGTCCACCAGCAGGATAACGCCGTTGACCATTTTCAGGATGCGCTCCACCTCACCGCCGAAGTCGGCATGGCCCGGCGTGTCCACGATGTTGATCTTGGTGTCGCCGTACTGGATGGCGGTGTTCTTGGCCAGAATGGTGATGCCGCGCTCACGCTCCAGATCGTTGGAGTCCATGACACGCTCCACCGTCTCCTGATTCTCTCGGTACACGCCACCCTGCTTGAGCATCTGGTCCACCAGCGTGGTCTTGCCGTGGTCCACGTGGGCGATGATGGCTACGTTTCTCAGTTTTTCGTTCTGCAAAGGAAAAACCCCTTTCTTTTCGTGGGTATAGTTTTACATCAACCTTAACAGTATATGCTCTTTTGGAGCCGGATGCAAGAGGTTTTTCACGCTTTCCGACATTTTTTGTCAGTCCAGCTTCCCTCTGGCGTGGAGGACGTCATCCTGTGTGAGGGTCATCAGGTCCTCCTTGGTGACGGTCTCCATGGCGGCCAGACGGTTATTCTGGGCCACCAGAATGTGCTCGAAGATGTTCCGCACGCCACGGGCGTTGCCGAAGGTCTCCGGGTCGCCGTTTTCCTCGGTGATGTAGTCCCGCACCAGCTCCTCCACGCCGTCCGACAACTGATAGCAGCCCTTTTTGCACTGCATCTTGAAGATATCCAGCATCTCATCGGAGGTGTAGTCCTCGAAGAGCAGGAAGCGGTTGAAGCGGGATTCCAGTCCGGGATTGGAGTGGATGAACCGATCCATCAGATCGGTGTAGCCCGCTACGATGACCACCAGATCGTCCCGGTGATCCTCCATGGCCTTGAGGATGGTGTCGATGGCCTCCTGACCGAAGTCGTTCTCGCTCTTACCGTTGAGGGCATAGGCCTCGTCGATGAACAGCACGCCGCCCAGCGCCTTCTGGATGACCTTTTGGGTCTTGATGGCGGTTTGGCCCACATACCCGGCCACCAGACCGCTGCGGTCCACCTCTACCAGCTGGCCCTTGGAGAGGATGTCCAGACTCCGGTAGATACGGGCCATCATCCGGGCCATCATGGTCTTGCCGGTGCCGGGGTTGCCGGTGAACACCATGTGCAGGGACATATCCGTGGTGGGCAGGTCGTGCTGGCGGCGAAGCTTGTAGACGGAGGCCATGTTGATAAGGTTGCGGACTTCCTCTTTAACGGTGGCAAGGCCGATATAGCTGTCCAACTCCGTCTGCAGATCTTTCATGTCCTCCTTGGGCAGGGGCTCCACCTCCTCTGCTTTCTCGGTCTTGGCGGCAGGCTGACCGCCGGCGGTCTTGCCATCGGACGGCTGGGCGGGCATTTTGCCGTCGGCGCTGCCCACAGGCTTCCCGCCGGAGGGCGGGGCGGAGGGGGACTTGGGGGACAGGACACCCTCGAAGGGAGTGCCCCAAAAATCGTCGCCCATGCTGCGGAGGTTGCGCTCCGTCATGGTGCGGATGACCTCCAGCTGCTGGAGGATGATCTCGTCTTTTTTATCCATTGTCGATTACTCCTTTGTCGAGAGTTTGATATGGGCCATGGCCCGGAACAGCAGAGAGGAGACGAAGCCCGTGAGGGTTCCCGTCAGCAGGGAGATGCCCAGCAGGAAGGGAAGGTAGCCCAGTACGGCGGTGTTGCCCAGCGTGATGAGGGCAGCCGCCATCTGGCCCAGGTTATGGCCGGCGGCACCGCCGATGGAGACACCGTAGATAGACAGCCCTCTCAGGCGGCGCAGGAGGATCATCACCAGCATGGCGGTGAGGCCCCCCAGCAGGGAAAAGAGCATGGCGGAGGCGTTTCCGGCGAAGAGACCGCCCAGCAGGCACCGGGCCGTGAGGATGGCCAGCGCCGGGAGAGCGCCCAGCTGATACAGGGCGAACACGGTGACGATGTTGGCAAGGCCCAGCTTCACGCCGGGCAGGGGGATCAGCAGCGTCACGGGAAAGAGGTTTTCCAGCGTGCTGAGCCCCAGTGCCAGCGCCGTCAACACGGCGCACAGAGCCAGCTGCCGGGTGGAGATATGTTTCATGCGCCGCCCCCTATCCCAACACCACATCGGCGTCCGATGTGCCGCCGGTGAGCTGGATGACCACCTGCTCCGGCAGGCAGACGATGCTCTGGCCGGAGCGGGTGATGCGGCCGGTGTGGACGCAGTCCTGCCCCGGACAGTCGCTGCGGGTAACGCAGACACCGCCGCTGTCCACCTGAATTTCCAGATGGTAGTCGCCGTCGATGGCGACGGTTTTTGTCTCCGTCAGGCCGGTGAGGCGGATGGTCTGAACCAGAGTGCCCCGGTGGGTGATGGTGACGGTCTGGGGGGCGCCGGTGCGGCGGCCGTAGAAGCACAGAGCCGTCACGATGGCCAGAGCCGCCACCAGCGCTGCCACTGCACCGTCCCAGAGGGTGGGGCGGAGCTTAGGGGAGAATGGATACGTATTCATAGCCGCTGCCCTCCGTGGGAGTGATTTTTTCGGAAAGACCGGGGGTGTACAGCACCTGTCCGGCGGTGGTGATGAGGATCATCTCGAAGCCACCGTGGGTGCGCCAGAAGGCCTGCGCCCCGGCACTGCCCATCACATAAAGGGCAGTGGAGTAGGCGTCGGCCATGGTGCCGTTGTCACAGAGGATGGAGACGGACAGCAGGTCACTCTCCACGGGATAGCCGGTCTTGGGGTCCAGAATGTGCTGGTAGACCGTGCCGTCCGGGGCGGTGTAGTAGCGCTGATAGCCGCCGGAGGTGACGGCGAAGGAGTCCGTCAGGGCCACGGTGACGGCGTAGCCGTCGGAGCGGGGGTCCTGAATGGCCACCACCCACGGCTGCCCGTTGGGCTTGGAGCCGCAGACGTAGACATTGCCGCCGAGGCTGATGGTGCCGGAGGTAATGCCGTGCCGGGCGAAGATGGCAGCCACCCGGTCGGAGGCGTAGCCCTTGGCGATGCCGCCCAGATCGATGGCGCAGCCGTCGTCCAGCGTGACGGTGTCCCCTGACAGATGCAGATGCTCCGGCCCCACCAGCGGCAGCAGGGCATCGATCTCCTGCTGGGTGGGGACGTAGGGGCTGTCGGTGGTGATGCCCCATAGGGAGACCAGCGGGGCGATGGTGATATCGAAGGCGCCGCCGGTGGCGGCAGTATAGGTCTGGGCCTGAGCCAGCAGGGAGGCCGTTTCCTCGGAGACGGTGACGGCGCCGCCGGCGTTGATCTGAGAAATCTCGCTGGTGTCGATGGTGCGGGACAGGAGTCGCTCCAGACGGTTGATTTCCCGGCTGGCGTCCGTCAGGGCGGCTGCTGCGTTTTCACCGTAGGCGGTGAGGTCCATCACCGTGTCCATGGCGAAAAGCTGGACGGACTCCGGCTGCTCTCCGCCGCAGGCGGTGAGGGACAGCACCATGCATAGAGCCAGCAGAAGGCAGAGCAGTCGTTTCATAGCTCCTGCCGCCCTTCCAGCGCACGGGTGAGAGTGGCGTCGTCGGCAAACTCCAGATGCCCGCCCACAGGGATGCCGTAGGCCAGACGGGTGACCTTCACGCCGAAGGGCTTCAGCAGCCGGGCCAGATACAGGGCCGTGGTCTCGCCCTCGGTGTCGGGGTTGGTGGCCATGATGACCTCCCGGATGCCGCCCTGCGCCACCCGGTCCACCAGCGGCTTGATCTGGAGGTCGTCGGGGCCCACATGGTTCATGGGGGACAGAACGCCATGGAGGACGTGGTAGCGGCCATGGAACTCTCTGGCCCGCTCCATGGCGATGACATCCCGTGGATCCGCCACCACGCACAGCAGACTTTCGTCCCGCTTGGGGTTGGCACAGATGGGGCAGGGGCCGCCGGCGGTGAGGTTGCGGCAGATGGGACAGAGGGTCACCTTCTGCTTGGCCTCCACGATGGCGTTGGCAAATTCCTGCGCCTGCTCCATGGGCAGATTCAGCACATGGAAGGCCAGACGCTGGGCGGACTTGGAGCCGATGCCCGGCAGACGGGCGAACTGCTCCACCAGTTTTTCAAGGGGCGCAGGGAAATATTCCATAATATAATGTCCTTTTCAGTGAAGATATTGCGTAAATGCAGAGGATCAGCCACGCAGCTCCCGGATGCGGGCGGGGATGTCCTCTGCCTTATAGACGGAGGAGCCGGCCACCAGCACATTGGCGCCGCTGGCGATGCAGAGCTTGCAGGTGGCGGGGTCCACGCCGCCGTCTACCTCCAGCTCGCAGGTGGGATTCATGGCGTCGATGTAGCGGCGGATCTCCTGCACCTTGGGCATCATGTCGGCCATGAACCTCTGGCCGCCGAAGCCCGGCTCCACGGTCATGACCAGGATCAGCTCCACCTCATTGATAAAGGGCAGCACAGCGGAGGCGGGGGTCTTGGGCTTTACCACCACACCGGCCTTCTTGCCCTTGGCGTGAATTTTGACGATAGCGGAGTGAATATTCTCCTCCGTGTCCGCCTCCACATGGCAGGTGATGAGGTCGCCGCCTGCATCGCAGAACTGCTCCACATACCGCACGGGACGGTCGATCATCAGGTGGACGTCCAGCGGCAGAGCCGTCACCGGGCGGATGCACTTTACCACCGGGATGCCGATGGAGATATTGGGGACGAACAGGCCGTCCATGACGTCCACGTGGACATAGTCGGCATCGGAGATGCGCTGGATGTCACGGCCCAGATGGGCGAAGTCGGCGGAGAGGATGGAGGGGGCGATCTTGATCATGATGACTGTCCTTTCTGCGGAACCGCTGGCTCCGCTGCGGCATAGGATACCATAAGCGGCGCAGGGCCGGGCGGGAGGGACGCCCCCGCCGCAGCCGCACCCACAGCGTCCGGCTGCCGCTTTTCAGATAGGGGGTCGGCGGAGCGTTCTGCCGGCCCCCGTTGTGCATAGCTCATATTTTATTATTATATCAATTTCCGTCATTGATTGCAACGCAGAAAACGGATTGTCCCGAAGAAATGCGGAAGAAAGGCGGGGCAATCATGACCAATCTGTAAATTCTGCACAAGAGGGCTTTACCTTTCCTCACTTTTCGGCTAGAATAGCATCGTCAATTTCTGAGGACGTTATCTCTTCAGAGGAAAGAGGCAAGCGTATGAGTTTCTTCCAACGGGTCGGCAACGCGATGGCCCGGTTCATGTACGGCCGCAACGGCGGAGATCGGCTGGGACTGGTCACCATCTGGACGGCCATTGTCATCGACGTGGTGTGTCTGTTCATCAAGGGGTATCAGGTGCCGTATCTGATCCTGTCCACCCTGTCTACGGCCATGGTGCTGTGGGCGCTGTGGCGGATGTTCTCCCGGAATCTGGCCAAGCGCCGGGCGGAGAATGCGTGGTTCATGAGCAAGGTGTGCTGGCCGGTGAAGAATGCCTTTGGCCTGACCCGGACCCGGATGCGGGATCGGGAGCACAAGTACATTGCCTGCCCCAAGTGCCGGACGGTATGCCGGGTCCCCCGTGGGAAGGGACGCATCGTCATTACCTGTCCCAAGTGCCGGGAGGAGATCCATACCAAGAGCTGAATAGAAGCAGCTGCAAGGCCCGTTTCCTGTGAGGGAAACGGGCCTTCTGACGTGTTTGGATACGTTTTGCCTTTGGCGGGTGGCGTTCTTCTTTTGTGTCTCCGACGGCATACTTTTTGCCAACAGCAGCAAAAAGTATGCAGAAGCACACACCGTCGTGTCGGCCGATTTCCAGCCACGTTGTGGCGTGAAAATCGGGACACTTCCTCGAAACCACCTCGCTGTATCTGCCGCAGGCGGCGCTTCGGCAGTTTCCGCCAAAAACCGATGGTTTTTGGATTCCCTTTACGCCTTATATCAAATACGGCTCTTTTGCCCGCTTTTCCGGCTACTGGGAAAAGTGGGCTGTCGGAGGCATAAATCGTAATAGCTACTACCGGCAGAAGGTTACCCGTCGGAGACAAAAAGAAAGCCGTCTGTCGGATATAAAAAGGCAATGGAATACAAGTGAATTCCCGCAAAAGGGGGCGAACCATACAAACGCCCGCTGCTCTGGCAAACCAGAGGAGCGGGTGTTTGTGGCTCATAGCACCTTGCTGAGAAAATCCTTCAGGCGGGGATCCTGGGGATGGTCAAAGAGGTCGGCGGGGGCGCCCTCCTCCAAAATTCGGCCGTCGGCCATGAACACCACCCGGCTGGCCACCTCACGGGCGAAGCCCATCTCGTGGGTCACCACCACCATGGTCATGCCGTCGGTGGCCAGCGAGCGCATGAGGTCCAGCACCTCACCCACCATCTCCGGGTCCAGCGCAGAGGTGGGTTCGTCGAACAGCAGCACCTCCGGCTCCATGGCCAAGGAGCGGACGATGGCGATGCGCTGCTTCTGTCCGCCGGAGAGCATATTGGGGTATTCATCGGCCTTATCCGCCAGACCGATGCGCTCCAAGAGGGTCATGGCCTGCTGCCGGGCCTCCTGCGGCGTTTTCTTTTTCAGGGCCACCGGGGCCATGGTGATGTTTTGCAGCACGGTCTTATGGGGAAAGAGATTGAAGTGCTGGAACACCATACCCATTTTCTGACGGTGAAGGTCGATGTTCACGGATTTGTCCGCCAGATCCACGCCGTCGAAGTAGATGACGCCGGAGGTAGGCTGCTCCAGTAGGTTCAGGGAACGCAGGAGGGTGGATTTGCCGGAGCCGGAGGGGCCGATGATGGCCACCACCTCGCCCCGGTGGACCTCCAGATCGCAGTGATCCAGCGCCACCACGCCACGACGAAACTCCTTGGTCAGCTGACGGACGGAGATGAGTGCGTTATTGCTTGTCGCCACGACGCATCCTCCTTTCGATGGCCTCGATGCCCTTGGAGGCCGGGTAGTTGATACAGAAATAGACCAGCGCCGCCAGCGTGTAGGGGGCCAGCGAGATGCCGGTGGAGCCGGCGATGGTCTTGGCGGCGAACATCATCTCCGCCATACCCAGCACGGAGCAGATGGAGGATTCCTTCACCATGGTGACCATCTCGTTGGCCAGCGCAGGCAGGACGTTCTTCACCGCCTGCGGCAGCACCACCAGACGCATACTCTGCCATTTGGAGAGGCCCAGAGAACGGGCGGCCTCCGCCTGCCCCTTATCCACGGCCAGAATACCGGCACGGAAAATTTCCGCCACATAGGCAGAACTATTCAGGGCCAGCGCCACCACGCCGGGGATGAAGCGGCTGATATCCACGAAGCCGAAGAGGGTCAGCCGGGGCAGGGAGATGGCGTAGAACAGGCCATAGTAGATGATGGACAGCTGCACCAGCATGGGGGTGGAGCGGAACACGGCGATGTAGGCGCCGGAGAGCCAACGCACCGGCTTTTTCCGGCTCAGGCGCATGAGGGCCAGCCCCAATGCCGGGAGAATGGCCAGCAGCACGGACACCACGGCCAGCAGAAGGGTGTACTCGATGCCACGGACGAAGGCGGTGCCGTATTTGGGCAGGAAGGAAAAGTTGAAGAAATCGGTGGGATTCATGTCGGTGAACAGGTCGCTCCACCACATGGGCGTCATCTCCTTTCAGATGGAAGAATACCCGGCGCTGCGCCCAGTGCGGAGCACTGGGCGCAGCGGGGAGGGTGCAGTTTCGGATCAGTTGGATTCCACGGCCTTGGTGGCCAGATCGTTGGCGGCATCGATGAAGCTCTGGAGCTTATTCTCACTGTTGAGCTTGGCGATGGCGGCGTTGATGCCGGGCAGCAGACCCTTGGGATCGCCCTTGGCCACGGCCACGCAGTAGGCGGAGGCTTCGCCCAGTTCGCTGGAGGCACCGGCAATGACCAGATCGGGGTTGGATTCGGCATACTGCTGGGCCACGCCGCCGTCCACCACGATGGCGTCCACCTTGTCGTAGGTCAGATCATTGATCAGATCCAGCACGGACTGGAGAGACACGGCGTTGGCACCGGGCATGGAGTCGGCGATGATATCCAGCTTGGTGGTGGCAGCCTGTGCGCCCACGGACTTGCCGGCGAAATCGGCCAGCGTCTTGAACTGGTCGGCCTTGTCAGCCTTCACCAGAATGGCCGGGGGGATATCGTTATAGTAGGGGTCGGAAAAGTCGGCGTTCTCCAGACGGTCGGGGGTGGCCTCCATGGCGGCCAGCACCATGTCGAAGTCGCCCTTGCCCAGAGAGGTCAGCAGGTACTCGAAGGCCATGTTCTCCACCTGAAGGGAAAGACCCATGTCGTCGGCAATGTACTGAGCCACGGACACGTCGATGCCGGCGTAGGTCAGTTCACCCTTGTCATCGGGATACATGAACTCGAAGGGGGCGTAGTCGGCACTGGTCCCCAGGATCAGGGTGGTTTTCTGGTCGTTGCTATCGTCGTTGCTATCGTCGTTGCTGTCGGGGTTCTTGTTGCCGCAGGCGGCCAGAGACAGGATCATGGCGGCGGCCATCAGAAGGGCAAATACTTTTTTCATCTCTCATACCTCACTTTGTATTCATTGTGCCGCCTGTGCAGGCGGCCTTGTGGATGGAAGGCTCCGGGCGTTCCGGAGGATGTGGTTATGATACAACGGAGATGAATAAAAGTCAAGCACAAAATGAATAAAATTACAACAAAAACGAGAGAATCATGCAAACTGCTCGCTTCTGGACTGAATATTGCGGAAGAAAGAAGCAAATTACACAAAAGAAATGCAGCGAAAATGAATAAAAATACGAATATACAGAGGGCGAAAGAAAAAGTGAGAGAGCCGCCCACAGGCGGCTCTCTTAGGATGTCTCTATGTGACGCTTCAGGGGAGGATGCGTCCGGCCCCCAGATAACAGGCAGCGTAGTAGCTTTCGTAAAGGGAGTTGACCTTCACACCGCCGGAGGAGCTGGCGTGGATGAACTGACCGCCGCCCAAATAGATGCCCACGTGGCTGATGCCGCCGAAGGTATCGAAAAACACCAGATCACCGGCCTGCCGCTCCTCGGAGGAGACAGATGTGGCGGTGTAATACTGGTCGCTGGCCCCGTGGGACAGGGAGTAGCCGAACTTGGCAAACACAGCCATGGTGAAGCCGGAGCAGTCAGTACCGGAATAGCTGGAGCCGCCGTAGACATAGGGCGTTCCCAAATAGGTGTAGGCGTAGGCGATGAGCTCCTCCCGCACGGTGTTGGTGGCGGAGGTACCCTCATAGTCGGCGTAGTGGACCGGCTGGGCATACTCGGCGGGGATGTAGCCGGTGGACTGGCCGAAGGTGATCTGGTACCAGCCGTCCTGATAGTCGTTGAGGCGGGCCACCTTGCCGCTGTCGATGGTGAGGGAGGTGGCGGTGTCGTTGTCGGCGGCACTGCGAAGCCGAACGGCCTCGGTGAGCTGCACGCCGTCGTACTCGCTTAGCAGGCTCTGACGGGCGGCCTCCTTGGCGGCGGCGTCAGCGGCGGCTGCGGCGGTGTCCGCCTGCTTGCGGCGGGCGGCGTCCTCCTGGGCCTGACTGGTCTTGAGGGCCTCGGTGGGCAGCTGGGAGAGGGAGATGGTCTCCTCCTCCGGCAGGCCCAGCTCCAGCGCCAGAGCCAGACCCTCGCCGCTGGGCAGAACATTGCTGGAGCGGCTGGTGAGCCCGGCGGCATCCAGCGCCTCCACAGCGGCGCTGTACTGCACCTCCTGTTGTACGGTATCACGTTCATCGGCGCTGGCGATCCAGATGCTGGACACCAGCAGCGCAACGGCCAGATAGAGACAGGCAAATTTTCTGGACATATGCTTTTGCCATCCTTTCTGCGTTGGTTTTGGAAAACTACGAGAGATATCATACCACAACTCTATCAAAAAAGCTACACAAAAATTACAAATTGATAACAAAATTTTCAGAATGGTAAAAAACGCCCGGAAATTTTGGGCAGGATGCACAAGGCACTGTGACGGAAATAGGACATATCGATAGGAAAGTGTCGGGAAAAGCGAAGGGGAGCCTACGGCGGAAACGACCGTTGACTCCCATATTCTGTGAAAAAGAGGCACGGCGGCGGGCGAAAAGGTTACAAGAGGCGGCGCTGTCCCTCAGACCTTGGCGGGCCAGCGGGCCATAAGACGGCCCAGCAGCACATCATAGACGAAGAACAGGGCGACGCCCATGGCGATGGTGGCGGCCAGCAGCCAGCGGCCGGTGGCTGCGAACTCCTCCACCACGGCGGGCAGGCAGAATACATAGAGGATCAGGGCGTACAGCGCCGCCATGGAGACGGCGGCCCACAGAAGCTTCAGCGTCAGGGAGAGAAGGCGGCTGCGGAGGGCGTCCAGTCGGGGCTTCAGCAGCGGATAGTAGCCGGTGAAGCAGAACAGCAGCGATACCTCCTTATCCGGGCACAGCAGCAGACCCAGCAGGGCGATGGCCCCATAGCAGCACCATGCGTACCGTGGGCGGGAGCGCACCGGCAGCAGGGCGATGGAGGCCAGAATGGGGCAGATATACAGGGCAAAGGGGACGATGCCCCCCAGACACAGCAGCACCACGCCCAAGGCGGTCAGTACGCCGCACAGGGCCAGCAGGCGGGTGGTTCCTTTCATGGCTTCACGTCCTTTCCCCTCTACTATAACATAGGAGCGGGCGGGGCTGCAACGGAGAAAAACGGGGGAGGTGTCCTAAAAGCTGGCGCTTTGCTGCGGAAAATTTTTCCTGCGGCGCAAAAGCGGCGGCGTGACAGTCGTGCGGGACGATTGCCATGTCTGGCGGAATTTAACGCCGATGAAACCGGCGGCTGCGGCGCAAAGTAATGGTGTCGCCGGCGACGAAAACAAAAAATAAGAGGTGATCCGATGCATGAAACGCAAGCAAGGCGAGGCGTGCGGCGGGGCGCTGCCGTACTGCTGGCGATGGTGCTGGCCCTGTCGTTGGGATGGCAGCGGACGTGGGCCGATGAGGGACGGCAGTTGATCCCCGTGGGCAAGGCCGTGGGCATCAAGCTGTTTGCCGACGGTGTACTGGTGGTATCCGTGTCGCCGGTGCAGGGAGCGGAGGAGACTCGCTCACCGGCCAAGGAGTGCGGCCTGAAAGAAGGAGATATCCTGCTGACCTTCAATGGTGAGAAGATCCGCTCCACAGAGCATTTACAGGCCATGCTGGCGGAAAACGGCGAAACGGCGGCGGAGCTGACGGTGCAGCGGGACGGGAAAACGCTGGAGGTCACGGCCAGTCCAGTGGTTTGCGAGGACGGCGGCATCCGGTTGGGTGCGTGGATCCGGGACAGCATGGCGGGTGTCGGCACGCTGACCTACTATGACCCCGCCACCGGTAGTTACGGCGCTCTGGGCCACGGCATCACGGATGTGGACACGGCGGAGCTGATGCCGCTGGCCAGCGGCTCTATTATGGAGACTATGGTGAAGGCGGTGAAGAAGGGCCAGCGGGGCGACCCCGGCGAGCTGAAGGGGGACTTTACCGTGCAGCGGGATGTAGGCACGGTGACGGTCAACAGCAACGAGGGCATCTTTGGCACGGTGGAGGATGCGGGTTTTATCTCCGGCGAGGCGGTATCGGTGGCAGAGCCGGAGGAGGTACACGCCGGGGAGGCGTCTATATTATGTACCATTTCCGGCAGCGATACCCGTGCCTATGAGGTGGAGATCCTGCGGGTGAACCCCCGGAGCCGGGATGGACGGGACCTGCTGCTGCGGGTGACAGACCCGGAGCTGCTGGAGACCACCGGCGGCATCGTGCAGGGGATGAGCGGCAGCCCCATTTTGCAGGACGGACGGTTGGTGGGAGCTGTGACTCATGTGCTGGTGGCAAACCCGGCGGAGGGATACGGTATCTTCCTGGAGAATATGCTGACCACGGCAGGATAAGCGCCCTGTGAGACAGGAGGCCTGGGGCATCGGCTCCGGGCCTCCTGCGCCGGGTTTACCGGGATTTTCTCTGCAAAACGATTGACAGACGGGGCGGTGGAGCTTATATTGTACCGTAAAGGATCCATAGAAGCTAAGACATAGCGGACAGAAAACACTCGATAGAAAGAGAAAAGGACGGGGAGAGCGATGAAATACGCATTTTGTGGTGGCAAGCTGCTGGACGGTACACGGGAGATGCAGCCCCGTGAGGGACTGGTGCTGCGGACCGACGGCGACCGCATTACGGACATCGTACCGGAGGGGACGGATCTGACGGGCTATGAGGTGGTGAACCTGAAGGGCGGCTATCTGATGCCGGGGCTCATCAATATGCACGTCCATCTGGCGGGCAGCGGCAAGCCTCAGAAAAAGCAGCGGGACAACGAGAAGCTGGTAAAGACCATCCTCTCCACGGGACTGACCCGGAAGGTGGCCTACGGCATGGTGGCGGGCTTTGCCAAGGAGGAGCTGTTCTCCGGCGTCACTACCATCCGCACGGTGGGCGGTCTGGCGGACTTCGATACCCGGCTGCGGGACGATATCCGGGCCGGACGGAGGGTGGGACCCCGCATCCTGGCGGCCAATGAGGGCATCTCCGTTCCCGGCGGCCACATGGCCGGGTCTGTGGCGGTGGCGGCCCACACCATCGACGAGGCACTGGCCCAGTTGGAGAAGGGACGGCAGCAGGGCGTGGATCTGGTGAAGCTGATGATCACCGGCGGTGTGCTGGACGCCAAGGAGAAGGGCGTGCCGGGCGAGCTGAAGATGCCGCCGGAGATGGTGAAGGTGGTGTGCGAGAGGGCGCATGAGATGGGCTACACCGTGGCGGCCCATGTGGAGTCACCGGAGGGCGTACGGGTGGCACTGGAGAACGGCGTGGATTCCATTGAGCACGGCGCCAAGCCCGATGCGGATATCCTGCGGCTGTTCCGGGAGCGGGGGGCGTTTTTGTGCACCACCATCTCCCCGGCCCTGCCCTATGCGCTGTTTGACCGGTCCGTCTCCAACGCCTCGGAGGTGGAGCGGTACAACGGCAACGTGGTGTTCGAGGGCATCATCGACTGCGCCAAGGCGGCGCTGGAGCAGGATATCCCGGTGGTGCTGGGCAACGACGTGGGCTGCCCGTGGATCACCCAGTACGACTTCTGGCGGGAGCTGTACTACTTCCACAAGTATGTGGGGGTGTCCAACGCCTTCGCTCTGTACACCGCCACCGGCCGCAGCGCCCAGCTGGCGGGTATCGGTCAGGAGACCGGCACGCTGGAGCCGGGTAAGGCGGCGGACCTCATCGTTACGGCGGCGGATCCACTGGCCGACCTACGGGCGCTGCGCCATGTAGAGCTGGTCATGTCCCACGGGCAGCTGCACCGTGCGCCGCAGGTGAAGCACCGGAAGAACGTGGAGGCGGAGCTGGATCGGTTCCTGTAAGGGGAGATATCTGACAGACCGTCGAAAATTGAATGAAGCGTGAGTTACAATATCGCCCGGCATTGAAAGCACGCCGGGCGATATTTTTGTTGTATTTTTCATAGGCTTTAACGGGTTTTTGATATGAGATGCGTTTTTAAGAGGACTTTTCGACATAATAATCTTGAAACTATCAGATAAATATGATAAATTATACACAAGCTGCACGACAAATGGGAATGGCTGGAGAACATTTGGGGGCAGCGGAGCAAACTGTGGAAAAGGATTGGATGCGATGGAAAAAAGGACGAGAGTGCTGCTGGCGGATGCGAATGAGGAGTTTCGCATTTTGCTGAGGCAGCTGCTGGAGGAAACCGGCGAATTTGAGGTGGCGGCGTCCACCGGCGACGGGCCGATGGTCATGGAGCTGGTGCGCCGCACAAAACCGGAACTGATCCTGATGGACGTGGTACTGCCGGGGCTGGATGGCTTCGGCATCCTGCGCCAGCTGGCAGAGGAGCCGGGAGAAAGGAAGGTGATCGTCATATCCGCATTTTGCAGCCAGCAGGCCGTGAGCCGGGCAGTGGAACTGGGCGTGTATTTCTTCTTGCCCAAGCCCGTCAACGAGGAGTCTCTGCTGGAGCTGATGCGGCAGGCGGTACATCCGGAACAAGAGGAGCCCTACCACGCCCCGGCTTTAGAGGGGATGGTAACGGCCATCATTCATGAGATCGGCGTACCGGCCCATATCAAGGGCTATCAGTATCTGCGGGAGGCCATTTTGCTGGCGGTGGAGGACATGGACGTCATCAACGCCGTCACCAAGGTACTGTACCCGGAGGTGGCACGGCGCTTTTCCACCACTCCCAGCCGGGTGGAGCGGGCCATTCGCCACGCCATTGAGGTAGCATGGGATCGGGGCGACCTGGAAACCCTGCAGAAGTACTTTGGATACACGGTGAATTCCGCCAAGGGCAAGCCAACCAATTCGGAGTTCATCGCCATGATCGCTGACCGGCTGCAGCTGCAGCGCAAGAAGAAGCGGGCATGAGGGGCACATAGGATAAGGAAAACAGAGTATCCGCCTCCTGCGGTCTGCATGGGGCGGGGCTTGAGAGGGAGAGGCGCTGCCTCTCCCTCTTTTGTGGCGGCGGGGCTGTTGAAATTTCCAGAAAGCTGTGCTG
>QWCE01003699.1_pt1 | contig 16392 bp, 13 predicted proteins | sample 1972531 | NCBI WGS metagenome assembly QWCE01 (sample SAMN09866716, study PRJNA288562) | Human gut metagenome isolate term4_stool, whole genome shotgun sequencing... | reverse complement strand
GTTCCTCAATGGCCTGCTGCCGGATTCGCTGGGCCGTCCGCGTTGTGATTTTCAGTGCGTCAGCAATTTCACTCCACGTACAGGATTCAAAATAATATTTCCGAATCACACTTTGCTGCCGTGGATCAAGAAGCCCGATATAATGCAAAAGCCGATCGTGCGTTTGGCACAAATCGGCGTACACAGATAATAGTTCATCGGCGGCCTCAGTATTTAGGCGTTCTGCGACTTGCCGATAGGATAAGGCGATTTCCGGAACAGCTTTCGGATAAAGCACACCATGGCTGTCGTCAGCTGCTCCTTGTTGAAAGGTCATCATTTCGATGACCTCTGACGGTCTGACGCGGTCAAGGTGTTGAATTTCATATTGTAGCAGTTCCAGCCGACGTGTTGTTTCCTGATATTTTTCTAATTGATTCAGAACTTGATTGATGGGCTTATTGTCCATTTTTCATCCCTCCCAAATCTAAGAGAGCACCGGGCCACAACGGCGGCTGAATATAGAAACAGATGTTGCAGCAGTGCGCTACAACATCTGTTTTTTCTATTGTAAGGGTAGCACAGAAAAGCACGACATTTCAAGTGCGTTTATAGTGCAATTTTCACGAAATGAGTGCGACAGAAATGCGACACGATTTGCGCAGGGCGCTTGGATGATTCTTGGATTTAATAATATTTGACAGAGGAGTATGTCACTGGAGACTCAACGTATGCGCCGCTGCTGTCATAAACTGTTCCGCTCAGTTTGAGCCTGTAATAGTAACCGGAGACCACAAAATAATCTTTGTCAATGGTAACTACATACGAGCCACTGGCAGTCCATGTTTTTTCGTCGGTCCAGCTTGTCTGGTCTTTACTCTTTTGCAGAGTCAGACTCATATCAACACTTGCCCCACCGCGCAGATTGATTTGGCCATCACAGCTTGCTAGGCCCTTGTCAGAGATGACCAGAGATACAAGCATACGAGATACATTATCGTAGCGAAGCGGGGAAATTTCCGGGTTTGCGGCAGAAACAGGGGTAGTAGACAGAAGCATGATTACCGCAAGTAGTATGACTCCTAATTTTGCAATCTTCTTTTTCATTTGGTTTTCCTTTCTTAACTTATAAAGTGTTTTTTAGCTTGCAGAAATGAGCTTTTCTACAAGATTGTTAACGACATCTTTCATTCCGTTTGAGCCGCTAATTGCACACATCGTTTGCGTGCCGCTATTGATCCATGCGACCTGATAGGAGTTATCTTTAGAAATGACCATTACTTCTTGCCCATTGAGTACGACAGCCTGCTTTTCGGAATCTTCTGTATCCAAAACAACAGTCGCGTCAATGTTTTCCAAGTAATACTCCGAAATCGCAATTTCCTCACCAGCGTCATCCATATAATACAAATCACATGATATTTCACTCGTGTTTTTAAAGACAAGCGAGTATCCATCAGGTATACATTTCTGAACGATCTCAGCAAAATTTGTGGAAGGAATTTCTTGCGACGAATCGGTGTTGGGAGCGTTTTGGAAGTGAAACGCAGTTCCAACATCAAATTCCTCAACGAGATAATTCAACGTTTTTACGCGGACAGTCTCGGATGCTGCAAAGGCACCGGCAAACAGAAACAGCGGAACAAGAATCCAGAGCGCAACGCGGTTAAGGTTTCGCAGCACTGTCCGCGTAGTACGTTGGAACCGTGCCTTTCGGCAGCTCTTTTCAATTGTGCGCAGACAACGTTTGCTGACGATGTCTGGCACGGCAGCGTTAGGATCTGCGAGCAGCTGCTCGTTCTTTTTTAGAAGCTCCTGCCCTTCCGCTTCCGCGACTTCGTTCATGAGCAGCGCAAAAAAAGCATCTTCATATTGTGCATAGAGACGTTCTTGTTCACTCATTGTCAAATCCTCCTTCCCTGAGTTTTTCTAAAAGCGCCCGGCGCGCCCGCGTTAGTTTCATTCGTACGCTGGATGTCTTGCAGCCGAGCAGCTTCGCTAAATCTGCATCGGTCATATCCATCAAATAGCGTCCGAATAGGAGCTGTTGATCAGTTTCATGCAGTTCTTGAAATTTTGCGAACAGTTCTTGACGGCGCTCTTTCTCAATATATTTAATTTCTGCTCCAAGCGATTGCGTCTGTGGCAGGTCATTTGGAACATCTTCGAATGATACGCACTGTACCGATTCACGCTGCTCTCGCTTCAATGCATTGATTGCAGTATTCCGAACGGCAGCGGCTATGTAGCTCAACTGGGCTGGCTCTGATAATTTTTGTAGCGTTGCTTCATTTCGCATGAGCGCAATCAGTGCGGCCTGCACGATGTCCTCTCGTTGAAATGTATCTTTCGTATATTTACTGGCAATATAGTACATCAAGCGTTCATGTTTGAGGTACATCTCTGCCATAAAGTGCTGCGGCTTTTCTTTTTCTTGCTGTGTCATGGCTGTCTTCTCCTGAACCTTCATACTGTTAAGACACCAAAAGCGTTGTTTTGCAACAACATCTAATTTGCTTGTATCATTGGATTTTAGATTACACATTATTGTTCATTAGTTTTACTATAATTTTTATTTAATTTCAAGCAAATAATATTGAAAAACTAAATAATTCACATTTTATTTTTAGGAAAAGTATAATGTTCAAAAATGTGAAAGGTGGCGCAATTTTGGCGGAATTCGGAGAAGTATTGGCACAGCTTCGTCAGAAGAGGCACATCTCTCAGGCAGAATTGGGCCGAGCTATTTTTGTATCTGGCGGCACGATCTCCAACTATGAAAAAGGTGTGCATTTTCCTGATGTTGAAAAGCTGCTCTTACTTGCAGATTACTTCAACGTCACTACTGATTATTTATTGGGGCGAACCACTTCAAAACTTTCAACCGATGTCTTCGAACAAATTATCACGGATGAGACTACCGTGGGAGACTTGGTGCAGTCGTTACAAAAACTTCCTTTGGCGAAAAGGCGAGCGATTTGTATGACTGTAATGGATATGGAGGTAGCATCGATTGTTCACATCTCAAGAAAGAAGGAACATTCTTGATTCCCTTTTGCATCCTGGCCATTGAAAATGATGACGACCGTGAGTTCATGGCAGAACTGTTTCTGCGTTATCAGCGGCTTCTTTATAATGAGATATACGAGATTCTAAATAATCCATGGAATACAGAAGATATTTTGCAGGCCACGCTTGTGAAATTGATTGATAAGATTCCTGAGCTTCGGAAGAAAGAAGAAACGAAGCTCGTGAGCTATATGGTTGTGGCTGCGCGAAACAATACATACAATTTTCTGCGTGCCCAAAAGAAATCTGCGCAGGTCTCATTCGAAGAATATAGCGGGCAGGAAAATTCGGCGAGCGCAGACAGGCAGATAGAATCCGGTATGATTGCGAAGGAAGAAATTGAAGAAATGGTTCGTCGCTGGTCACAGCTTGATGAGCGAAGTAAACATTTGTTAGAAGGGAAATACATACTCGGAAAAAGTGATGAGGCTTTAGCGGAGGAACTGTCAATCAACCCGGCCAGCGTCCGGATGGCTTTGACCCGAGCAAGGCAGAACGCATATCAAATTTTAACGAAGTAAATTCACGCCGAGCCGTTAACTACAAGTTAGCGGCTCGGCGTTGTTATGTTGCAGATGGCGTAGTTGAATTGTCTTATATTATGAGATGGTACAAATCACACAAAATTGTACTTGCGTCCTAGTCTTTTATGGCCGGTTGATTTGAGGATAAAAAATCTCGTAAAGTACCCAACTTTACGAAAAAACACAACTACCGGCGAAGCCGGTGGTTGTGCCTATGCGGGCATAGCGCGTGGTTTTCTTTATACAAAAAGCTAGAGCGCCTGCCACATCAGGCGCTCCAGCGATTGGATGACCAGATTTTTTGACGGGAAAACGACAGATAAAAGCCAACCGGTCGTATGGATAGGTGGGCGCAAAAGGACAGGCTAAGCACCGAGTTTTAGGAAATTGATCTGCTGGATGCAGCGTCGCTTGCTCTCAAGCGACGGATGAACGTACAATTTCAGCGTCGTTTTGATATCCGCGTGTCCCAACATTTCGCTGACGCTCTTGACATCTGCTCCGGCCTCTATGCAGCGCGTTGCAAATGTATGCCGCAGGGCGTGGAAGCCCCGGTGACGGATGCCGCAACGTTTCAGAAGCATGGTAAACTGGTACTGGCAGGCACGCGGATCTGCGGGCTGGCCAATCTTCCCGGTCATAATATAGGCGTCAGTCGGCATGTCTGCGGTGACCTTCCGCAGCAGGCGCAGTAATTCTGGATGCAGCGGCACGATCCGCTCGGAACTGTCGCTTTTGGGCCGCTGCACGAGAAGCTGTGACTTGCCATTCAGCGTAAGCCGCTGGACGGAACGGCTGATAGAAAGCGTACCAGCGAGAATGTCGATGTCTCCGGCGCGGAGCGCGCAGACCTCACCCACGCGCAGCCCAGCGTGCAGCGCCAGCATAACGGCAAGGCTGATTTTCTTTGACGGCAATAGGGCTTTTCCAAGCACGGTCAGCTCGGTGTCGGAAAGCACCTCGATCTTTTTCTGTGTATAGGCAGGGAGACGCGCGTTCAGAGCGTCGCAGACACAATGATATTCCGCCTGAGCAAACCGGAGGAGTGACTTTATCAGAACCGCTACATCACGCACAGTTTTTGCAGAAAGACCAGCTTTTCCGTCCAGCCGCCCGTGATTTTTCAAATGTCGTAAGAAGTCAGAAAGTCCTTTCGCCGTCAGCTTGGAAGCAGGCGTCTGTCCGAGCTGTGGAAGAACGTGCCGTTCAATCATGAAGCGGTATCGTTCCCGCGTAGAAGTTTTAACATCCGTCTGCGCAAGATACCGCGCAAAAAGCTCTTTTACCGTCAAGTCGCAGGAGGCCGCCGGTTCCTTTGCGAGCGTTTGGAGCGCGGCCAACATTTTCTTTTTGACAGCAGACCGGCTCGAACCATAGACAGACTTGTACTTCGCCTTGCCATCCGGCAGACGCATTGCGATATAGCGCCCCTCCCATCGGCCGTCTTTGCGGTGATAGATGTTTTCTCCGTATCTGGGCACAAGATCCACCCTTTCCTTTTTACCAGAATCATGACGGCAAATACGAGGGGCATATCATCTGAAAGTGGCTGATATACATGGATACAGTCAGGCTGTGCGCGTTTTGTATGAAAAATTCACCAGAAGCGGTGCGCAATACGCTGAATTTGGATTGACATTTTTGTATGCTCATGTATAATATAGATGAAATAAGAGGCATTGTGGCTTTTTCATCTTCTCGTAAAGTTGGGTACTTTACGAGAGAAATCTTTGCCGTACATACAATATAGGATACCACAAACCAGAAGTTTGATTCTGCGCATTACAATTTCATATCTACATCCGAAGATGTGTAGCCGTTGGGCTGGCGGTTGGTGTTTTCCGTCAGGTCGGCGGTGAAAACGGAAGGAATCTACTCTATCCGGAGCTGTGCCGCAGTTGGAGCGCGTCGAGGCGGGAAACCGCTGGGCCGAAAGGCCGTCATTGCAGGGTTCAACCCCTGCGAGAAGGCAGACGCGATCCGTGGACGATGATCGTCCAACCTGCCAGTCAGAATACGTTGCTATCTTCATAGCCAAACGCGGGGGGATAAACCGCGCGGCGGGATGGTTCTGTCGTGCCGGTGGGACGGTCATATTCCACGGCCTTCAGGCGAAAACACCAATTTCCTTTGCGGGATTGGTGCTTTTTTCATCTTATGAAGATCATTGCGGCTTTGTACGCAAAACAGGAGGCGGCGTTCTATGGTTTATGGCGATACACAGACCTCTGGCAAACGCGAACGACTCATCTACGCACACATCGACCGCGCATTGGCGCACAAACATATCCAATTCGCACTTGAGCATCAAAATGACAGTCTGGAGCAGTTGGCCGCATATCTGCGGCGCTGTGCGGATGAGATCGGTTATCTGCCGAGAAAGTGCGAAATTATCGGCGGAGAGTATCTGGACATGCGCTTCGGCGGCTGGGAAGAGGCTTTGGAATACTGCTGTCCCGGTGGAAAGAAAGCGCCGGATGCTCCGCTCCGCTTCGAGAAGCGGAAGATCGTGCGGGATCTCTACGAGGAACAGGCGTGCATTGTGGATGCAGCACTCGCAAAGGCGTCCGCAGCGCCGCGGCCCGCAGCATCAAATCGTCCGAAGACCCGCGTATGGAGGGCTTCGGAATGAATCAGAGGAAACGTGCTCTACACGAGGCCGAGGCCCTGAAGCGGAAGCTGGCGGAAAGCGCTGCCTCCGCGATCGCACAGAAGAACATCCAATTCGCGCTTGACCATCAGCATGACAGTCTGGTGAAGCTCAAGCTGTACCTCCGGGACTGCGCCGCTGCGCTGGGACATACACCGGTCAGAACAGAGATAATCGGCGGGGACTATATCGATCTGCGCTTCAGATCGTGGAAAAACGCACTGGATGGCGTCGGGGCGTGGAACAGCAGCATGGAATATTTCCCGATCGCGCTGGAAAAGACAAAGCTCTATCAAGCGGAGCTGGCTGCGCAGGAGGAAAAATATAACGCCGAGCAGGCGGTGAGAAAAGCCGCGAAAAAGGAAGCACGGCGCGCGGCCCGTTTGGCGGAAGCCTCCGAGGACGGAGGTGCGGCGGAATGAAAAAGCGAAAGATCCCGCTGCAAGGCAAAGGCCGGCGTTTTCGCGGCGACCTCTGGCTGGACGAAAAGCTGACGGGCCGGACGCTGGATGCCCTTCGCCGGAAGGGCGTTCGCTTTGCGGAGGGCATGAATCCGCGGAAGACAGCGGAATTTCAAGCGGAATATCAGCGGCAGCTGACGCAATTCCGGCAGGAACAGTCTGCAAAGAAAGCGGCAAAACAGGAGGCACAGCGCGCGGCCCGGCAGGCCGAGCGTCAAGAGGAGCTTCCAGAGGACAAGCCTTAACTTATCTGCAACATCCGTATTGGGAACGGGTTTGCACATAGACCAAGCTCTAACCCCCTAGAGCTGACTGCCAGCGCGTCCCCCCCTGACGCGCAGAAATCCCCGGCTCTGTATTGGGAACACAGAGCCGGGGAACCCCACGGATATGGAAACCAGCGGGCCTTCGCCCGTCTCAATAAGGCGATACGCGCCAACAATTGAATAGCTGCAGCAGGAAAGCATACTGCTTCCGGGGAAGCGACGCGAGGATAGGAGCGCGCCAAGGGAGCGGAAAACGTGGTCTACGTCATTGGGCCGGCGGGAGCACAGGAATCGATACTGTATCTGCGGTGTGCAAGCATGTATTTAACGGTGAAATGCTGTTGAATAAACGGTAATCAACGCGTCCACCTTCGCACGGGTGGGGAGCGCGAACGAAGTGCGGGCCGCGCAGCATCTTCCAACTGCGTAGGCACAGACCGGAAGAAAATAATAAAGGAGAATGAAAACATGAAAACCAGAAAAATCGTAGCATTGCTTCTGGCGGTCGTCATGGTCTTTGCGATGAGCGCGAGCGCATTCGCAATCGACACCGGCGACACCTACAGCTCCTACACCTTCGATGACCTCAAGCTGAAGGTGCAGGTATCGATGGCCACGGAGGGCCTGACCATCTCCGGCAACGGACGTTCGGCAACAATTGCTGCCGACACGGGCCGCGACATCCCGCAGGCGTTCTCGCTGATCCTCAGCGACTCGACCGGCAAGGACTTTGTCCAGTCCGAGTACACCATCACCACCACGCGCGCCGCGATCTTTGACTTCGACAACAGCGGCACGCAGGACGCGAAGTACGGTTACGGCGTTGTGGAGCTGTACGGCGACCTGACCGAGATCACGATCAAGCGTTCCGGTTATAGCGGCCAGTGCATGATCAACGTCCCGACCCCGACCGCGCAGAGAGCAGGCACCGGTCTTGTGGCGTTCCTGCCTGCGGCTGGTCAGTTTGTGAACGAAGGCGCGAACAGCTCCGGCTGGGGCGGCGCGTTCACGAAAAAGAACGCCAACACGCTCAAGGGTATCGTGGAAGGCTATGTCAGCACCGGCGTTTCCCTCGGTTCGTTCGGCGGCTATGTCGTGATGGACTTCGGCGAGCCCGCAAAGGATGCAACCGGTAAGGTCACCGGCGGTATCTTCAATGATGCGGCCAACGCATACGGCGTAGACTTCACGCTCTACGGCAACGCCATGGGCACATGGGCCGAACCGGGCTGCGTGCAGGTCTCTCAGGATGGCTCAACGTGGTACACACTTGCCGGCAGCCTGCATTATCAGACTCCGACCTATACGGTCGCCGCAGATGAAACGGTAAAGGACGAAGACGGCAATGTGCTGCCCGACTATAAGACCATTACTGTCTCCAAATCCGGCGCGATCTGGAACTATTCTGTCACATACGAAAACCCGGTTCCTGACGACGATTCGCTTGCAACTGGCGAATCTGGCACGACGGGCAAGAATGTTGTGTACAGCTACACCGGCCTTTCTGATGACGGCAAGGGCCGCGTGCTGTTCAACAACTGGCACCGCCACAACTATTTCCCGCTGCTCAACAACTACTTTGTCGGTGTGAACGGCCATACTGCACTGGATGGTATCGTCAACACCATCTCGCCGCTCGTGCTGCGCAACAAATATGCTGCCTACACGCCGAAGGCCAGCAGCACAGTCGGTGCGAAGCTGACGATGAGCGGTGTCCGCCTGATGCCGGCCAGCAACTCCACAGCCCCGGACACCTTCCTGTTCGGCTATGCGGACTGCCACCCGAACGGTACGCTTTCGACGGTTCAGGTCAACCCGTACACCACGGGCCGCACCGGCAATGACAACAGCAACGGCGACCCGATGGATCTGTCGTGGGCAGTTGACGACAGCGGCAAGCCTGTCGTCCTTGACAGCGTCCGCTATGTCCGCGTTTACACTGGCGTCATGCAGATGAATGGCATGATGGGCGAAAGCTCCACTGAGGTTCTTGGTTCGCACAGAGCAACGCTGAAAGGCGACGGCGCAGCGGCAAGTGATATTACAATTACACCGACGTCTGGTTCTGCAACAGCAATTACGCTCAACGCAAACAACTTTACGGAAATTGCTGCTGGTGAGTATCGTATTGCCGCAAGCGACGATTATGTCTTTGTCAATGGTGTTGAAGTTTCGGAAGATGGAGAAACATTCTATACATTCAATATCAGTGCGGGCGACATGATTCAGGTTATTGCACAAAGCGGTACAAGATCTCCGTTCCTGACAGTCTTGAAGTGTGGTTAATAAAAGGCAATGAACGCAAAAACTGATTGTTTTGGGAACAAGGCCCGCAAGGGCCTTGTTCCCGTGGATTTCCAACGCCGTTTTCTATCATTATTGCTGGTACTTGTGTTGACTTTTTCGTTGGTAACGATGGCGATGGCGGCATCGGCAGGTGATTACGTTATATCAATGTCCACGTTGATGAGTAATACTTCCGCAATCGATAACATAAACAATATACCAGTATATTTTGTGCAAATTGATAGCAGCTATAAAAGCTATTCCATAGCTCCAAATGAGAAAATCACAGTTGGTGGAAAGAGAAAAACTTTCCCGACTATGGAGTTCTTTTCTGACGACGAGGAAAAAAGTTGCGCAGCAAGTAATTCAATCAATGCTGATAGTGAGTTTTTCACGCCCGCAACAGCTTACTATAGCGCACACGAAAACGACATAAAGCTTCCGGCGGGATATTCAAAATCCGGAAATACGTTATTATTATGCCGCCTAGTATATGGAATTAAAAGTCCATATACGACACATGCGTATTTGCTCGTGTCATGGAGCATGGGGAGCAGCGAAGCTGACAAGACGCGATTAGGCAACGCAATAAAAAGCGCGCCGAAAGATGCAAGTGAGGATACCACATACTGGCATGAAAATGATCGGTGGAACGGCAAGGTTGCGAGTAAAAATGGCTTCTGGAATGAGATGCGGGATGCATTAAGCGCGGCACAGACAGTCTATGCAGATAAATACGCATCTGAGCCGGACATCGAAAAAACAGCGGAAAGGCTTGAAACTGCTATCCGCAATCTAATCCATGCCGATCGCGCCAATACGACGCTGCTCTATGAGGCGACACAGGCCGCAAAGAGATACGTCAGCAGCAACTACACCCCCACAACGTGGGCTGCGTTCAGCAAGGCAAAGGACGAAGCCGATGTGCTAATGGACAGTATGTTCGAAGCTGGCGAACCGACGATCGCCAATAAGCCTTCTGCAAATAAAGAAATTCAGGAGAAGGCAGCGAATTTGCGCAGCGCCATGGCGGCGCTGGACCCGCGCATCGGCAAAAACTCTCTTGCGCAGGCGGAGCTGGTTCACGACGGCATCGAGTATCTGGCGAAAAAATTTGACCCGGATACCCTTGACCCGGATACCCTGATCGGTTATACAGAGGACAGCATGAATGCGCTGCGCGAAGCGCGTGATGCTGCGCTGGAAGCCAATAGCGCCTATCAGTCCTATTACGGCATCGGGCGGAAGCAGCTCAACGAATTGATCCGTCTGTTCAAGGAGCTGCGATATGCCTGCTATGGACTGGAGACCGAGGCCGGAACGATCGCCGTGCATCTTTCTATCGTGGACGCGACAAGTGTGTACCACGGTTACCACTGGGGAGACAACTTCTCGGATACTGAGGATCTGACGCTGGCCGCCAATACCAGCGTTCAGGCGGTCCTGACAGACCAGGGGTATCACGACAAATTTGAGATGGTAAATCAGCCCCTGATCTATCTGAACGGCGATCTGTATTTCCAAGTGAGCAACAGCTCCTCTTATTGCGACCGTACAAACCTCGACCGGCTCAAGCTGCACGACGGCGACCACCTGACGCTGGTGTGGACGCAGCCGAGGCAGATCCAGAACTCCAGTCAGGACGGCGGCACCTACGCTGCGCTGCTGACCGATGTAAAGGACACCTTCCGCTACACGACGATCACGACGGATTCGCTTGAGGTCGAGGCGGGCAATCCCTTTACGATCACCGTCACGTCTGACGGCGCGATGCCCGGCTTCCGCACCGGCACGCAGACGCCCGTTTCCGGCGCAAAGGTCTACCGCAGCGAAGCGGGTGAAACCACGGCGGATGTGGCTGGCAACCCTGTCAGCACGGACACCTACGCGGTCACGGACGAAAGCGGCAAGGCGGAGCTGACGCTCTACTATGAGGGCTATACGCTCATCAATGCCTTCCTCATGGACGAGGATGGGCACATGACGCTCGGCCCGTCGATCATGGTTCACGTCAAGAAGGCGGACGATCTTTCCGCGCTCAAGCAGCAGCTCCGGAAAGAGCTTGATGAAGTCTACAATGACGAGAATTACCCGGAAAGCATCTTCACAAGCGAAAACTGGCAGAAGCTGCAAAAGGCGTATGAAGACGGCGTAAAGGGTATCGAGGAGGCGGAAAACGCCGGCGATGCCAGCACCGCGCAGGTGACGGCTGTTCAGGAGATCAAGCGCTTGCAGGCAAACGCGGATGCCGGAAACAGCAGCAACCTGACACAGTTCCGCAGACTGCTTTCGGAGCTGCCCGAAGATGTTTCCAAGCTGGACGAGAGTGCAGCGGAGAAGATCGAGCAGCTGAAAGAAGCCTATGCGGCCATGACCAAGTATCAGCAGGATGAGCTGACCAGCAAGGAAAAGGCTCGCTATGAGGCGATCATCAGCGCGAAGCTCGGAACCGCGGTGCCCTATCAGATGCAGTTTGTGCAGAAGTTCGCGGATGGCGTTCCGGAGGAAGCACAGACGGCGATCCAGAATATGATCGACTATCTGAAGCAGAACACGCCGAAGGAGGACACGTATGACCTAAGCGGCGGCAATCAGCTCGCAGGGCTGTTCACGTTTAACGCACCGACGACGGTAAACTATGGTTATGCGTTTACCGACCTGAACGGAACAGCAACGGCATTGACAGAGGATATTTACGCCTGTGTCAGCCCGGAATACGCCGCGTATCTGCTTTGCCGTGATGCAGCCATTAAGGCAGGCAAGACGGATGGCCCCGTTGAGATTAAAGGCACCGGCTGGACGATCTCCGACGCAAGCACCCAGATGGATGTGCCGGATCCGACCAAGAGCAACACAACGCAAGTGCTCGGCAAGCTGACCTTCACCGTGGGTGAAACGCAGTATGAGATCCGCAGCATTGAGGTCACCGGCCTTGACACCGCGGCCACCAACGCAAGCCTGCGCTTCTATGACACGAGCACTTACAGAGGCCGAGACGTTACCCAGTGTAATCAGGTCGTTCCGAATGCGTTCCTGCGCTTCACGATGCCGTTCGACAATGTGACCATCACCGTCACATGGGGCCCGGCTGGCGGCACAGACAGCGAGCTGACCGCGGCAAGAACCAAGGCCCTTGCAATGCTCGGTGCCGAGTATGCCAAGTATGCCGACATTACGGATGAGGCAAAGAGAACGAAGATCGATCAGGCGTATGAAGCCGGTAAGGCCGATATCGTAAAAGCCGCAACGGTTGACGGTATCAACGAGGCTCGTGCAAAAGCGATCCGTGCTCTCGCAGCGGCTGCGGCTGATACGGACAATTCGTTGTATCAGACAATCAGTGGCTGGGGCGAAGGCAGCGGCTTTAATGCCGGCCGCTGCGTTGGCTATGTAGATGTCATCATGGAGAATACTACCTGCGATGGCTCGAACCTTACAGGTGAGAACAAGACCGCAGCAGAGTATTTCTACAATGGCGGAAAACCGTTTGTGAATAAGACGCACTATCCCATTGGTGAGAATGACAACATGATGACTGTTATTCTCCGCGTATTGAAGGAAAACCAGTTCACTTGGGAAGGTACGGGCAGCACAGACATCTATAAAATCACATATCTTGCATCGATCACGGGTTCGGACGGCGCGGGTAATTCTTACACGCTTGCGCAGTTCACCGGCGGCAACGAATCCGGCTGGATGGGTACGCTGAACGACTTCTTTGTTAACCGCTCCTTCAGCGAGTTTACAGTTGAGGACGGAAAGCTGGCAGACGGCGATGTGATCCGTGTCATGTATACCACTGAAGGTCTTGGTAAGGACCTCGGCGGTACATGGGGCAATTCGAACACGACGTTGAAATCCCTTGAGGTTGAGGGCGGCAATCTGACAAGTGCGTTCGCCTCCGGCGTTCCCGGCGGCAGCTATGATTACACGCTGGCCATCGACGGCGACAGTGCCAATATCACCTTGACGCCGACCGCCGCGAACAGCATGAGCGGCGAGGTGCAGATGATCAGTATCAGCGACCCGATGATGTCCATGGCGCGCTTGAGGAAAGCGTTGCCGATGTTGTCGAGCGGGATGTGGCGCAGATTGACGAGCGAAACGCCGCCGATCTCGTCGATCGCCGGGCGCGAGGGCATGAATTTGTTGTAGAACGGGATGAGGGATACCTTGACGCCGTTTTTCTCGCTGCTCGCGATGATGCCCTGTAAGTAGGTGTATTCGTTCGCCTCGAGCGCGATGACGACTTCGTCGGGGTTCTGCCGGTCGAGAACGTTCGCGATCGCGTCGTAGGTGCCGAGGTAGGATATGCCCGGCAGGCAGTCGCGCGGCGCGAGATAGTGGTCGATGCAGAAGCCGAGCGTGCGGTCGGCCTGTACCGCGCGGCAGTACGCCTGCGCCTGCTCGCCGCAGCCGACGAGAAGAACGTGCTTGAGGTTGTAGCCGTGCTCGCGGAACCGGCGCAGCACGCGCCGCAGCATCCATCGCTTGACCGCGACGGAAACGGTCGCGAGGAGGAAAAAGATGAACAGCGTCCACCGGGACAGGTGAAACTGCTTGCAGACGAACAGAAACGCCAGCAGCACGCCGAACAGGATGACGTTGCTGCGCAGCAGCAGACTGAACTCGCGCAGGAAATTCTTCGAGCGGAACGAGTCGTAAAGCCCCATCAGTCCGTACATCAGCCAGAACAGCGGCGCCATGCACAATATAGTCGTCATGTAGTACGACAGCCCGACGTGCCCGGGGATCCCGTGGAACAGATCGAAGCGGATAAAATAGGCAAACGCCATGCAGGGGAAAAGTATAAGCGCGTCCGTCAGACCGTTGATCTGGTTGAGCGCGCGCTGATTTTCCTTAATCAAACTTGTAGCCTCCTGAAATACTTAAATTTATAATTTATTCTACCATAAATGGCAGGAAAATTCCATCATCTCCTTGACAAGAACTATGCTCTGGGGTAAAATTTTTAGAGTAATATGGAAAAGTTTCGCAGACCGCGGCTGGCGGACAGACTGCGGAAAACGACGTTGTTTTTTGGCCGCAGGTGCAGTTGCCTGCGCTTTTTTATTGATGGTGGTGAGATAGAGTTTGAAAAACAGCAGAAAGGTGCTGTATGTTGCCTCGACATTCGGACATCTGGCATCTTTTCACAAGCCATATCTGGCGTGGCTGGCGCAGCAGGGCGCAGCGGTGCACGCGGCGGCAGGCGGCAGTACGGCCGAGCTGCCGGGCGTTTCGCGGTATATCCCGGTCTCGTTCGAGAAGAGCATGTTCTCGCCGCGCAATTTCGCCGCAGTGATACAGCTGCGCCGCGTTCTGCGCGAGGAGAAGTACGACATGATCAGCGTGCATACTTCGCTCGCGGCGTTTTTCACCCGGCTTGCGGTGATGACCTGCGGAAAGCAGAGGCCAATCGTGATGAATACCGCGCACGGCTACCTGTTCGACCGCGATACGCCGCCGCTGAAGCGCGAGATTCTGCTTGCGGCGGAGCGCATGACCGCGCCAGTGACCGACTGGCTGCTGACCATGAACCGTCAGGATGAGCGTATCGCGCGGCAGTATCGCCTGGGACGGCATATCGTGCCGACGGACGGCATGGGCATCGATCTTGCGCGGTTCAGCCGCCCGTCCGCGCCCGAGCGCACCTGGCTGCGCCGTCAGCTTTCGCTGAGGGACGATCAGCTCGTGCTCGTCTACGCGGCGGAGTTTTCCGGCCGCAAGCATCAGTCCATGCTCATCGAGGCGATGGCGGAGCTGCCCGAGCGCGTTGTTCTGCTGCTGCCCGGACGGGGCGCGGCGCTCGACAAATGCAAGGCGCTGGCAGACCGGCTTGGAGTGCGCGAGCGCGTGCGGTTTCCCGGCTTCGTGTCGAATATCGAGGACTACTACCGCGCGTCCGATGTCTGTGTCTCGTCGAGCCGAAGCGAGGGCCTGCCGTTCAACGTCATGGAGGCGATGGCGTGCGGCCTTCCGGCGGTGCTGACGAACGTCAAGGGGCATGAGGATCTGGTTCGCCCCGGCGAGAACGGCGAACTGTATCCCTATGACGACCGGCAGGCGTTCTGCCGCGCGGTTCGGGTCGCAGGTGAGCCGGCGGTACGCCGCATGATGAGCGAAAAAGCGGAAAAAAGCGTGCGGAAATACGGTCTGGATACCGTGTTTCCCGCGCTGACCACATTATATTATGATGCGCTGACCGGAAAAACGGGACGCGCGGCATCTGAGGAGGAAAACTGATGAAACAAAAACCGGCTCAGTCCAAAAACGGACAGGCGAAGGGAGGCGTTCAGGCAAAGCCCGCCGCGCCGAGCAGCGCCCGTTGGGGACTGTACACCATGGCGGCGATTGCGCTGTGGATCATCACCTGCTTCGACAATAACGGCAGCTATTTCACGCAGAAGGTGGTCGGCGTGCTCTGCACGGTCGGTACGCTGTTCATGATGCTGTTTGCAGGCAAGGACAAGGTAAAGCGTCTGCTGACGCCGCCGGCGTTTGCGCTGTTTGCGTACATGCTGCTGTCGGGCGTATCCACGCTGTATGCGCGCTCGCGCAAGTTCGCGATCGCAGAATTTGCGGTCTTTCTTGCGGCTTTTGCGGTCTATCTGTGCATCGTTCTGTTTTCGAATGACGGCAGGACCGCCTTCCGCCGAGCAGCGGCCACGATCGCTGCCGCGGCGGCTCCGGTCGGTCTGCTGTCCATCGACGCAGCCTCCTGCAATCTGCTGATGCGCCCGGTGCGCGTCATCATGGAGGCGATCGGCGCAGGCTACGGCAACACCGGCGGCTACTTTTACTCCCGTCTGAACACCATTTTCGGCAACCCGAATACCTACGCCGGCCTGATGTCGATCGCGTGCCTGTTGTCTATCTGGCTCGTCATCACGGCGGCGAGCCGCAGCCAGAAGATCCTGTGCACCATCCTGCTGATGGTCAAAGCCATGAGCCATATCACAAAAGGCCTGTGTTCTGTTTCGGTCCCCTCATTCTGGAGAACTGCCTGGCTTCTTCCATGCTCTGTAACCCTGATCCTTCTGCTTCTGACAGGTGATATCCGGAACGGTACCGTTACCATCTCTGCTCTTCTGGCAAGAGTCCTGCTTCTGATCTGTATGTTCCTGATCAGCCATTTCAATTATCAGCGTCTGCGT
>QWCE01010159.1_pt1 | contig 16442 bp, 8 predicted proteins | sample 1972531 | NCBI WGS metagenome assembly QWCE01 (sample SAMN09866716, study PRJNA288562) | Human gut metagenome isolate term4_stool, whole genome shotgun sequencing... | reverse complement strand
CATATTTATTCTTTTCAGTACCGTTTGATTACTTGTTATGTCTTGTTACTGATTAGTTTGACTGTTTTTGCTCAGTCCGGCAAAGAGCGTTTTTCCGGTTGTGTGATTGATACTGAAACCAATCAGCCGGTACCGTTTGCTACGGTCCGGCTTTTGGCTTTACCGGATAGTACATTGTTGGGCGGCGGTGCTACGGATGCTATCGGTAAATTTCAACTTTCCGTTCCTACTGCGACTAAGGCGAAGTCTTTATTACTGCAAGTTTCATATATCGGATATAAGCCTGTTTTTCATCCCATTTCCATTTCCCGCAAAAGCACCTCCTATGAATTGGGAAATATCAATCTGACTCCGGAAAGTTATGCTTTGGATGAGGCCGTAGTAGTAGGTCAAGCCCCGATGGCGGTGACGGAAGGAGATACAACGGTCTTCAATGCTTCCGCCTATCGTACTCCCGAAGGTTCGATGCTTGAAGAGTTGGTGAAACAGCTTCCGGGAAGCGAAATAGATGCGGACGGTAAGTTATTGATACATGGCAAAGAGGTAAAGAAGATTTTAGTGGACGGTAAAGAGTTTTTCTCTGATGACCCGAAAGCCGCACTTAAAAACCTTCCCGTGGAGATGGTGGAGAAGTTGAAAGCCTATGAACGCCAATCAGATTTGGCGCGTCTCACTGGGATAGATGACGGAGAGGAAGAGATGATTCTGGATCTGTCTGTGAAAAAGGACATGAAATTGGGTTGGATGGAGAATTTTATGGGAGGATACGGGAGTAAAGACCGTTATGAATTAGCCAATACCTTGAACCGCTTTCGTGAAAACTCTCAATTAACGATTATCGGGAATCTGAATAATACCAATAATCAGGGATTCTCGGAATTGCAGAATGAATCTTCAAATGCTACAGGTAATATCCGTAATCGGATGGGGCTGACTACTTCCCGTTCATTGGGACTAAACGCGACTCATGACTGGAAGCGGGTTAAGTTACGTTCCAATCTTCAATATGTGGGTACAGACCGTTTGGAAGACAGCCGTACAACGGTCGACAACTTTCTTCGCGAGGATCGGTCAATCAATCTGGGCACGAACAATAGCCGGTTGCAGAATCATGAGCTGGTGGCCAATGCTTTTCTTGAATGGAAAATGGATTCTGTTACTACATTGATTTTCCGTCCTCAATATCGTTTCTCGGCCAATGACAGAGAGAATAGTGGCTTTCAGGAAGGGTGGGGGAATGATGTATTGTTGAATGAGAGAGAGTCCTCCGGCACCAACCATAATTCCCGGTATAACCTGACGATGATGCTACAACTTAGCCGGAAATTAAGTCGGTTGGGGAGAAATGTCGCTTTGAAAGTAGACTATGGTACTAATGCTTCAGCTACCGACCGGAAGAGCCTTTCCACCACCCGGTACTTCAAAAATAATACGAAGAAGATTCAGAATCAGAAAATAGAGGATGATGTGGACGGGTATAATTACCGGGTGCAACTGGTATATGTAGAACCGTTGCCGTGGCGGCATTTCCTGCAACTCCGTTACAGCTATCAGTATAGAGTGAACAATTCGGATCGTTTTGTTTATGACTGGGATAAGGAATTGGAAGAGTTTGCTCCTGATTTTGATGAAGAATCCAGTAACCGTTTTGAGAATCAATATAGTAATCATTTAGTAAATCTTGCGATACGTACCTCGCAAAAGAAGTACAATTATAATATTGGTGTTGATTTTGAACCTCAAAAGTCTGTTAGCCATTCTTTGTTGAGTGATGCTCCCGAAGATCAGTTGGAAAGATCGGTCATGAATTTTTCGCCTACTGTCAATTTCCGCTATAAGTTTTCAAAACGCACCCGTTTGCAAATTGTGTATAGGGGAAAAGGGAAACAGCCTAATATACGCGATCTCCAACCTGTGACCGACCGTACCAACCCTTTGAATATTCGTGTCGGTAACCCTTCGTTGAAGCCTGCATATACGAATACTTTTACGCTGAATTTCAATTCTTATAATACCAAACATCAGCGAAATATGGTAGCTACCGCTTTGTTCGAGAATACCATTAACAATGTAACCAACCAGGTGACATACGATAGTGAAACCGGTGTACGAACTACATCTCCGGTCAATATGAATGGTAATTGGCGCGCCATGGGTTCTTTTTCTCTTAATACTCCTTTTAAGAATCGTAACTGGATATTTCGTACTTACTCCTATCTGCAATACCGGAATCAGAATGGCTATACAACCTTGAACAAAGAAGAACCGGTGAAAACTTCCGTACAGCATTTAACGGGACGTGAACGTCTACGGATTACTTATCGTACCCGCCAAATGGAACTTACGGGGCTTGTTGGTCTGACTTATAACAATTCTTATAATGACGTACGGGAGAAACGTACTGAAACTTTTGATTATCAGGCAGGAACTGAATTGCAGCTTTATCTTCCCTGGGGGATGGAGTTATATAATGACCTGACTTATTTCCTTCGTACCGGATATGGTTATGAGGGTTATGCTAAAGCAAATTTCATGTGGAACTGTCAGCTGTCAAAAGCCTTTTTGAAGAGGAAACAGTTACTAATCCGCTTCAAAATATATGATATTCTTCATCAGGACATTTCTATGATACGTACGATAACCGCTACTGCCATTCGTGACACTGATTATAATGCACTGGGTTCTTACTTTATGGTGCATGCTATACTTCGTTTGAATATGATGGGAAAATAAGTAGAAATTAAATCTTCATAAGTTTGAAAACCACAGCAGGGTTTTGATTGTTGTATGTCCTACGTATAAAAACAATGTAAGGCTGGCTGAATGTTTCGACTGATAAAAAAGATAAAAGATAAAGGTCGTTGGCGCATTTTTAAACTGAAGTTGATTGATGCCCGACTGTACTTTGTCAGTATCTTCGTAGGATTACTGACAGGACTTGTGGCTGTGCCTTATCATTACCTATTACAGTTTTTCTTTAATCTCCGTCACGATTTCTTTGATTCTCATCCCAAATGGTATTGGTACATACCTCTTTTTCTTTTGATGTGGGGAATACTGGTATTCGTATCCTGGTTGGTAAAGAAAATGCCGCTTATTACCGGTGGGGGTATTCCGCAAACACGTGGAGTTATCAACGGCAGGGTTGATTATAAACATCCTTTTCTGGAATTGGTGGCAAAGTTTGTAGGTGGAATACTTGCATTAAGTACCGGGTTGTCTTTGGGGCGTGAAGGTCCCTCCGTACAAATAGGTTCGTATATTGGATATTTGGTATCCAAATGGGGGAGGGTGCTTAGCGGTGAACGGAAACAACTATTGTCTGCCGGCGCCGGTGCCGGGTTAGCGGCTGCTTTTGCTGCCCCATTGGCTTCATCATTGTTGGTGATCGAATCTATTGAGCGGTTCGATGCACCTAAAACAGCTATTACCACTCTTTTGGCAGGAGTAGTGGCAGGTGGAGTTGCCAGTTGGATTTTCCCGATCAATCCTTATTTTCATATTGATGCTATTGTACCGGGAATGACTTTCTGGGGACAAGTGAAATTGTTTCTTTTGTTGGCAGCAGTGGTTTCTGTTTTTGGAAAGTTCTTTTCTGTCACCACTCTTCAGGTGAAACGTATTTACCCTGCTATTAAGCATCCGGAATACGTGAAGATGTTGTATTTGCTTTTTATAGCTTTTCTGATTTCTATGGCCGAGTTTAATCTGACCGGAGGAGGGGAGCAGTTCTTGTTATCACAAGCTATGCATCCGGACACGCATATTCTCTGGATTGTCGGCATGATGCTGTTGCATTTTGTTTTTAGCGCTTTTTCTTTTTCTTCAGGTTTACCGGGAGGAAGTTTTATTCCGACGCTGGTGACGGGAGGACTTCTTGGACAAATCGTGGGATTAATTATGGTTCAACAGGGTGTTATTGCTTATGAGAATATTAGTTATATCATGTTGATTTGTATGTCTGCATTCCTTGTAGCAGTAATCCGTACCCCTTTGACAGCTATTGTACTAATAACCGAGATTACGGGGCATTTGGAAGTCTTTTATCCTTCTATTGTTGTAGGAGGATTAACTTATTATTTTACGGAAATGCTTCAAATCAAACCGTTCAATGTTATTTTGTATGACGATATGATTCATTCGCCTGCATTTAAGGAAGAACCGCGTTACACATTGTCTGTAGAAATTATGAGCGGCTCTTATTTAGACGGGAAAATAGTAGATGAACTTCGTTTACCGGAGCGTTGTGTAATAATTAATGTGCATCGCGACCGGAAGAATCTACCTCCTAAGGGGCAGACATTAATGCCCGGCGATCAGGTGCAAATAGAGATGGATTCGCAGGATATAGAGAAACTGTATGAACCTTTAGTCAGTATGGCGAATATTTATTAAGCATATGGTTGGCAGAATAAATTCATAACGGTACGGAAATGAATGAAACAGTGCGGATTTGAATTAAATGCTACATGGTGAAAAAATATCTATCATAAGTATCATTCATTTTAATAATCATTTCATTATCAGAAGAATAACTATGATAGATACCTTTTAAAAAAGGCATCTATCATCAAAAAACAGCTATCTATCATGCCTATACTTTGTCTATTTTAGTGTAGTATTAGGTGAGATTACCCATTTAAAGGCATAAGAATGCACGTTTTATAGGATGACAACCTGTATTCTTAATAATCTATTGGGAGCGGTAATGTTTCTATAGCCCACGTATGCAGGCTGTACAGCCCGCATCTGTAGGCTGTATGGTTTACAAGCGTGGGCTGTACAGCCTGCATACGTGGGCTATAAACTTATCACCGTTAAAGTTGGATTATCAAGCCACGATCATCGGATTTATACAGGTTCATTGCAATAAAAACAAGCTATCTTATGCATATAGGGCCTTTATTCGGCTATTTTGTTGATGATAGATAACCTGTTTTTGCTGGTAAAAGCATGATAGATACCTTTTCAAACAGCTATCTATCATACTTATTCTTTTGATAATAAAATGATTATTAAAATGAATGATACTTATGATAGATGTTTTTTCACTATGTAGTATTTAATTTAAAACAGTGCAATAATGAATTAATTCCGTTAATGGGTCGCCTCTAATTAATTTGTTGGCAATACCATGACTATTCCATGCTTCTTAGCCATGCAATTTCTTCTTTCCATTTACTTTCATCCGGAGTTTCGAGTATTAACGGTATATTATCAAATCTGGAATCTTGCATCAATCTTTCAAAAAAAGCTTTGCCAATCAATCCTTCACCAATGCTGTCGTGGCGGTCTACATGGGTGCCTAGTGCTTTTTTTGAATCATTCAAGTGCATACCACGAAGATAATTGAATCCCACTTCCTTGTCAAATTCATCAAATACTTTATCGTATTCATTGACAATATCGTAACCTGCGGTATAAGTATGGCAGGTATCGAGACAAACACCTACCCGGTTCTTGTCGTTTACCCGATCAATGATATATTTCAACTGCCAGAATTCGCTTCCTAAATTACTGCCTTGTCCGGCAGTGTTTTCAATAACGGCTGTTACACCTTTTGTTTTCTCTAAAGCGAGATTAATGCTTTCTGCGATAAGTGACAGACAATCTTCTGTTGATACTTTATTGAGAGAGCTACCGGGGTGGAAATTTAAAAGTTTCAATCCAAGCTGTTCGCAACGTTGCATTTCATCCAGAAAAGCGGCACGGCTTTTTTGAAGTCCCTCTTCCTCCGGATGTCCCAGATTGATAAGATAACTGTCATGTGGCAGGATATATTCCGGTTGGAAACCATATTTCTCACAATTCTCTTTGAAGAGACTGATACTTTCTTCTGTTAGCGGTTTACTTACCCATTGACGTTGATTCTTGGTGAATAACGCAAAAGCATTTGCTCCTATTTCATGCGCATTAATGGGTGCGAACTCTACGCCACCAGAGGCGCTAACGTGTGCTCCGATATATTTCATTGTTCTTTCTTAATTTATTTTACTCTGCAAATATAACGTTTTTAAAGGAGTATATGTTTGTAGAGAGAACTCTTCTTGGTTGCAATTCATAGGATCATGTACTTTATACTCTGTTCTTTATCTTTTATTCTCTATAAAAAATATCCCGCTATTCAATTTATAGAAGATTGAATAACGGGACAGTTTTTGGGGGGGAGAGATTAAATCTCAAAATCCGGTAAATAGTCTGTCAGGACTTTATTAACCTGTTTCCCTTTTACCTGATCTGTTACCGTCGTTGCACCTTCCTTTTTACCGGCATCGTAGTTTAAGTAAACTTTCTCCACTTTATTACTAACGTGGATAGCAGCTTTTCCTTTTTCCGTAAGGTTGCAAGTGATAGTCCAGTCACCTACTTGAATGATATTGCCTTTGCGAACTACCTGCATATCCGGACGGTTGTCTCCATGTGTATCCATCACAGTCAGGAAACGGGCGGTTTTGCAAGGAACAGTTGTAGAAGAGAAATGCCAGTGATTAGGATATTTCACTGCTTTTCCTTGTGCATTCGTCACATTTTTCCAGTTGGTCGGAGCACAGAAGAAAGTATCTACCATTGCCTGTTCCGTTTTTGCCGAACTGAAAAGATGGGCAACAGAGATACCGCCAGCTTTATTCCTTCCGGTTACTTTCACCTCATCGGTCAGTTCCTGTATTTCCATCGGTAATTCTACAGTATGTAAAAGGTAACCCCATGTAACAGCCTCCTTTCCTTCCAGTTCATCATAAATCACGAAAACTCCGGTACTTCCCAGTTGGATGATATGACGGCGGAACATATTCAGTTTGTTCTCATCCCATCCTTTTTCAGGCGTATATTGCGTACCGGATAGTTCTCCACGTTTCAGCCATAGGGGAGAAGTCACTTTACCATAAGCATTGGAAGCATCTCCTACCATATAAGCGATTTTTTCTCCTTCATACCAACGCGGAATCCAGCCATATCCTTCCGTTCCAATCTTTTGAGTCATTCCATTTACCAAAATGCTGTTGTGTGCACGGGTGTTACGGTAAGAATACATACAATGATCGTCCGTAAAACCTGTACGATGTCCGCTGCTGTAAAAAATGGCTTTACCTCCATAGAATGTATTAAAAGCATTCTGATTGGCCAGTGCATGGGAAGTGGAACCATAAGAACTGGAGCGGAACGATAACATGGCATTCTTATCTATATCTCCCAAAGAGGTATTCATCGTACCGATTCCCGTTTCATTGAATACTTTCGCCATGGGTAGTTCGGCAAGAGTATGTCCTTCTTTGGGGAGAGCTTTTTTGGTTGTACAACGATACCAGGTCAAGTCTCCAGATTTTCCGAGGAAAGTTTTTTCCATGATATCCGGTTCCTTTTGCAGAATGGTACGTACATAAGCAGCCGCCCACGGATTATTACATTCACGTGCCAAGGCATCCGCATAACCTACTCGTGTACCGTTCGGCTTCATTTTGCTTTCATGTGAATTGCCTTGTCCGGCTGATTTTGAGAATGGAGGCTGCTGGTAGATGACGTAAAATGCATTGTTGTTATACCACGGATCAGCGAAGAAATCGAATCCGCTGATACGGGAGTAGAAAGCGGGAACTTCAATCAATGTGCGGAGATTGACCTGGAAATAAGAATCACCATTGTGCCATCCTCCATCCGCGTTGAGGCCCGGCAGACGGGATACCCATTCATTGTAGCAATAATCCACCCAGGTGGAAGCCATCGGGAGTTCGCCATACGTAGCAAATGCGGCCATATTCAAGATACGGAAAGTCATTTGCCAGACATGATTATCAGCAATGCGGTTTTCCAAGTGATTGACATATTCATGATAGAACTTCTTTCCATTGTCACGAATCGTTCTTAGGAGTAGTTTTCTCTCATTCGGAGTCAACAGATTGTACCATGCATCATACGCTGAAGTGCTCATGGACAGAATAGTAGAACGATTGAAATCTCCAGCAAAGTACTTACTTTTTTTCCAGGAAAGAATTTCGGAAAGACGCTTAATGCCTTCTTTGTAGTATACCTCATCTTTCGTTAGCAGGTAAGCGCGTACCATGGCTTCGATATTTGCTTCTTCACGGTCTACAATCTTACGACTTTCCCGAATCAGGGCAGAACGATATTGAACAATATTTGTCAACTTGACAACCTGGGTTGTATCAATTTCTTCTTCCAGATGTTTCAGCGGGTGGTTCAGGCATTTATCGGCTTTTCGGATATAAGCCTGTGCCTCCGGATTGTTTTTATTCCGTTCGATGATATTATCCCAATCTTCGGCATCAAGCAAGATGCGGGGATGAGTCTTGGGCAATTTGGTTAATACTTCCTGTAGAGAAGGAGGGTTGAATGTACGTATGTGTTCGTCTATATAAAAATGATAAACAGGTGACCATTCTTCTTTTCCTTCTTTGTTAACGTAGGCATGTTGCCAATACCATTTCCCTTTTTCAAAGAGTTTGAATGGGTTGAAAAATGCCCATTTTCTTTCGGCGGTAATCACTTCCGATTTAAATTCGGGGTCGCGTGCAATACGGATGCGGTAGGTTACTTCGGGTTTGTAGTCCTCTTCTTCAACTCCGTCCAATACAGCACCGAGGTGCGGGAACTTATCCGGCCACATAAAACGTGGGGGATTGACAGTAATATGCTGTCCGTCCAGAGGCGAAGGCGTTTCGCGGACTTCATGCATCAAGGTCTGTTGAGTCAGACGCATGATTCCTTTTTGTGCATATCCATTGGCGAATAGCAGAAGGGTGAACAAGAGAAAAATAGATATTCGTTGTTTCATCATATAACTTTGCTTTTATTATTCATCGCTTTGTTATTCAGCGTTGTTTGAACAAATCTTTCAGACGAACAGTCTTGTTATTAATCAGTGGACATGCCCAGAAACCGATAAAGGTGATATATCCTACAAAAACAAGGATAAAGAGCATACCCGTACGGAGTGATGTTGCATCTGCCAGTGTACTTACAATCATCGGACCACCGGCACCACCTACAATTGCCGAGCATAGTATACCTGCGAATGAACCGTGGTGCTGTGACGCAGAGTTCAGCGCCAATGAGAATACGATGGAATACATCATGGAGATGCTGAATCCAACAGCAGGGAAAGCAAGCATGGATACTTCCTTACTTCCGAATAATGCCGATAATAATAGGATGATCGTCAGAATTCCGGAAATTTGCAACAATCGTTTACTGTCAATTAACTTGAGCAGAATCATACCTACCAGACAACCGGCTGTCATCAATCCCCAGAAATAGCTTACGGCCTGTGCACCGTCTGTTTGTGGGTTAACTCCATGATATTGTTCCAAGAAGGTACTCATGAAGATTGAAGTTCCCTGTTCCGTACTTACATAGCAGAAAATTCCCAGGAAAAACAGCCATACATATTTCTGTTTGAATAAAGCCAGATATGAATCTTTAGACCCGCTTTTCTCGTCTTCTTTCAACTCGATCTTGGGAAAACGGGATACACCGACAGCTATCAGCATGACCAATAGCAGGATTGTAAATACCCAATAAAGAGATACCCACGGCATTTCCCGTGGAGTGACATCGGCCAACAGGTCGATAAAGAAACTCTTACCTGCTGTATATGTTGCCGGATCAAGTTCACGAATCAGATAAGTATATACCAGAGGACTTAGGAAAGAAGCAATGCCAAACATGAACTGTGCCAGTTCGGCGATAAATGCATAGTTTTCTTCTCCTCCTACGGTACGTTGGAGTGGATTCAATACCGTTTGTAACATGGCCATTCCCAGTCCGATGATGAAAGAAGAAGCCAATAACATCGGATACGTGTGCATGCAGGCAAATAGGATGGTGCCGATAAACGGCATCAGAAATCCACCGAATAATATCGGCTTTTCACCGAAACGGTCGATGAGCAATCCGGCAGGGATAGACATGATGGCATAGGCCAGGAAGAAAGAAGTCGGGATAAATCCCGCCATTGCCAGGTCACTTAGATTGAAGTTGTGGATAATATCCGGAATGAGTGGGCCTAGAATATTGGTGATAAACGAGATGGTAAACCAGAACGCCATAATCAGCGCCAGCATCCCTAAATTTTTTCTCATAATCTTAAATAGTTGATAGTTGATAAATGATAACTGATAGATGGAAGTTGATAATTAATTGATGATTGAGTATTTGTATGTTGGGATAACTTTCATTTACTAACTATCATTTATCAGCTATCAACTATCATTTATTTTTGTTTTCATTTGAAAAAGAGTGAAGCGGCTCCAATACTTCCGGCCTTGTTTCCAAGAGCGGCAGCTATGATTTGAGTATTCACGGCACAGTCGGGGATGGCGTAACTGCGGGCTTTTTCGCTTACTTTCTGAATATAAAAGTCTCCGGCTTCGGAAAGTCCTCCACCGATCACAATCTTTTGAGGGCTGAAGATATTAATGAATCCTGCAATTCCATGTCCCAGAAAATCACAGTGTTCTTCCAGCGATAGTTGTGCAATCTTATCTCCTTGTTTGTAAAGGCGGACGATCAGTTCTCCATTAATCTCCTCATTCGGGTAGGAGATACCTGCGTCTATTATCCGTTGACTGAAACGGTGTACCAAGGCGGAAGTGGAAGCATAATGTTCCAGACAGCCGACGGAACCACAGGCACAAGGTTCGCCATTGGCAATGAGAGGCACGTGCCCCAGTTCTGTCCCCCGGTTGGCATAACCGTTGAACAATTTGCCATCGATGACTACTGCACCGCCAATGCCTGTTCCTACTGTTAGGAAAACAACATGAGTGGCTCCCTGTCCGGCTCCATACATTGTTTCTCCTAATCCCATCAGATTGGCATCATTTCCTAATAAAGCCGGGAATCCGGTTTCCTTTTCAATGCATTGATAGCAGTAACCAACTGTCCGATGACAGCTTCTGCTGATACATCGGCTTTCGACGGTAACTTCCCTTGAAAGTAAAATACGCCTTCATTATCAATTAGGGCGTATTTTACAGAAGTTCCGCCAAGGTCAATTCCTATAGCGTATTCTTTTTCCATATCACCAAGTAATACTTAATACTTAAAAAAATCACACTCTTTCTGCCCAAATCGGTGAACTCCAAGCCCATTGTCCGTCACGTTGGCGAACGCGTACATAGTAGTAGTCCGTATCACGTTGCGGCTCTTTATCTTCCATGTAGTGTTCCAAAGTGAAACAGCTTTCCGGCATAGCACGATTGAAAAGGATCGCCTCGCTCAACCAACCGATCATGAAGTGTGAACGTGAACCTTTGAGCAACTCGCCCAACGTATGTTCAAACTTCTTGCCATTGAATTCGGCAATGATCTTACCGTCTTTGGGCATTTCCACATCCAGAATGACGGCTTGCATGGCTGCTGTAGTCGTATTCGGATTTTTGCTGCTATACATATCCAGTTCGGTTTCCTTGTTGCCAACGGATACGATACGGTTGACATGCGTGTGGAATTCAGTTTCACCTTCTTGCGGAGAAGTGAACGCTGCGCCACGGAAACAAGGAGTTACACTATGGATCTGTCCTTTGTCCACGGACAGTTTACCCTGCCAATGTACGTATTTCTCTTCACGATTCCAACCAAAATCAACTTTAACTTTGCAACGTACCGTATCACCTTCCGGGGCAATCGGAGTCAGCGGGCCATTCATGCGAGCTAAAATCTGTCCGTTCTTGACAATATCTACATAGTCGATACAGCTTTCACCTGTAACGTTCAGATAGATACGGCGGCTGTTACCGCGAACCACGTCACCCATGAAAGCGTCGTTGAGGCGGAAGTCGATAATAATTTTATCACCGGTTGCGGCACATACATGGCGGGTGCGGAGAGCTTCCCAAATAGCGTCGCGAGTCAATGACGGAGCCATGACACCGATACGACCGTCGCCATAGCTTCCCGGATAACTGGAATGTTGATCGGTAGAAGCCATGATACCGAATTTGTTGCCTAATTCAAGACCATATTGAATGGTTCCTTCCCATTGGCGCGGACCCATATCGTGTAGATAAGGATAATCTCCCTGATCGCTTTCTGCCAGACCATGACGGGAATACATTTCTACGAATGGGGTAATATCTCCTTCGGTAAAGCATTTCCAGTTGTAACCGCGATAGCCGCCCTGGTAACCCATGTGATGTGGAGTAATAAATACTTTGTGTCCTTTTGCCTTCTGTTTCCAGTCTTCGATAGAAGTACATTCCACAAGCGGTGCGTCGAGATCATAATTCAATGCAACATGGTCACCATGTTCCATGCTGTGGGCCTCGTATCCGACAAAAGTAAGGAATTCACCTTCTTTATTATATTCATTCGTCATTTTTACGTACTTCTCATAACCGCCTTCACGCAAACGTTTGAAAGCTCCTGTGTGATAATCAATCACCCATTTCAGGCGGGGATCATCTGCTCCGGGAATATCCGGCCACATAGCATGAGGAGTGACACTGACAAAATCCAATTGTCCTTTCGCTGCTTCAAAAGCGTCGCGCATGTCGCCGTGTCCGTATGTGATGTTGCAATGGTTATGTAAGTCGCCCCAGTACATTTTGAGGTTACTGGCTGACGGCATAATCTTTTTTGCTTCTTTGCTTCCAGCTGCGCAAGAACCCAGCAAACTGCCTGAAGCTGCCAATCCGAGGAAAGACCAGCCTGTGTTTTTTAAAAACTTTCTTCTATCCATGGTTTTATCTAATTTATTCGGTAAACTAATAATGAAGCATATTAATTCTTATTTATATGTCCTCCTCTTAGCGGTTTTGCATTTGTCGGCGATCACCTTTAAAGAGGACTTTTTCCTTTTCATCCGGGTCAGTATCTTTGTACTGTTTTTGAGTGTCCTGAAGTAGCTCCATCAGCTCTTTTTGTACTTTAGCATACTCCGGTTTGCCGAAGACGTTGTTCATCTCTCTCGGATCAGCTTTCATGTCATACATTTCCCATTCGTCAATATCGTTGTAGAAATGAATCAGTTTGAAATCTTGTGTACGGATACCATAGTGACGTTTTACAGAGTGTTCTGCAGGGTACTCGTAATAATGGTAATAAGCAGCTTTACGCCAGTCGGCCGGGGTTTTGCCTTCGTTGACCAATATCGGTTTCAAAGAAGCTCCTTGAATATCTGACGGGATATCTACTCCGGCAAAGTCGAGGAAGGTAGGAGCAAAGTCTACATTCATGCTGATTGCATTACTGGTACTTCCTGCTTTGATTGCTTTCGGGTAACGGATGATAAGAGGCATGCGCTGACATTCTTCATACATGAAGCGTTTGTCAAACCAGCCATGTTCTCCAAGGAAGAAACCCTGGTCGGAGGTGTAGACAATGATTGTATTGTCCAGTTCACCAATCTTTTCGAGATAATTCAGTAGTCGGCCGATATTTTCGTCTACTGCCAGAACCGTAGCCAGATAATCGCGCATATATTGTTGATATTTCCAGCTGATTAAAGATTTGCCTTTCAAGTCACCTTTGCGGTATTCGGCAATGCGCCCGGCGTATACAGAATCCCATTTATCCTGAACTTCAATAGGCATACGTTTATATACACTATAAAGACGGTTGGTTGTATCTTTCAGCATCTCTTCACGAGTCATCAATTTGAGATCCCAGTCGTTTGTCAACGTGTGCTCGATAGACATATCCTGCTCGCGAGCAGCTCTTCCACGACCTTCGTAGTCGTCGAACAGATTAGCCGGTTCCGGGAAAGTTGTATTATTGAATATGCCTAAATGACGGGGAGCGGGCATCCAGTTACGGTGTGGGGCTTTCTGGTGATACATCATGCAGAACGGTTTGTTCTTGTCCCGTCCTTCAAGGAATTTAATTGCTTTGTCGGTAATAATATCCGTAGCATATCCTTTTTCTACGATATGTTTTCCGTCTTCCCAGAAATCAGGATCGTAATAGTCACCTTGCTCATGTTGGCCGCTAAGGATACTCCAATGGTCGAAACCTTGCGGTTCGCTGATGAGGTGCCATTTGCCGATCATGGCAGTCTGGTATCCGGCTTGCTGAAGAAGTTTGGGGAATGTCTGTTGATCGCCGTTGAATGTACTTGCATTATCGGTAAAACCATTCTCGTGACTGAACTTGCCGGTGAGGATGCAAGCACGTGAAGGTCCCGAAAGAGCATTGACAGCGTAACAATTATCAAAGCGAATACCTTCATTGGCAATCCGATCCATATTAGGAGTTTGGATCAGATTGCCTCCATAACAGGACATTGCTTGAGTGGTGTGATCATCCGTCATCATGAAGATGATGTTCGGCTGTCTGACTTCTTCTTTCTTTTGGCTGTTGCAAGAAACGAGGCTTAGTGCTGCCAATGGGAAGAGTAGGGTAGAGGAGGTGTAATAGTTTTCCATAATGATAAGAAGCCTCTCCCAAGAAAAGGGGCAGGGAGAGGCTTTGAGGCTTTTTATAGTTTGTATTTTAATGACTGTTTCTTTCCGTTTACTTTCACTTCTACTTCCAGACCGTTTTCATCGAACGCTTTGTTCTTGAATTTAGCGTCAAATTTAGGGGCATCTGCGCTTTTCTTAACCGGGTAGATAACAGTGATGTAACGTACAGCTTCTTCGCCGTCTTTTCTCACGTTGAACGATACATTCATACGTTTGTAGCGTTTGCGATAAGCAGTTGAACACCATCCTGGTTCTTTCTTCATACTCATGCCAGCAGGGCCGAAGCATTGCAGTTTCATGTTGCTTCCATCCTCAAACTGTGTCAGGAACGTCATGTCTTCGCGGCTGTTGGCAATTTCTCCTTTCGGCATCTGATAGTGGAGATTGATAGAACCTTTACCGCTACCTGCCATTTCATCTACAATGACAAAGTAAGTGTTATCAACGAAGAAAACAGAACGACGGTGTTTCAGATTCTTGTAACTCGGATTTTCAGTCACTAAAGTCTGGATAGCACCTTCCGGTTGCCACAACTTAGTAACAGATTCTGTTGTATCGAGATTCTTGTTGTCCAGGGTTACTGTGTTGTGAACACAAGTCTGACGGTGCCAGTTGCGTTGTTCCATTACTTCGCCTTCACCGGCGTATACATACGAACCAGAATCCGGGAACAAATTCTTGCCGTTGAACCAAAGTTCAAATGTACCATTATCCGGCTGACAGTGCCAGAAAGCTTTCGGACCTGCCTTTACTACCATTTGGGTAGCATCCATTCCCCATGAATTACGGAATACAAAGAAGCCTGATTTCAGGAAACCTTTAGACATATAATCCGGCAATGCACCTTCTTTTCCTTCTGTAGCAAAGTATTTGATTGCCTGGTTCTTCGGGAACAGTTTACTCCATGACTTGTAGTTTTTCACCATTTCTTTCTTTGTTGTCAACTTGGCGTCGCTGAAACATGGATTGGTGTAATCAGGGAAAGAAATGTTTGCATAGAACATAATCATGTTTTCAATGGTATCCAAATAATCTTGAGGGAATTCCTTACGGAATCCGTTAGTATCTGCGATACCTAAGGCTTTACAGAAAATGTTAATAGCTGCCAGATGATAATGTGGGTCAAGTTCGAACTGTCCGCCATCTTCGTATACCTGTACGTGAATTTCACGGTTCAGAATGTCGATACCACTTTTTCTCCAAGCCGGAGCATCTTTGAATTCAGGGAAAAAGGCACCTGCATAAATCATGCGTTGAGCTTCAAACAGTAAGTGGTTGCCTTGATCCGAGTAATTAGCAAGGATATGTACAGCATGTTTGTAATAGTTCACTAGGAATTCTGTCAGGAAGTCCGGAGTGAAAGAAGGGGAGGGAAGGAATAACTGGAACTGTGAAGTCTGGTCTTGCAGACGATTACTCACTTCCAGAGGACGCCATGCAAAACGTACGTTTTCTACTTCACCTTTGATTTTTCCATCACTTACCAGCTCATATTCTTTCTTGTCCATCTTCACCAATGGATTCTTTTTAATCCAGTCGATATACTGGTGTGCCCATTCTTTAGCATATTTTTCATCACCGGATATACGGTAAGCTTTACCCATTGGAGTGAACCATTTGTGACGGTGCAACTGCCAGCGGAGCTCATTATCTTTCACCGGCCAGTATTGCCAGTTGATATCTTCTCCATAATTGTAAGAAGGTTGATAACCTTTATGTACGAAGAATGTATGTTTCAATCCGTCATCCGCCCATTGCTGTTCTTCTTTGCTGATAGTCACCTTGTTCAGATTGATATCCGGAGTTTTTACGTTGGTACGTGCACGGTAATAGTCCAGCAATGCTTTGGCAGCATCCTCATCTTTACCCTCCTGATGCAAAGCTTTTACTTTCTCCAGTCCCGGATAGTCTAGGTTAAGAAGAGAAAAGACTTCGCTTTTCAGTTCTTGGGCACTAGCTTTGCCTACAAAACAAGCGATTGCCAGCAGAACGATATACTTTAAAGTTTTATTCATGATATAA